>Ga0222718_10000545_pt1 | contig 38597 bp, 27 predicted proteins | sample C33_27DmetaG_FD_165045 | JGI IMG/M metagenome (GOLD analysis project Ga0222718, IMG submission 165045) | Estuarine water microbial communities from San Francisco Bay, California, United States - C33_27D | ecosystem: Environmental > Aquatic > Marine > Unclassified | place: USA: California...
AACATATCTGAATTGTCACCTACTCCGTCTGAATCACTATCTATCCATTCTGAAGGATTATCAGGAAACATATCTGAATTGTCACCTACTCCGTCTGAATCACTATCTCTTGTTTCGAATGGATTATTTGGAAATACGTCTGAATTATCGCCAATTCCATCCAAATCGGAATCATGAGATTCTGAGTAGTTCAAAGGGAATATGTCTAAGTCATCGGTAACTCCGTCACCATCGGAATCATCTAAACAACCATCGCTATTTTCATCATATCCTATTGAATTTTCTTCCGGACAAATGTCATTAGAATCTAAAATACCATCATTATCTATGTCACTATTGTTAACCTGAGGTTGAGGTTCGCACACATCACCCCATATTTCTTGAACGAAACTTTCGTTGTCTATAAATGGGTTGCGATTTCCTTGTATACGAAATATTTCATTGTTTCTATTTGTCTCATATGGGCTGACTGGATCTACGATATGCCAATCATATAGCGTACATAAATCTCCTAAAAAGCCATCATTTGAAGAAGTTTGAGTAGTTCCATTAACCAAAGAAAGATTGGGTTCATTTTCATACCCATTATACCTAACATCCATGTAAAATACGCTTCTTGCCGCATCGCCTTTAGAAATATCAGAAGGTTCCCAAAAATCTGCTGAAGAATCACATTCAACACATTCCCAATGTGAATTACTAGCATCACCAAAATCTTTGTCACTTCGAGCAGAATTAACTGTATTGTCGGCAGGCCTTAATGAATGTAAATCAGTACCTGCAACCTTAGTCATACTAGTTCCAAAATCCCCATGTGACTTAGGCCAAACATGCTCTCTATTCCAAGATTGACTGGTACATTCATTACCGTCGCCGCATGTATCATTTTCCGATTGCGATCTTTGCATGTAGAAAAGAATAACATTGGCATTGTTTAGTGGATCCTCATCGACTTCTCGTAGATGATCCCAAACAGAACTATAACTAACTACTGTATGATTGCGGATTATCTCATACAATTCAGCATGCAACAGCTCTCCAGACAATAAATCTACATCCTGATAATAAATGCCGTAATTGTAGGAATTGAATATAATATTATTTTCTTCAAGGTCATTATCACAGATAATACTGGAAAGGGAGATAAACATATTCAATAATAATATTGAACAAATAAATATAGTTCGCATGTATCTTCCATTCATGTTATTCGTAGACGGTTTATATCAATAATTATTCGCACATTAATAATAGAATAGGTGAAAAAAAATACACTAAGTTTGCACTGTAACACTTATCTCCTTGGCCCTTTCGTAGAGACACTGAGTGAGCATCATGTTAGACGAGATGAAAAAGAATAGTGCGAGTACAATGTTAGTGATAGGGATAATGCTAGTTGCAGTTAATGCGACATTAATTACATCAACATTTGATGGATTAATTTCCGATGGAATGGCTCAACAAGTTACCGATGCTTATGATGAAGAAGCAGATTTTGATGAAGAATGGGCTACATCTACATCGGAAAAAGTATACTTTGGATATAACTTAACCGATATTGATGCATTATCAAGCGATGATCCTTCGAATGCATATACTAAAGTTGGACCATGGATTTACAATGTCACATCACACAAAGAAATTCTAGAATGGAACGAGGAAGAAGGTACTATGACTTACTCTGAATATGAGGTATTCGAATGGTGCGAAGGATGTACTTGGGAAGATAGAGATGGAACTATGGGAGAAGTAGGAAAAATACATAATTCAGTACCTGGCACAAATGATTTCAGAAACGTCAATATTTTGTGGACAGCACAAAGTATCGCTGCCATAGGCCCAGTTGGTTTCGAATATGGGGAGCCGTTTGCTAAAGCAGGATTTGCTACCAATATGATGACTCTGGAACTTTCTAGTTTGGCACCCAGTATTTGGTCCGCTGAAGATACCGAAGATAGTATAGTAGAAGCATCTGCGGGTTTACTAGCGGCAGGTATGAATGCAGAATCTGCTGATGCAGCAGCACCTGGTTACGTAATGAGTATTGCATATTCATCTTGGAATGCTAGTTCAGGAGCAGGAATAATGACTCCTGATTTCACAGTTACAATGGCTAACATGATTCTGAATGATGCTGTCGACCCTTCGACTGAAATGTGTATTGCTTTGACGTGTGACTACGGACACATGTTGGTGGCTGGAATGGGAGAACCTAGCGAATCAGTTACTCCTATGAGAGCTATGTTGTACGGATATGAAGATGTGGATGAACCAGAGAGAACCCATATTGATTGGGCAGTTTATGCATTAGCAGGAACTAATTTTTTAGGTAACGGTGGAGGTGCTGATTTGACTACTACTGATAATAATAGAGAAAGGTTACAAACAGTTAGCGGAGTTGATATTGCAAATCCTGATGCCCTTGAATTCCTTTTATTCGGAATAAATGAAGATGGTTTAGCTCAAGGAATTATTCAAGAAACAGATTTCAATGGCCTACCTCTTAATGGTAATATTTTATTCCTTCTAGGTGCACAATCAAATGCTTTTGATACAATGAGTATCTATGGAATTGGTTTGTCACAACTCCTAGGTATTGCCGATTGGGCAGGTGCATGGATAGGAATGTTGGGGGTCCCTGCTGATTTCCCGATGATTCTTACCGGTGGAACAGGTACTATGAATGCTAACGATTGGTGGGTTGAATCATTTGGTGGTGAAGAACCACTTGCTGGAGGATATATTCCTCTTGGTCTAAACATGGGAGAATGGGAAGGACAGATAGACATGTCTGCTGAAGATGTAAGGAATGTATTATACGATAGCCCATATGCTCTCGCAACCACAGATTTTGGTTCAGAGTTCATGTATGGAGAGGCTAGTGGCAAGACCCTTCCTCAAGGAACAGATGGTGCGGAAACTGGTGGCACAGTTTCAGATTGGGATGACGAATATGTAGCCAACTTGTATGGCATTACCGTTTTAGAGGCACAGGCAGTTAGAAACTATATTTCGAACTTCATGGTTGATATCGTAGTCCCTACTTTACTCACATTCCAGACAGGTTCGGAGGCTTATACAACTCAGACAGTAGATCAATGGTTATTCGGTTCTTGTGATGCGGTATTAGAATTCCAGTATGGTGCTGAAAATTGTTTCTCAAGTCTGGAAACAAATAAGACATACTATGGATCAATTTCAGAAGATAATCCTGAAGGATTGTCCACCGGTGATTACTCAGCATATGTAATGAGTACTAAAGGAGATACAATAGGTCAAAGACTAATGCAGGGATATGTTAATTCAGATGGCGATGGTATTTGTGACTTTGATTACAGTTCAGCAGGAGTTTATCTCGGAGAAGATATTGAATGCGAAGAAGGTCAAGTTTATGGAATGACAGAATTCTTGACATGGAGAGCGCCTCATAGAGATAGTCTGAATTATGGTTTAATGGAAGAAGCTGTTGGTTCTAGTATCGATTATGCAGTATTAGGTAACTCAATCGGTGCAATCGGGACTTCTGACAAATCTTTCAAATATAATCTGGGAGGATATGCAGTAGCAGAAACAAAAGTTGGAAATGAGGTCGAATTCAAAGGTATTCCAATGGTTGAACACAGCATTGTCTTAGATGCAACTCAACATAATATTCAATCAAAATTAATTCCTCCGAGTCTATCTCCAGTTTCAGTAACTCCAGGAGTATTAGGGCTATACTTTAATGGAAATGTAGATATGAAAGTCGAACCTAATACTAACGCAGTAATGTATGGTCACGGAACTTTACAATTTGTGTTAGACATTAGAGGGTTAGGATTTGATAACCCTGACTTAAGTGAAGGAGCCACTGATGCTTATCCCGTTTTCGAGATTGCTATTCATAGCGAAATAGGAGATGAAGATGCTGAAGGAGTTAGAGGAGCGACAGATAGTTTGGGTATTATGGGATTCACAAATCTAGATGCACCATCTCCAATTAGTTACTTGAATATCGTACAATTAGTAGTTTATCTTGTAGGTTTAGGATTGGCTGTAAATGGTGGTATGAAAATGTCATCAAAGAAAGAAGAAGAGTAAAATTTAACTTTTCTCTTCTTCTCTTCATCACGAAGGGTTCAATGATTCTCGCTCACCCCGAGAATAATAGGGGTTGTTGTGAGGCTAAGATATATCGATCGTATTCGAGCTATTGCCATACTCTGTATGGTTCAAGTACACACAGCTGCGATAATACCACCAGAAGGAATATCAGTTGGTCATCCAATAGCATTTGTTTCTGCTGCAATTGGAGGTATGGCGGCACCAATGTTTGTCACCATTTCAGGATGGGGAATATTTCGTAGTGCTATCAGAAGAAGAAAATTAGCAGATAATGGTATTTCTTCTTGGATATATTGGATTATCCCGCGGATAATTATACTAACTATTTGTCAATTATTGGTTAACTCAGCATTGTCTATAGACAGAGGAGGAAGGTTCGATTGGATGACTCCGGGGGTTCTGACATTATTGGCATTAGCATCTCTAATAGGGCCACTGATAGTATATTTAACAAAGAAACAAAGATTTTCTATGATGCTAATATTTATGATTTCACCCCTAATTATTGGCGATTTGAATGGAAATGAGCTTTATTGGAGTGAAAGAGTATCATCAATCGGAATAGAAGGATGGGTTGAGAGACTTCTATTGAATGGCACCTATCCGGCATTGCCATGGCTGACATTCATATTTTTAGGGAGTTTAATAGATGAAGATAAAGAAAATTTAGATGAACAAAATATGGTTATTAAGGTTGGACTAATCATTATCGCCATTAGTATGATTTATTCATTCTATGAAAGAATACCATGGGCCCTTACGGAAGGAAATGCAATACTAACTTTTTTCCCAGCAAATACCATGTTTATTCTCACCTCCAGTATATTTGTAGTAATATTATTCAGGATTTTAGGAGAGGAAGAAACATCAGGTGGAGAGCCTTTTGGAGGTGACAAAATGTCATGGTTAGAACCTGCTGGAAGGTTATCTCTAACGATATATGTAGCACACTTTATTTTTCTAGGAATTATTGCATATGAGATGCAAAATCAACCTCGATTAGAAATTTACACTGCATTTTTGTTTACGATTTTACACACATCTATATGGATTCCGTTGTCAATATGGCATGAGAAATATATTCCTAAAATTTCTTTTGAAGAATTACTTAGGAAACTCAATTAATAGTTGTAGTCCAACTTATTGGACCGAACCAAACACTATTTACTCCATTTGATGCTTGAATCCTTCCATGATAAGTAGTTGCACTTGATAAATCAGAGATAGTTGTTGAAAAGTTTCCAACGGATGTTTCACCTAGATTACTATTATAATTCCAACCTGTATCCTGATTTCCCATATCGCTAATACCATAATAAATGGTCAATGAAATATCAGTCCCATTATCGTAAGTTTCCCAAGAAATATCTACAGAGTTTGAGGTTTCATTATCTGGCACAATGTCTCTAATTATTGCATCATAAAAGAAAAAATCCTTTCTTAGTGGGTCATCGACCCAAACTGGGAAATGAGATAGTGAACTGAATGTTTGTTGTGTTAATGGAAATCCCCAAGCAGAATGATACGGTGCTAGATTGTATCCTGTAGAATTGGATAGATGCAGAACCCATGCATTGAATTCCTCATCTCCGGTAGAAGGCACTTCTGAAGAGGGGAGCGTGTAATAGACAGATAGTGCTTCTGTAATTGGGCCCCACCCCCATTCTTCTTTAATCAGAATATATGTGTCCAAAGCTATCCAAACTGACCAATTTGAAATATTAGAACCATCATTAAAATAAGACTCCATTCGTACTTCTCTTTGTTCTGGATCTACTGCGCTATGACCTTCTATTCCAACTAAATCCTCCATCAAATATACGCTTGCAAAGTTACACCCTGTTTCAGTAGTTCCCGGAAGTGTTGATGGCATCCACTGATGATTGTGTCCCAACTCATGGAACATACCCCAATCTCCATTTTCACTCATATGTGTATGATTAACCACATCAGGTACACTTAGATCGTGCGCCATAAAGGGATAACCTGAATGCATCCAACCGGCTGAAATTTGAGCATCGAAAACTGCTCTTTCTACTCTAGGCCATGGTTCAAAACCATACAATTCATGTTCCATATTCAATGCAATATCCCACCAATTCATCAATTGACTTGGATTATCCAGTTCACGTATCTCTAAACTGGGAACTGTCATAATAAAGTTATTCGAAACTAATTCGGCCCATGGAGCGGGGTTGCTTCTCTCAGAATAAATCCATTCAAAATCGGAGGTTTCGCCTAATACAAACATTGGTGCCCTAATGGCTCCAGAAATAGTCAAATTAATCTCACCATAATTAGACCCTGCAGGAATATAAACATAAATCGGTCCTCCAAAGGCATTAGCCACCTCTGTCGAAGTATTTTCTACAGACCATGTAGTAAATATTCTTGAATGGCGCTTGATGATATCTTTATTCCAGAGACTGTCAGTATGAGCACCTATTAAAATTGAAAATCCTAAATCAGAAGTTGCTTCATCTACATTTACAGTAACTACCTCTCCAGCAGCAGCATAGAGACCCGTTGACATTCGTATAGAACTTCTAGGATTGGAATAACCGAAATTGCCAGGAAGACCACTTTGAGTACCATTAACGGTAACAGTTCTAGTTATTCTTGTGGCATTCGAAGGTACTTCACCTGGGAACTCAATATGGCTGGGATGAGCTGGTAATTCATCTGCAGGGAGGCCGAACATCAAGGCATCCTCTAATCGTAGAATGATGTCTGAAACAGGATCTACGCCTAGTTCGTAACCAGTAGTGCTCCAAAGTGTAGAGTAGGGTATTATCGTATAACCTGTTAAATTCACTAAATCACGTAAAGGTGACCAGAAATTAGTATAATCGAGAGTTACAATCCAAGTGCAATCAGAAAGTGCAGAATATGCTGCGGCTGCATCTTCAGTACTCATTTCAACTCCATCGATTCTATCTGCAAATACTCCTGAAATTGCATTACTAATTGTTGAGTATTCATTAGGCATATTCTGGAAAAATACATCATTATATCCCCAATCACTAGAAACAAAGAGACCTGTTTCTTTTGCAATCTTATTCCCAGGATAATTGTGAGCTACATCCGTATTTGAGTAGGACCAGTACCATGCGTGGCCACCCATTATTATACCACCACCAGAGAGCATAAATTGCACTAGAGCATTATTATCTGAATCATCATGCCCATTCCAAAACTCATCTAGTAAACAATCAAGTCCACTTAAATCAGAAGGTGTTACTGAAAGATGGACATTATGACCTGCATCTGTTAATTTGTCTTCAAAATCATCGAACCCTGAACCATATGCCAATCCAACTTCTGCATTCTCTCCACATACCCACTCAACGGCTCTAAGTGAGAATGGATGATTTTGGGAGTCTACCCAACTTTCATGCCCATAACCTAAAATTTTTCCTTTACCTACATGAGATGCAGATACTACTGGAATACCACTTGATTCAAAAGCCACTGGAAATGACCACTCACCAATTGGTAATATTGGAGATGGCCATCCTCCAAAATCTGCCTCACTCATTCCCCTCAATAATTCTTCTTGATCAGCGCGTAAATCATGAACTACGATCCAAATATTTAACCCAACAGTACCACCAGTATTATTTGCCCAAATTGTATATTCTCTCCAATTAGTTCGAGAATCAGGAATACCTGATATACTACCATTACCGTTCAGAGTTAAGCCCGAAGGAAGTTCTGGGTATACTTCCCAAGTATCAATATTTGGTCCATTATTAATTACTGGAATTGTAATACTTTTATTTGAATGAAGAATATACTCTGATTCTATCCAATATATCTCATCAGGAGGCAAGCTACTGATTTTAATATCAATAATTGTTGTAGAATAACCTCCAGAGTTATTAGCCCATATTTGATAATTTATTGTATCTTGAATAATAATGGGAGTTCCATATATTTCACCAGTTTGAATATCAAAATTGAGTCCTTGAGGAAGATTAGGGTATATCTCCCAAATTTCTGGTGCCCCACCGGACCAAGTTGGTGTTAAATTTGGAATTATCTGATTAATGGTAAAATCAAGATTATACGGTTCATAAAGAATATTTAATGGAGAAATATCAATCACTGAAAGAAGGAAGTTAATAGTAATTGAACCCCCTGTATTCGAAGCAGTCACGTAATGTTCTCTTAAGGCATGTAATTCTGTAGGGGAACCCATAATTGATCCATCATTTGTATTGAAAAAAAGACCTGCTGGTAAAGGGGGTTCAATTGTCCAATTAATTACTTCTCCACCTCCTATATTTGGGAACTCAACTATCGTTTCACCGAGAAGCCATTGAAATATTTGACTTGAATAATGTAAATTTTCAGGTTCTTCATGAATGGTGATTATTCTAATATCAGTATATGCTGAACCTCCTGAATTTGTGCCTGAGACAGTATGATTACTATCTCCAAGTTGCTGAGCCACACCATATATTTCTCCCGAAGCACCAATTTCAAGTCCAAGAGGTAACTCGGGAATGACATCCCATGTTTCAATGAACCCTCCGTAAGTAAACGGAACACCAATCCCACAGGCTCTTGAAAATTTACAAAAAATCTCATTTGAAGTGTAATTGATACTCTCTGGAGGTTGTGATAAAATTTCTATCTCTAGAATGAAAACACTGGAGCCAATTACATTTGTACCAATTATTGTATAACTAGTCAACAAATTTTCAGATTCAGGAGTTCCGGAAATTATACCATTATCAGGATCTAAAATTATTCCTTCGGGTAATCTTGGATTAACTAGCCAATTTTGCGGACCATCTCCAATAAAGCTTGGAGTTAATGCTTGCATATCTTGACCTACTACTAGTAACAATGTTTCTTCACCGTAATCTAGGTTTTGTGGAGATGTCATCAATCTGCAATATTCGCCTGTAAAAACTTCATTGAAAAAACAGTCATCTTCTGTTTCCCCATCTATATCGCAAGTAGGTTCATCTGGCTCTAATTCACAATTCACTAATTCGGAGCTTGAGTCATCTTCGCCAAATAATGACAAACAGCCAGGAGTCAAAATCAAGAATGTCAACAGAATAGCCAATGCTTTAATTGAAGACATATTATTGCTATGAAAGATTTCTTCATAAAGTATACCTTAATACAATTATTCTAGATTTGGATATGCTGGACCACTTTCAAAACAATATTTTACATTTTGAAAATTAGATTTGAAAGATTTAACATCGGATTTGATTTCAGAAGTTTCTTGATTTTTTATTAATGCTCTCGCAAAGAAACGAGCGACATCAGTCATCTCGTCAGTACCCATTCCAACCCTGGTCAATTCAGGCACACCGAGTCTCAAACCACTTGGTTGCATTGCTTTAGTGTCTCCGGGTAGCATGTTCATGTTTGTAATAATTCCTGAATCCTCAAGAATTTGTGCTGCCTTTCTCCCGGCTCCAGAATCAATATCTCCATGGCGTGTCAATACCTGATGACTGGCTGTGTAGCCTCGATCTTCTGCTAATACATCAAACCCTTCAGCAGCCAGTGCGGCGGCTAATGCTTGAGCATTATTGACAATATCTTTAGCATATTGCGCACCAAATTCCTCAAACTCTGCAAGAGCCACTGATTTACCTGCTACATGATGAAGATGATATGAGGAACAAGTTCCAGGAAAAATAGAATTGTTTAATTTACGGTGAAATTTTTCATCCGAAGAATCGGATAATACAAAACCTCCCTGTGGTCCGGGAAATGTCTTATGACTACTTCCAGTCATTACATCTGCACCCTCTCTAAGTGGGTCTTGAAACTGCCCACCAGCAATTAATCCAAGTACATGTGCGCCATCATACATTACTTTGGCACCAACTTCGTGAGCCGCATCAGAAAGTTCTTTCAAAGGAGTAGGAAAAAGAAATACTGATTGACCAAAAAGTGCAAGATTAGGAGATGTTTCTCTTATTATTTTCATGGATGCATCAATATCAGGTTCCATTCTATCGATATCCCAAGGATAAGTTACAAGATTAAGACCTCTAACTCCAACCGCACCCATTCTTGCATGTGATATATGTCCTCCATCAGCAGTTGACACTGCTGTGATGGTATCTCCAGGCTTAGCTAAAGCTTTCAATGAAGCCATATTTGACACAGTACCAGATGTAGACTGAATATTTGTAAAGTTACAATTAAACACACGCTTAGCAGACTCTATACCAATAGACTCTATAGTATCAAAATCATCACAACCTTGGTAATATCTTTTCCCAGGCAATCCTTCAGCATACCTACCATGAAGATCTGAATTGATAGCGGCTGCAACTAGAGGAGAAATTATATTTTCACTGGCAATCATAGGCAAACTATCTCTATAATGTATTCCAGAAGATTTTACTGATTCAAGAATTTTGCCGGCTTGGGTTCTCGCGTCCATGACACTACATGGAGTAGAGGTCAAAGAGTTTAGCGGAACAAAGTTCTCTTAAGAAAAATATTACAAGAGGGAAAAAACACTATTTTTTGATGAAGCATTAGTGAGCAAATAAAGATATTACCCCAATAAATACAATAACTAGTAATCTTACGAAATAACGTATGAAGAGTAAAAAACGTATGACTGCTATTTTGGTAATATTACTGGTTTTGTCTGTTTCCGAAACTACTTTCGGATACAGTAGCGGAGTTACAGGAGCCTCAACAAATGGTTGCGGATGTCATGGAAGTAGTGGAGGAATGACTCCAACACTGTCAGGAATACCTAATGCAGGATACGAAGGAAATACCTCATATTCCCTGAATATTGGAGGCACTGGAGGTCCCACGGGGACTAAAGGGGGATTTAATTTAGACTCAAATTTTGGTTCTTGGTCAAATCCTGGCACCAGCGCTAAAATACAAAACGGTGAAGTTACTCATTCAAATTCGAATTCAAGATCTTGGAGTGTTACATGGACTGCTCCAGCTAATGGCTCAGGAAATGTCACATTTTCCCTTGCAGTAAATTTTGTTAATGGAAATGGAGGGACTGCAGGGGATGATTGGGCTACAAATAGTTGGATAATATCTGAGCAAGTCACTTCTAATGGTGATTCCGATGGAGATGGTTGGTCGGATGCTGACGAAGCCTCTTGCGGTACTGATTCGTCAGATAACACTTCAATACCTACTGATACTGATTCAGACGGTATTTGTGATCCTGTAGATACTGATGATGATGGAGATGGTTGGTCAGATACTGATGAAGCATCTTGTGGAACAGAATCAAACAATTCTACTTCAATACCTACTGATACTGATTCAGACGGTATTTGTGATCCTGTAGATACTGATGATGATGGAGATAGTTGGTCAGATACTGATGAAGCATCTTGTAACACTGATTCTCTGAATTCAAGCTCTATACCTATTGATACCGATAATGATCGAATTTGTGACTTAATTGATGAGGATGATGACAATGATGGTTGGTTTGATGAAGATGAGTATAGTTGTGGAACTGATTCTCTGAATTCAAGCTCTATGCCTACTGATACTGATTCAGACGGTATATGTGACTCTATAGACAGTGACGATGATGAGGATGGTTGGTCAGATACTGATGAAGCATCTTGTAACACCGATTCTCTGAATTCAAGCTCTATACCTACTGATACTGATTCAGATAGTGTTTGTGATTTAGTAGATACTGATGACGATAATGATGGTTTCTCTGATGAAAATGATACCTTCCCTTTAGATGGTAACGAATGGCAAGATAGTGATGGAGATGGTAGAGGAGACAATGCAGATGTCGATGATGATGACGATAATTGGACAGATCTAGAAGAAGCAGAGTGCAATACTGATTCATTAAATGCCTCATCGATTCCTATGGATACTGATGATGACCATATATGTAATTTAATTGATGATGATGATGATGGTGACGGTGTAACCGATGAATTAGATTTGTTCCCCCTAGATGCTAATGAAACTTTAGACTACGATTTGGATGGAATTGGAGATAATGCTGATGATGATGATGATAATGATGGGTGGTTAGACTCAGAAGAAGAAATTTGTGGTTCTGAAAGTCAGAATATTAATTCGTTACCAGAGGATCTCGATATGGATATGATTTGTGACATCATGGATAGTGATGACGATAATGACAATGTAGATGATTTGCTAGACATATTCCCAAGAGACGCAAATGAATGGTCAGATTTAGATCAAGATGGGGTTGGAGATAATGCAGATACAGACGATGATAATGATGGATGGTTAGATGAAGATGAAGTATCTTGTGGAACTGAATCAAATAATTCACTATCACTACCTATTGATACTGATTCAGATAGCACTTGTAACCAAGTAGATTTAGATGACGATAATGATGGATTTGATGATATTAATGATGCTTTTCCATTAGATGCTAATGAGAATAATGACCTAGATGGAGATGGTATAGGGGACAATTCGGATTTAGATAGAGACGGTGATAGCGTAGAAAATGAAATCGATATTTTCCCCGATAATCCCGATGAGTCAATGGATTATGATGAAGACTCAATTGGAGATAATGAAGATTTAGATGACGATAATGATGGATGGAATGATAGTATTGAGATTGAATTAGGATACGACCCACTCAACCCTGAGGAATACCCTATTGATACAGATAATGATGGGATTGAGAATAAAATAGATACTGATGATGATGGAGACGGTATCTCTGACTCTATTGAAAACTCTTGTAATACAGATTCATTAGATTCTAATTCAATTCCTACGGATTTTGATAATGACGAAATTTGTGATGAATTAGATATTGATGATGATAATGATGGAGCATCAGATACGCTTGATGCGTTTCCATTTGACCCAATAGAATATTCAGATTTAGACTCAGATGGGATTGGTGATAATGCTGATGATGATGATGATGGAGATGGATGGACAGATTATCAAGAAAGTAAGTGTTTTTCTAATCCTCAGGATAGTAATAGTTTGCCTCTAGATACAGATGAGGATGGAATTTGCGATTCTATGGAATCAGAAAACTCCTCAGGATTACCCAGTTTAGGGCTTTTTAGCACGATTTTTATGATTGCATTCGCAGCGTTCGCACGAAAAAAATGATGGCGCCGACAGCAGGACTCGAACCTGCGACCTGTGGATTAACAGTCCACCGCTCCACCAACTAAGCTATGTCGGCCTAACCTGTCGCCTGCTCTATCATTCATCAATTAATCGGAAGTAAAGACACCTTCTTCGATTAGTAATCTCATCTTAGTTTCAACTCCGCCCTGTCCGCTATATCCTCCTAAACTTCCATCGGATCTTATCACACGATGACAAGGAATAGTAAGAATGAATGGATTCTTTGCACAAGCATTAGCAACTGCTCTAGAAGAAGTCGGATGGCCTATAGACTCTGCAATTTGTTTGTATGTTCTAACTTCGCCTGAGGGAATTTTCATCAGTTCATTCCAAACTTTAATCTGAAAATTAGTACCCTCCAGATTAATGTTTTCACTCCCATTCTATAGTCCCTGGGGGTTTATGCGTAATGTCATAAACTACACGATTTACCTGCCCCTTGAGTGCATTAGTTATCTCAGTACTAATTGAGGAAAGAACATCGTGTGGTATTGGAGAATACTTAGCACTCATACCATCAAGGCTAGTTACAGCTCTCACTACGACCGTTTCACCATGAACTCTAGCATCTCCATGAACTCCAACAGAGCGGACGGGTAATAGAGCAGCAAAATATTGCCATGGCAAATCACATTTACCTTCTGAGGCCGCATCTTGAAGTCTCATTTCTACTATGGAGCAGGCTTCTCTACAAGCCTCAACTCGTTCTTTGGTTAGATCTCCTAGAACTCTAACTGCCAGGCCTGGACCAGGAAATGGCTGCCTCTCACTTGATTTAATTTTTAGTTCGCGTGCTATTGAGCGGACTTCGTCTTTGTAAAATTCACGTAATGGCTCTACAATATCTAATTCCACATCATCTGGAAGGCCGCCAACATTGTGATGAGATTTAATGACATCACGTTCACCACCACCAGACTCAATCCAATCTGGTGCAATCGTTCCTTGGACTAAAAATTTAGCGCCACATAATTTTTGTTCATCTTCAAATACACGTATGAATTGTTCACCAATAACTTTCCTTTTCTCTTCGGGATCAGTTATTCCTTCTAATTCTTGAAAAAATCTTTCAGAGGCATCGACAACTTTCAGATTGATTCCCATCTCCTGAAACATCTCAGAAACTTCAGCGCTCTCATTTTTTCTCATAAATCCTGTATCTACATATACACAATGTAGTAGACTACCCACGGCACGGTGAGCTAGTACCGCAGCGACAGAGGAATCAATTCCTCCTGAACAGGCAATAATTGCTGTATCATCTATTTTATTTTGTAACTCTTCAATTGCCTCATCAATCAATATTTGAGTTTGCATAAAACTCATTCACCTCTGAGTGATTTATCATCTGAAATTACCTTTGCGGTTTTCATCACTCTCCATGCATCATATTGCCTTGCTAAGTCAGTATTTGTCAAGGCAAGCATCTGCACGGCTAATGCTCCGGCGTTATCTCCTCTATCTACTCCTACAGTTGCAACCGGCATACCAGGAGGCATCTGAACAATAGAAAGAAGACTATCTAGAGGGACTTTACCACCTACTGGAACACCAATTACAGGTAGAGTGGTCATCGAAGCAATAACTCCGGGAAGCGCAGCAGCCATACCTGCCATTCCAATGAAAACTCTGCAACCAGATTCTATTGAAGATTCAATTACAGATTCAAGAAACTTTGGGGCACGGTGAGCGGAAGCAACCCTTACTTCATGTGATATAGAAAACTCATCTAAAACTGATACACACTTATTGGCTACTGGCAAATCCGATTTGGACCCTAATATGATACATACATCCATGCTCCTCGGGTATCAATATAGTTCAAATGCCTGCCGTATAGGAGATTAGGGAAAAAAATCATTCTTCTTCTATTTCTACAGTGAAAATCTCTGGCCAATGTTCTCCAGAAATTTTCAAAGGAGGTAGTGAAAGAAAATTATTTATCTCAATATTTGAAATAAAATTTGTGTTGAATGGATCATGAATTATTCGATTGCGATATACCATACTAAATGCAATAAATCTATAGTTTCGATATGAAACGCCGGTTAATTCGGCTGAATATGGCCCAAATATATCTGATTTAGTGGCAATAAGGCCATTTTTGAATTTATTAGAAGAAATTTCCCAACCGTCATTAAGAATATCTTGAGAATAATCGGGTGAAGAGATTGGTAACAACCACCTAGAAGAATTTACGCTCAGTGAATTACTAATATTCCTGATTGTTCTACCCCATGCTATCAGAAATAATAAAAATCCAAACCAACCTAATCTAGGATCAATTAAAATATGTAAAATGAAGAATATTACCCCTAAACAAAAGTAAAGTAAGTCTAGAGGAAAAAAGGTAAAAATTTCATTATTAGAATTGGAAAACCAGACAAATGGCATTAATGTTAGTATCCATGAAAATGAAAATAATATTATAGCCAATAACTGATCATCGATTGGTAATTTATTAGGGAAAATTAACGGAACAGAACTTGATATTAAGAAAAAAAGTGACCAAGAAGAGTAGTACAGTATTTGTGGCCCTACAGGTTTTAGCCTTTGGCGCATCCACCCTCCACCTCCTAATTTTGGATTAGTATGATTCCAAGATTCAGGAGGTTGTAAATCTCCATATCTTGATACTGTTGGCTTACTCTCAGAATTAGGCCACCATGAAGATTCGCCAAGTAACCAATCTTGTTCGTTGTCTAAATCCACAAAGAGTCCGAGAGAGTCATTCTTCTAGGTTCTTCTCTAATTGACATCACTATTATTGCCAGGATGTCTAAGAATAAGGTTTCTAGCAGCCCATACTTCATCAACACGAGAGACATCAGTTGTATATGGAGCACCTTTGATAAGTTCTGGATCTTCGGATAGAACGTTTAGAAAATCAGCTGCAAACTTGTCCAAAACCTCTTTTGATTCTGTTTCAGTAGGCTCAATCATTAAGCATTCTGGAACTATCATTGGGAAGTAAAGAGTTGGAGCCATTACTCCATAATCAAGCAATCTCTTTGCAATATCTTTTCCGGTAACTCCCACCTTATCTTTCATTCCTATCATGGATAGAGTAAATTCATGCATAACAAAATCTGTAGGCGCCCCATCTGTAGGCATAGCATGTATTTTTGATAGAACATCCTTTTCAGGATTCATAATCTTGAAACGAAGATAGTTAGCATTCAATACTGCGTGCTCTGACATCCTCTCAAGTTCTCTACCGTATCTTCTGTAGAAGGCCCAACAGCGGACTACAGCTCCCGCATTTCCGTGCCACTGCTGAACCTTACCTATCGTATTTTCTGGTGAAATCCAACTATACCAGTAACCATCTCCTACGCCCTCAGGATCAGATTCTATGATTTTTCGACGAGAAGCTAGTGGAGAGGGTAGATATTTCGAAAGATGTTTCTTTACACCGATAGGCCCACTTCCTGGACCTCCTCCTCCATGTGGCTGACTGAACGTTTTATGTAAATTATAATGCACTGCATCAAAACCCATTAAACCAGGATCTGTCTTCCCGATTATTGCATTAAAATTTGCTCCATCATAATACATTTGTCCCCCTGCTGAATGAACAATTTCGGAAGCACTGGCTATATCTGGCTCGAATACTCCCAATGTTGATGGATTTGTGATCATCATTGCAGCAGTATCATCTCCAACGACTGATTGTAAAGCGTCTAGGTCAATTCTTCCATCTTCGCCACTTGGTATCTCAATGATTTCGTATCCACACATTGATGCCGATGCAGGATTTGTTCCATGTGCAGAATCGGGAACTATGACTTTGTTCCTATGACCTTCACCTCTTTCACGATGAAACTCCTGAATACAACGCATTGCAGTAAATTCGCCTTGTGCACCCGCAACTGGTTGCAAAGTCACTTGGTCCATACCAGAACATATAGCAAGCATTTCCTGCATTTCATAGAATATTGAGAGTATTCCTTGAATTTGATGTTCAGGTTGTAAAGGGTGCATTCTATCAATCCCAGGAAGATTGACTATTCTCTCGTTAACTCTCGGATTATGTTTCATTGTGCAAGACCCTAGAGGGTAAAAACCGGTATCAATACCAAAATTTCTTCTAGATAGCCATGTGTAATGGCGAACTAACTCCGGTTCACTAGCACGTGGCCAAGCAGGTGGACTTGCCCTTAGCATAGAGGAAGGAATTGTACCTAAAACTTCGGGATCTGATAAAATTGGTTCAGGTTGTGACCAACCTGCATTTCGAGCACCGTTGAATGAGAATATATCACTCAATTAATCACCTCCTTTATCCATTTCTTAACAACCGAAACCAGTGAAGAAATATCTGAAGGACTGGTCCTTTCATCACAACCAATTAAGATACATGATGAGTGAGATTCCCACCATAATCCTAAAGGAAATCCTGCGATTACTCCTTCAGAATCCATGAATGATACTGCTTTTTCTGTATTTCCCGGTATCTTGATGACAAACTCTCTAAAATTCGACGAATTGGGATAGAGTAATTCTACCCCCTCAATTGAAGTTAGGGCTTTTTTAGTGGCTTCTGTTGACGCTGCAACTCTCTTAGCCAAGACAGTAATTCCATCAGGCCCTAACAGAGACATATGCATAGCACCCATTAAAGCGATTAAAGTCTCATTAGAACAAATGTTTGAGGTGGCTCTATGCCTTCTGATATGTTGTTCACGAGTAGATAGGGTCAAGGTAAATGCTTTTTTTTCGTTTGTATCATGAGTCTGCCCTACTATTCGACCGGGCATCTGCCTGATGTATTTCTCATTACAGGCAAATATACCGTAAATTGGACCACCAAAAGTAGGACCTATTCCGAACGGTTGGCCTTCACCTACAACAATATCTGCACCCCAATCTCCCGGAGGAGTGACTAAACCAAGAGAAACAGCGTCAACACCAACAATCAACGCAGTATTCTCACCAATTTTTTCCTTGAGCTTCATTAAGCCTTCATCCAATATTCCAAAAGAGTTAGGCTGTTCAACATAAACCGCACATGAACCATGAGCAATGGATGCTGCATTGATATCTAAATGACCATTTTCATCATGTTTGAGCATTTGGAGATTAATTCCAGAACCTTGGACATAATTTTCAATTACAGACATTCTGTGAGGTGGAACTAGTTCAGAAACATAGATTGTATCTTTCTGAATAGCTTTTTTATTATGAACTCTTATTGCGCAGGTAAGTGCTTCAGCTGCAGAAGTAGATGCATCGTACATACTAACATTAGATATTGGTAAATTTACTAACTCAGAAATCATTGTTTGGAACTCCCACATGGCCTGAAGCATTCCTTGACTAACTTCTGCCTGATAAGGCGTATATGAAGTTAAGAATTCACCTCGAGTTGCTAACATCCCCACCATAGTTGGAACAAAGTTTCTTGAAAGACCGGCAGACAAGAAAGAAGGTCTTGAGTCTAGATCAATATTGGAACCAAGAAGATGCTGGGCGTCTCTCCAGATTTCTTCTTCAGACTGAGGGGCCGGAAGAGGGAGTGGTTTCTTTCTTCTAACTCCTTCAGGAATATTAGAAAACAGTTCTTCTATTGAATTTAGCCCCATTACAGAGAGCATTTCGTGTTCGCGACCTAAATTGGGTAGTTGATCCATAAGCCTATCACCGGTTCCTTACACTTTCTGGATACCAAATAATGACTTAATTGTTCGTTGGTGGAATCTATACATCTAACCGATATCCTCTTATTGTTTAGGAAGTAGTCGAGGTACGTTAGAATGAAGGTTGCCATCACTGCGTCAGATACTTTTGTTGCCCCATACATAGTGGAAATGTTAGGGGATGCTGCAGTAATAATCCCTGATGAAGCCATGAAAGAGCAGTTAACTATTGATGCTTTACTAACTCCTTGTAGCGCACTAATACATATTAATTCTAGGCCTGTTGAGTCATCATTTGAAAGAAATGATAGACAAACTAAATTGGAAATGATGAATGCAGCAAGACCTATTCTAGATGCCGTAGATAGGCATGGAAGTATCCACCTAATTATAGTGGGGACTCTTAGAGTTCATCCACAATGGGAACCGGGGGAACCATTTTATGGTCTGGATTCTACATTAGCACCTCGAGATACAGCAGCAGAAGGTCAGTTATGGATGGAAGAAAACGCATTAGATAGGGCACATTCTGAAAAACCTGTTAGCGTTATTAGAGCATCAAATGTACAAGGTGTTCCACTTTCGGGACCACCTGGAAATGGCATATTACATCGCTGGGCCAGAGAATCTCAAATAGGATGGATCAATGTCCCAGGTGATGGCTCTAGTCCGAAAGATTTTATCCATATTGAAGATCTAATACAAGTGATTGGTGGAATAATCGAAAACCCCCCATTAACTAGGGAAGAAATAGCAGTTGGTTCAGGAAAAGGTATTTCTATGCTGGATCTAGCAAATATATATAATTCAAAAACTGGTTGTGAAATTGAATTAAATCAAAGCGATGAAGATGAAGTATTCGGGCTTGTGGATGCTTGGGTATTGGAGGAGAGGCTCGGTTTTAGACCTAGAATTAGTCTTGATGAAATGATAGAAGAATCTTTTGAAGTTTCTTAGATAGAATTTACTATCAATCTTTTTCTAATCCCGTTCCATGAATCAACTGAAACTTGTAAAGACATTTCAGTGCCTGTTAATATCTTACTAGTATCGTAATCATTAACCATTCTAACTTCAATATCATGTGTTCCAGAAGTTACATGTAAGGTATTACCTCTCCTATATTCATCGGAAATTCCAATTCCAAAAGTACGATCTACTGTATTTACTCTGAATGATAATTCGAATAAACTCCCTTTAAATACTGTAATAAGTTCTTTCTGTTCATTCAAGAATCTTGCTCCATTCATCTGACTAATTATTTCTTCTAAAGAAATATTAGTGACGTCTGATTCAGAAGTATTGTTATCTGAAGTATTTCCATCTGTGAATGATTTAGAGAGAGGCTCACTATCTGAAACTCTTTCAGGTAACTCGACTCTATTGGGAATTTCAACTTCATTTGTTTCCGCCCAATGTTCGGAACTTTCTTGAGATACTGGTTCAACTCTATCAGAGACTTCGACTCGGCGAGATTCATTCCAAGAATCACTAGATTCTAGAGTCTCTTTATTTTCTGAGATAGGCATATCAGTTTCAGATTTAGATTCCATTGTATTTTCTTCTTTTTTAGTTCCCATATCGATAGTTGATAGCGCACCAACTGCTGCCCCGGCAATACCTAAACCCGCTACGATTTTCGCATTATCATTTGATAATTTAGTTTTAGCAATAGTGACAACAGCGTCTGACTTAATTTTCCAAATTGCTCTAGCAGGAGCTCGGATAACCAATGGCAGTTGATTAACTTCAGATTCAAACTTTTCATCCATTGAAAGTTTAATCGAATCAATAGCTTCATCGCTCTCTGGATTTTCAAGCATTTGCCCTAATTCAAGAGACCAATTCTCTACCATTGAAACCATATCTGATTCTTCATCTTCTGAACCCTCATAGGTATCATTCTCTGAACCTACTTCATTGTCTATAATAGTAATTTTTCCAGCACCTACAAATCGACGTGTGCCCACAGGAATATTTCCATCAGCTGGAACTCTAGTCCAGCCACCGCCATACCAATCATTACTGCCATCTTGTTCTCTATCATCCAAACTCCAAGATGGAGCACCACCATCATTAGCATTGTAAAAATATAATCTACAGCCATTGGAGTTTAAATACCAATTTTTACCATTAATCTTACTAGATTGTAACCTATATTCTCCATTATACTTTTCTTTAACATGATTTGAAATAACTAAAGATGAAGAACTTATCATAGTTTTATTCTCAATTCCTAAGAGAGCCATCAATTCATTGGAAGATAATTTTCCACTTCCATCTTGATCGATAGCAGAAAAAATAGGTTGTAAATAAGAACGAGGAGCTCGACTACCAGTAAGTTTTTCTAAGCCATTGTCAAACTCATCAATATTAATTTCTCCATCACCATCGAAATCAAACTTTGAAATCATTCCTTCTGCATTGAGACCCTTGCTGATTAATAATTTTTCAAGGTTTTTCATTGCAGCGGCAACTAGTTTATCGGATATAGCCATGCGTATGCGTGAGGGCATGCAAACATGATACTTGCCCCGTCATTATTTACAAATTACAGGTTTCTAAATGAAGGGTGTTTGAACAACAATTGATTTGATTCTTCTGCGGCTACTTGCTTGAATCCACAACTCTTGCCCTAAAGATACTTCTTCCAAATAACCCATTGCAATACCTGTTTTATTCAAACTTGGAGATGGCCCCCCACTTGTTACGTAACCTACTTTTTTTGCAGAATCGCTTGGGCCATCAAATACCATATGCCCAGGCCGAGGATTAGGACCCCTTTCCTGACAGACTAACCCGACCCATCTAGCACCTGAACTTAAAGATTCAATCACCGATTCTTTCCCAATGAAATCATGATCTAGATTTAATCCAAAGGGGACATTTGTCTCAACAGAATTTCGAGAAAGAAAACCTTCTGGAATTTGTATTTCTGGCTTAATACCTAGACCTGGCCAGAGAAAATCTTGTCCTGAAAGAAGATATCCCTTTTCTAATCTAAGAGTATCTCGTGCCCCTAATCCTACTGGAATAGCCCCCGAATTGATTAGAGAATCCCAGAGAATTGAAGCCTGTCCATTAGGGATGAATATCTCTACACCTCTTTCACCCGTGTAGCCTGTTCCTTGAATCCATCCAGTAATACCTAAGTTATTCTTGCCGATATCTTGACACGAAAATCTGGAAACAGTATTCTCTTCACCTAAAACATCTCTCAATATTGAAATTGATTCGGGACCCTGTAGGGCGATAATGCTTGTTTCATTTGACATATCGTTAATTCTAACTGACCCATCTTTTGGAAGTTTTGAATTGAACCATTCCCACATTGTAGAAATCATAGAGGCATTTGGAACCCCAAAAACACTTTTTTCAGAATTTATTGCAAAAATCATATCATCAATTATGTGCCCATTTTCGTCGAGAAAATGTGTGTAACCACATTTACCGCTTGGGAAGTTAATAAACTGTTGAGTACCTATTGAATTTAGCCATGGAAGTACTCCATCACCTTCAAACTCAAAAAATCCCATATGTGAAACATCAAATAGACCGGATTTATTCCTGCAAGACATATGCTCTTCTTGGATTGAAGTATACCAAATTGGAAGCTCAAAGCCATGAAAATCTACTATATTCGCCCCTGCTTCTAAATGATTATCATAAAGAGCAGTCCTTACCAGTTTACCGTCACTCATACCCCTTTCGAAAAGGAACGGGTGCAAGAAGGTGGCGCTTCGAAGAACAGAAAAATCAATTCAAAAAAAAATCCGACTTAGGAAGTGGAGAGGTTTAAATAGTATCAACACGACTATACAACTAGAGGTTGATAAGATGAATAACGAGTACCGGGGTCAAAAAAACACATCGAATCTCGATGGAAGAAATAATTCGAGGAAAAAGGAAGTTATTCCAAATAAGAGGCCTTCCCGCTCAAGAGGGACAGAGGCTGTAACTGGTAAGTGTGAAATTTGTGGCTCTAATTCATGGGACACTGATTCAGCCCGTGGAGAGACTGTTTGTTCCGAGTGTGGTTTTGTTGCAGCAGAAAATATGATTGATCCAGGGGCAGAGTGGACAAATCATTCAAGTGGTGAAGATAGGAGTAGGGTTGGTGCACCTACATCTCTAACTATTTCTGATAAGGGATTATCAACAGAAATTAGTAGAGCAGATCTGACCTCAGGTGCTGCGGCAAGGCACGGCATGAATGGAAAAAACTTACGAGAATGGCGAAGAAGACAAAGGGTTGATCAAAGAAGTAAAACTAGAGACAGTAGAAGCAGGAATTTAACCATCGCAATGCAATTCATTAGAGACAGAGGAGGGTTACCTAAACAAATCGAACAAGAAGCAGCGAATCTGTACAGACATGCGATGAAAGAAGGAATAGTTACTGGAAGAAGCATTAGGGGTGTCACAGCGGCTTGTGTATACATTGCTGCAAGGCAAGCAGGAATACCAAGAAGAATTGATATAATTGCAAAGGCATTTGATATGGTTACTGAAGTAGAAGAAAAAGAGTTGAAGAGAACAATTCGATTGGTTGCTAGAAAAATGAATACTCACCATATCACAGGACCTGAGGAATATTTTGAGAAATTCCATTCGGACTTACAATTGCCTCCTAAGGTCTTGGGTTACACTAGAGATCTGTGGGACAAAGTCGGCGGAAATATGGTATGGCAAGGTAAGAAACCTTCGGGAATTGCTGGGTGTATGTTGTACAACGCATCACAAAATAGTAATTCACCCAGGACCCAGAGCGAGGTTTGTAAAGTTTCAGGAATTAGCGAAGTTACACTTAGAGGGCTATTGAAGATTTTAAATCAAATATTAGATGATTGATTTATGATTTGAACTGATTCCTTCTTCCATCGAGTCTCTACGGGCCGCCTTATAATATCTAAGTAGATAAGCTATTGCGGCAATATGAATTATGGCTGTAATCACTATAATTGAGTCCATGATACTGTGAATTGATAAAAACGAGTTAATATTTTGAAAAGAAAATATTTCAACTATATATATTTGAATTAACCAATTTCGTAAACCGTCAGAGATATTTCACGTTCCTTAGCCATTTCAATTATAATTCTTGTCCATTTACTAGTGGGAGAAGGGATTGCGAGTATATCTGTAGCCGACTTTAGTATCTTCTCAGTAAGTGAATTCGGTGCCTCTGAGCGGCCTCTATCTCTTAGTGTCCTGTTAGGGTCATCCCATTCTTCTGAAAAAATAGCTATTGGAGTTGAATTATTATCTGCCCAACGTTCTGCCATATAATCAACACCGCTTGCACCACCAACTATTATTAAATCAGGATAACCATTATCGTCAACCCAATTCTCAATTAATTCTTCAAAAATCTGAAAATCATAAAACCTACTACTACCTACTATTGCTAAATTAATAATATTTCCATCCTGATTGAGATCTTTCTTTCCAAGCGAGTCAACGAGATTCTGTCCGGTTCCCGAGGTCATTAGTTAGACCAAAGAGGTTCACAGAGATAAATGTCGTGTATAAAAAATACATTATTTGATATCTGATTAGCATTACGGTCAGTATGGTGAGAAGTACTGATGTTGGATATTGAGGTAATTCGCGCAGATTTTCCTATACTCGATAGAGTATTACCAAATGGTAAAAATCTAGTATATTTTGATAATGCAGCAACCTCACAAAAACCTCAATGCGTCATTGACGCTATGAGTAACTTCTATGAAAATTATAATTCTAATGCACATAGATCAAATCATACATTGGCAGACGAAGCAAGTTCTGCATTAGAGAATGCCAGAAATCAAATCTCTAATTTCTTTGGTGCAAAACCAGAGAATATGATTTACACTAGTGGTGCTACTGAAGCAATTAATCTAGTCTCTTATGGTTGGGCGAAAAATAATTTAGATAATGGCGATGTAATTGTAATTACAGAAATGGAACATCATGCAGATATTGTACCATGGCAAGAACTTTCCAAAGAGAAAGGCGTAGAAGTTAGGTATGTTCCAATAAATAATGAAACATTTATGCTAGATATGGAAGCTTTTGAAATCGCTCTAGAGGGAGCCGCATTAGTCTGTGTAACACATACCAGTAATGTTTTAGGGATTAGAAACCCGATTGAAGAAATAATAAAAATGAGTAAAGAAAATAATTGTAAAGTTTTGATTGATTGTGCACAAGGCGCGCCACATGAAAAAATAAATTTCGAAGAGCTAGGTGCCGATTTTTTGGCAATTTCTGCACATAAGATGGCTGGACCCACAGGAATAGGTTGTCTACTAACATCAAATGAAAGAATTCAGGAGATGGGACCTTTCATGACAGGAGGCTCAATGATCAAAAAAGTCACTACTGATGGATCTACATTCAAGGATGGACACGCAATGTTTGAAACTGGTACTCCACGAATTGCGGAAGCAATAGGTTGGGGCGCCGCAGTTGAATGGTTAGGGCAATTCAAAATGGAAGATATTCACAATCATGTACATGATATCGCAGCATTCGCAGGTAAAGAAATGACAAAAATACCTGGGATAAAGATTTTTGGAGACCCAACGAATAAAGACTCTTCAGGGGCTGTATCATTTTTACACGATACAATTCAATCGCAAGATCTGGCATTACTATTAGATCAAGGTGGATATGCAGTTCGTACAGGGCATCATTGTGCACAACCACTAATGGATGCTTTAGGAGTTCCCTCGACTAATAGGGCATCTTTCTGGATATATAACACACGAGAAGAAGTTGAAGGTTTCATCACTCATCTGAAATATATTTGTGAAAGATTCGCATAAATAAACAATCATTTGAATAAAAAAAACCTTTACGACACTATATGTCTACACTTTGGCCAGAGCATTTAGATGATATTGTTGAAGAATTCAAAGATTGTTTCGACTCAATGGAAAGATATGAATTATTATTCGACTATGCTAAAAATAATCCAAACCCACTACCAATAGAGGAATGGACAGAAGAAAATCAAATTTTAGGTTGTCAATCAAGAGCACATGTAATTTGTTCTCTAGATGAGGAGGGGTTTTTCTTACTAAAGGCAGGAGCAGATGCTCAAATTGTCCAAGGTCTAATGAGCATAACCGCAATTGCAGTGAATGGATTAAAACCGATTGAAGTTTCAAAGTTAACTCCTGCATATGTAGAAGAAATGGGTTTGAAAGAGGCTCTGAGCCCAAATAGAGCAAATGGTTTCTTGAATATGTTCAATAGAGTGATTAAAGAGGCAAAGATACTTTCGGAGACTTAGGATGATTGATAAGAATGATGTTTTTGAGGCTTTAAACGAAGTTGAAGACCCAGAAATGAAGATTTCCGTTATTGATTTGGGCCTTATTTATGACATAAAGATAGAAAATACACATGCAGAAATTGATATGACTCTGACGAGTCCTGGATGCCCGATAGCACCTGAATTAATGGCTGCAGTACATAGGGCGGCTCTAGATACTAAAGGTTTAGAAAGTGTTCATGTAAACCTAACATTTACACCTCTATGGGATCCAAAAATACATGCCACAGAAGATGGTAAATTTGAATTAGGCATATTCTAAATAGGTGTGAATGTGTTTCCAAAAGAAGAAAGGATTTGGGCTTGGCAAAAAATACCTGAATCTTCAAGAATAATATTCTTTGCCAGTATCATAATTATTATTTTCTTAACCCCGAATTTAGCAGAAGGATATGAAAGTACTTGGGATGAAGTAAATATTAATTCAAATAATAACTATAATGCAGCAGTAATAGATTCTAATGGCGATGCTTGGGTCTTTGGAGATAATGGAGTAATTATCCATGGTGAAAAATTAACTAATTGGAGTATAGTAAATTCACCGACTGTTGAAGATATACTAACTGCAGATTCTAATGAAAATTTAGTTGTTGCAGCTGGTAAGAATGGAGTGGTAATTTACAAAGAAATTCTTTCAAATGAATGGATAAACATAGATATTGATAATCAAACAAGAATTAACTCAGTATCAATTAACAATTTTGACGAAATTGTTATAGTTACTGATTTGGGAGGTATTCAGATTTACAAAGACAATGAATGGTTACAAATAAATTCATTAACTTCTGAAAAGTTATTTGATATTACATTTGAGAACGAAAGAGGATTAATATCCGGCTCATCAGGATTAATTCTAGGTTCAGAAGATAATGGATTGACGTGGGAAGTAAGAGATACTCCAGAAATTGTAGCAGAATCAGAAATTATTTCTATTGGGTATTATAAGGCAAATAGGGCTTATGCAATTACTTCTGAGGGGAATATCTTGAAATCAACCCAGGAGTCATTAACAACCACAGTTGGATATTCATGGACAATAAAAGAAATTGAATCAGAAAATTATAGCACTAGTATGAATGTCAATTTAACTTCTTTAGAGATTTTGAGCACCACAAAGATATTATTGACAGGAGAAGAAGGTTTTGTAGCACTAAGTAAAGATGGGGGAAATATTGTAACACCACAATTACTTCCGGATGGAAATACATATCTGAAGATTAACGATATGGCTATGGAAAACGCATTTAGGGGAATAATTGTTGGTGACAATGGAAAAATCTTCTATACTGAAAATGGAGGAGAAGATAATCCCGTTGGTTTTGAAATTATAGATTTAAGTAATTTCAATGAATTTGTAGATTTTACAAAAGATAATCTTTGGGAAGGTTTGAAAGCCACGGTGAAAATAGTCATTTTTGGAATTTTACTTGGTTTCTTTTTGGGGATAATGCTAGCCATGTGTAAAACTGCTCCAACCACATTAAAGCAAATGATTGAAAGTGATCTTGAAAAAACATTAATCTTATTTTGGATTGGGATACCAATTAGTATTTTTTCCACGAGAGAAAATGGAATTGGTCTAGGCATATTCACATTCCTATCAATAATTTCTATATCCATATTATTAGATCAATATATCAATAAGAAAAACACAGAATCAGATGGTTTTCTAGGCATCTTGATACCTGAACAACATAGAAATAAGGTGATTAAAATACTAGGGTTATCACTATTAATTGGTGTGCCAATTTCAGGAGGAATGAATATTAATGGGGGGGTAGAATTAATCTATTCAGCGCTGGTTGATTTTCATGATTTTCAACTTGGTTCAGATACTCCAAAGTTATCAGCACAGCTAGCATATATCTTTGCCCCAATTGGAAACCCTAGCGCATTCTTTGCATTAATAATTGGGATTGGTTTGACTTATTTAGGAATTTTATTTATTTTGACAAATGGTACTTTTACTAAGAAAACAATTTATGCGGGTAAATTAATATTGTTAGTGATTTTATGGACGGTAATTTTGACGGAATTATTCGTGGGCTTTAATTTAGATAAATTTGATTTAAATGTTAGTAATTTAATGAAATTTGGTCTACTATTAGGTATTGGATTTTTCTTGACTAGAAGAATTATACCGAAACTATCTCGAAAGGAAATCAAAATTAATGATTTCAGTATTTCAATTGACCCTTGGAGTTTGAGGCCTCTAAATAGTATAGCAACTCTTTACACAGATTTTTTCAGGAATACGCCACTATTAGTCCAATTCATGTTTATTCATTTCGGAATGCAATTAGGTAAACACATACAAAACATTGGAGTTGATTTCACTGGAGATTTAGCAATAATTTCATCTTATCTAGGACCACTAGATAATTTAATTTCCCCATTGATTGAATATGTGAATGAGAGTTTATTCGGACCCGGAAAGAGATCATATCTTAGTGCAATTTTCGCATTGGGATTAAACTCTGCTGCCTATCAATGCGAAACAATCAGAGGAGCAATTGCGGCAATACCATCTGGACAAATGGAAGCAGGTAGAAGTATAGGTCTGACTTATATGGGAACGATGAGATTAATTATTCTTCCACAAGCAATCAGGATATGCATACCGCCTCTAGGAAATGAAATGGTCAATCTTGTATTAAATTCATCTTTAGCCAGTGTGATTGCATATACAGAATTAACCCGTCAAGGAAAACTAGTTGTTGCAATTACTTTCCAAATATTTTGGACTTGGGGGATGGTGATGATTGCATATTTCGTCGTTACATGGACTCTAGCTATACTATTGAGAAGATTAGAAGAAAAAACTAGAATTCCAGGATTAGGTATTTCAGGAGGTAATTAGATGGATGATGATGTGCTAATCGTAGAAGATCTTGAAAAAATATATTCGGGTGGCGTTCATGCAGTTAGAGGAGTCTCATTCAAAGTTAAAAAGGGAGAATCTGTAGCTATCATTGGTTCATCAGGTAGTGGGAAATCAACGGTACTTAGATGTATCAATAGACTGATTGAACCTACGAATGGGATAATAAAATTAAATGGTGAAATCATAAATAATCCTTTAGCAGATGTTAATGAAATACGTTCTAAAATAGGTATGGTTTTTCAATCATTTGAACTTTTTTCACATCTTAAAGTCTTAGAAAATATTACATTGGGGCTCAAGCATGTTAGAGGTATGAATAAAGAGGAATCTGAAAAAATTGCTCTAGAAGTATTGGACAGAGTAGACATGTTGGATAGAATAGATGCTTATCCAGGAAATTTATCAGGAGGACAGAAACAAAGAGTTGCGATTGCAAGATCTCTCGCAATGCATCCAGAAGTGATATTATTTGATGAACCAACCAGTGCTTTGGACCCTGAACTAATAGGTTCTGTGTTACAGACTATAAGGGGTTTAGCGGATGAAGGAATGACAATGGTGATTGTTACTCATGAAATAAATTTTGCTAAGGATGTTGCAGATAGAATCATCTACATGGATAAAGGTCTTATTGAAGAAGAAGGACCTTCTGATATAATTGAAAAACCTAAAACGGATAGATTGAAAGAATTCCTTTCGGCTATGGACGAAGAATGAATAAAAAATTATATTAATCCTTGAGATGTCATTGCCTCAGCAACTTTGAGGAAACCTGCAATATTAGCGCCCGCTACATAATTATCAGGCATCCCATACTTTTCAGCAGTTTCAGCAGCATTCTTGTGTATGTTGACCATTATCTGGTCTAATTTAGAATCAACTTCTTCTCGAGTCCAGTTGTACCTCAATGAATTTTGTGACATTTCAAGTCCGGATGTTGCAACTCCTCCTGCATTACTCGCTTTACCGGGTGCAAACATTACACCATTACTTAGGAAAACCTCTACTGCTTCCGGAGTGCAAGGCATGTTAGCACCTTCTGCAACAGCCATTACTTGGTTATTAACAAGCATTTCTGCCTCATCTCCATTTATTTCGTTTTGAGTAGCACATGGAAGTGCGACATCGACATTAACGTTCCATAATCCATTTGATGCAGGCTCGGGTTCAGAAGCAGTGAAACTAGAACTAGAGTATTTTTCTGCATACTCTGAAATTCGTCCACGGCGATTATTTTTTAAATCCATAATCCAAGATAATTTTTCTCTGTCAATGCCTTCAGGGTCATAAATAAAGCCACTAGAGTCAGACATAGTGACCGGTTTTCCACCGAGATCTAAAACTTTCTCGCAAGCGAATTGCGCGACATTACCTGAACCTGAAATTGAAACAGTTGCACCCTCAAAAGATTTATTTTTTGTAGCAAGCATTTCTCTAGCGAAATAAACTAGACCATATCCCGTAGCTTCGGGTCTAATTAGAGACCCTCCATATGAAATTCCCTTACCTGTAAGTACACCAGTAAACTCATTCGCTAATTTTTTATACATTCCAAAGAGGAACCCAATTTCTCTTCCTCCGACGCCGATATCTCCCGCAGGAACGTCTAAGTTAGATCCAATATGCCTCCATAGTTCCATCATAAAAGATTGGCAGAAACGCATTACTTCGGCATCCGTCTTACCTTTGGGGTCGAAATCTGAGCCACCTTTCCCGCCCCCCATTGGCAATCCGGTCAAGCTATTCTTGAATACTTGCTCAAATGCTAGAAACTTAAGTATTGATTGATTAACAGAAGGATGAAAACGAAGCCCTCCTTTGTAAGGACCTATGGCACTATTCATTTGGATTCTAAATCCACGATTAACATTTAATTTACCACTATCATCATACCAAGGTACCCTAAATTGTATTATTCTCTCTGCTTCAACCATTGATTCTACTACTGGTAAATATTCAGGATGTGCCTGAATAACAGGAACTAAACTTTCTAGAACCTCTTCCACTGCTTGATGGAATTCAGGTTGGTTCGGGTCTCTTGCAATTACACTATCGTATACTTTTTTCATTGTATTATCCATGGGATTCACCAAGGTTTCCGAATCTTGACTAGTTATCGGGTGAGCAGAGGACTGACTAACCCTTTTTGAATGGTATGGATTGAACAACTCGTTAAACATTGGTTAAGAGAAAATATGCTCATCTGCGAGACGGCTAACTATCTTCTCATAACCAGGTAAAGTCATTACATAAACTACTTCTTGAGAAACCTGCCTCTTCCTTAATGCCTCTGCTATAGGAGTATGATCTTTGAACCACCTGGTTTTTCCATCGTCACCAATTATTCTAATATCTACCTGAGACATACGAGGTTCAGAAAGTAATAATTTGACTGATGGAACATCAATCGCAACATACCCTTTATCTAGCCCCGCACGTTTAGCAATTTCATCTTCAAGCTCAATTCTTTCGGAAGAGTTTGATGCTAAATGGATTAATTTTCCAATTATTTCTTCAGGTAAATCTTGTTTTCTACGACTAGTAGAAATTTTCATAAGTTGCCTATATTTCAATCTTCGAATCATATCTCTAGCAAACTTCCCTGAATCATAAAGTGCGCCCCAAATTTCTGAATCTACTCTTTTTTGTAAATCTATAGAATCAGGTAAATCATCAACACTTCTCTCAACTGCTCTAGAAAGCATGATTTCAGTTATTCTAGTAACTCTATGGAAATAAACTGCACTGTACATCAGACCTCTGGCCATCATCATACCTTCTAATGCGGGTAATCCCCCTTCTTCGACGGCTACGTCCCCCCCATGCCTCTCTAAACATTCTATTAGTCTGTGATGATCAATTATTCCATGTTTAACGCCAGTGAAATGAGAATCTCTCAATAAATAGTCCATTTGATCGCAATCAACAGGCCCATGAATTAAATGAGATAATGTGTCGTCCTGATACACAAAATTCTGTTTTCCTTCTACCCATTCAAGTAGATTTCTTTCGGTGCCGCCAGCGTCTGGGCCACGGATAAGTCCTGCGACTTCTTTAGGTTCAATATCAAAAGATTCAAGAATCTCAGGGATACTTCTTCTATTTGAAAAATACTTACCCTCATCATTTCTTAGAATATCATATTCACCTAAAATTATCCCTTCAGTGATAGACATGTGGTCAAGTCCACCCCTTTCATGAAGAATATGTTCCAGAGTATGAGAATAAGGCCCATGCCCTACATCATGCAACATTCCAGCTACTTGAACAGTTGATTTGTCATGCTCGTTCAGCGATATAGATTCAGCCATCAATCCCGCGATATGAGATACACCTAGAGAATGCTCAAACCTAGTATGATGAGCACCAGGGAATACAAGGTGTGCTAACCCCAGTTGCTTAATATGGCTGAGTTTATTCATTTCAGGAGTTTTCAATAATTCTTCTCTAACTCCATCGATTCTAAATTGACCGTGAATTGCGTCATTAATCACCTTCATTTGACTACCTCTGATAAAGCCAAAGAGCACTCCCTATTGAATCGCTCTATTATTCTAAATATTTTATTTTTAAAAAATACTATTTTGTAATACAATCACAATACAATTGCATTACATTTATGTGCTAAACGCATCCTGCTTAGGGTGAGGGATGACTGTGAGAGGACAAAGCCCAATGGTTTCATTGAGGATTCCAGAGGATTATCTACTGGCCTTAGATCAAAGAATAGGCTTTGATGGAATGAGAAATCGTTCAGATGTTATCAGGGATGCAGTAAGGCGTTTATTAGAAGTGAATGTGGTCGAACACGGAGATAGTGTCAAAGTTGATTTGGGGCCAGAATTGACGATTCTGATGAATGACTTCTGTAAAATTCATGCTGAAAAACCAGAAACTGTGCTTAAAGCAGCAGCTAGAAACTATATTCGAAGAGAAACAATTGAAGGTATGTCAGTGACAAAACTTCTCCAAGAGCGCATGAATGAGCTAAGTGCGCGATTCAATGATGATTCGAACGCTCAGAGGTGAGAGAATGAGCGAGGATGGGATGCACAAAAACGTGGGGGGGCATAAAAGCCCCCTCACCCAACAGCATCAAACGGGAATTATTGTGGGATTTTCAGGAATAAGAAGCAGAGCGAGATTAAGCAATGCTGTAGGATATAATGCGAAAGAAGTCCCTAGGTTTCCTCGCGGGAAAACTCGAATTACCGATAGAGAAAAATTACTCTAAAACTCAAACACACACCGCTCCGTACTTTTTGTACGGAGCACCCTGATGAAAGACAATCTTCTTGGTCATTCTATTGTCAGGTTTACTTTCATGGAACACGCTGACAATATCCGGGTCGGCAATTTTGTGGCTCATGATAAATTGAGAAGTGCACAAGAAAAGATGATTAAAGAAGGCATTATTGCCTTAGAGGAAGAGGGTTTTCTATTTGCAGCAGCGCCTACTGGAATTGGGAAAACAGCAGCTTCATTAGCTGCTGCGATAGAAATAGCTAGAAATAGTGATTACCCAAAACAAGTTTTATTTTTAACAGGAAGACAATCACAACATAAGATAGTAGTCGAAACAATAAAGAGTATAAATTCTAAATTGAATAAAGAAATACCAGATGTCAAAGTTGTAGACATTATAGGTAGAGAATCCATGTGCAATGAAGTCGATAGAATTACTGGGAAATGCTCTTGTGAAGAAAATATTGTAGAGGGAAGTAAACAGAAAAGAAGAGATGATCTAAAAGAGCTTATCTTACAAAGCCCAATACATGTTGATGAAGTAATCAAAATTGGGAGAAAAAAGAAAATCTGTTCTTGGACCGCTGCCAGATCGGCAGTAAGAGAATGTGACATCTTGATTTGCGACTATAATCATGTTTTTGTTGAAAATGTTAGTGAAAGTTCATTGACTGCGATGAAGATAGATTTAGGACAGTGTATATTAGTTGTTGACGAGGCACATAATCTACCTGATAGAATAAGAAATGGACTCGAGAGAAGAGCGATAATGAAAATCTTTCGAGATTCTCGATTAGAGATTGACGAATATCTTGGTTCAAAAGAACAGGAAATAAAGAAATTTGATTTATCAGAATTACAAAACAATAATGATATTTATAGTATAAAAGAGACGCTTAGACAAATGACGAAATTAGAAAAACAAATGAAAATTTGGTATAAAATGAAAGAAAGAGATTTGATAAAGTCTGGTAAAAAAGATATGAAAATATCGACTATTGACTTCGTTGGTGAAATAGATTCTATACTTAACGAAGAGTTAAATATTGAAATTAATAATAATTTTTCCATCTTAAAAGATTTAATTATTCAATTACGTAGAGTCAAGGTTGACCAGGATGATGATGATGAAAAAGAAACCGCAAGTACTAGACTAGCAGAATTACTTACAATTACATTAGAATATTTACACAATAACGCCTTAGTATTGGTTTTCGATCTACTCGGGGACGAAGGTAGGGTCAGAAGTTTCCTATTAGATCCGGGAGTTATTAGTGGACCTATTTTTTCAAGCACTAGTGGAGCTATACTAATGTCAGGTACACTTTTCCCGCCAGAAATGTATGCAGATTTACTACGGATACCTAAGACAAGAAAAGTCATTATGACCGAATATGATTCGCCATTTTTAGCGGAAAAAAGACCTATCTTAGTAGCCAAAGACGTCACCACCAAATATACTGAAAGGAATCTGGAAAATACAGAAAAGATTCGAAAACACATTCTAGCAGTTATAATGAATACTGCTGGACATATTGCTTTTTTCTCACCAAGCTACGCATTAATGGATGATGTATTAGGCGATGCAAACTGGTTACCAGGACATATTAGAATAATAGATGAGGATAAAAGAATGTCTAAGAGCAGAGTCAACGGGATAGTTGACGAATTACTTAATGAAAGAAGAAATCAGAGGCAGGTTCTATTGGCAGGTGTTCTCAGTGGTAAGTTAGCAGAAGGTGTTGATTATCCAAACAATATCCTAGATGCTGTGATTTGTCTCGGACTTCCTCTAGCCCCTCCGAGTGCTAGACAGGATGCATTGAAAGATTATTATGTGGAAAGATTTGGTAATAATAAAGCATGGAGATACACGAGTTCTCAACCAGCTATAAACAGTATATTGCAAGCATTAGGCAGGCCTATTAGAAAATCTGCAGATAGAGCTATTGTAATATTACTTGAGAAAAGAATTATGATGAGGCAATTCAGAAATTGTCTTCCCGTTAATGTGGATATTTTTGAATCTCCTGATCATAATAGAACAGGCAGACTGACAAAAAATTTCTTCAAGAGAAATCCTGAACCAGCTACAGAGAGAGAATGAACGACGGGTTCATCCGGGATGGTAGTTTCGAAAGAGCATGGAACTAACGTGGCAAAGACATGAAATCAAAATTCTTGACAAAGAATTGAATGTTGAAAATCATATGCAAATCTCTACAAATGGTTTGGATACAAATGCACAAAGATTACATAGAGATTTTATTACAAATCTTCCTCATTTATCTGAAGTTAGGAATGACCATATGGCAATAGTCGCAGATATTAGTTCAGATATAGAGGCTGGAATAATTAATACTAGAGGTATATTATCAACTGAAGATTTATTGAATGAATTTAATGGAGAAATGGATGGGAAGAGGATTACCCTCCCAATGAAAATTACTTCTTCGGATGAAATAATTATCCAAAGTAGAATGGAAAATGAAAACCAGATTGTTCAGATAATTTCGGCAGAAATTAATGGAGGAATATTTAGGAGTTTTATTATGCCAAACGGTTGTGAAATAACTGGTATCTCAAGTGGGAACGGGATCATAGAAATTCTATTTCTTTAATTCTTCATCTTCCATTGCAACATAATCATCTCTGACGGGGATATCTTGTAATTGATCAATTTCTTGTAAAACTGCGTTAAGAGCGATTTGTGCATTTTGACGATGTCCCTCCCCGAGAACGTGACTCGAGTATCTAGCCTCTTCGAAAATTCTGTCCAAAGAAACTAATGATTGTTCACTAATAGGTAAGGCAGACCTAATTGCTATCTCAAACTCTCTAACTGTTTCAAAATCTCTACGTAAGAATCCTCTTCGCATTAATATTTGACACAGACTTTCGTAGCAATTGTAAATTGCTTCTCTAAACTCATCCCCTGCCGCCAAGAGTTCGGCAGTATAACTAAAAATACCTGCTAATTCATCTATTGTTGCACTTCTTCTACGTTGATAATATAGACCACTACCAACCATTCCAATTAGTATGATTAAGATAATCGAAGCATAAAGTAACGATTGGAAGATGGAAGATTCTTCAGTAACCTCATACTCAATAGTTACGTGAGGATTTTGATTTTGTTGAGTAGCTAACCAAGTTCTGTTTGAAGGATCAATAAAAAGAGAGTCTGTGTAGAAGTTAATGCTTAATTCTCCCCAGAAATCCCTGTCCCAGAGCGTAGGTAGACCCTCAATTGACTTAAACTCATAAGTAAACAAACCATCTTCATCGGTCATTTCTATTACTCTAAAATGTGTCTGCCCCGAAGATGAGTTAATTAATGAAGCAGACATTGAAATATTAGCAACAGGTTCAAATGAATCTGTAGAAGTGACATTGACGACCCCTCTAATTATTCTTACATCTCTATCAATTTTAATAGATTCCGGTGTAAACTTGAAATTAACGGGGACCATTATTGAAACTGACAAATCTTCAGAACCACCATTGAGAAATCTAGTGCTATCTGATTCAATTTTGACTACTAGATCTATAGGTCCAGGAGGCATTGGGTAGTGAGCATTCGATTGTATTCTGAAATGACCAGTTGATTCATCCCATTGTACGTTGGCATTCTCAGGACCATCTGTTAGCCAGTGTAAAGTGACAACCATGTCCTCGATAACATTTCCACCTCCTCCGACTTCTAAAATTCGTCCTTCAATCTTAATTGGATGTTCAACATCACTCCTGATTATGGTCTCAGAAATCCATAATATTTCTATTTCAATATCTGATCTAACATAAACAGACATATTATAGCTGATTGGGAGATAATAGGTTTCTCCAGAGAATTCTACTAAAATATCGTGTTGACCTCTGTCAATTGAGTATCCTAAGATATGATCAAACTCATAAAAACCATTGGCTAGAGTATTTGTCTTTCCAATCTCTTCACCATCTAAATAAATGATGATTTCTCGACCATTTAACCCTGGTAGACCCTCGGAATCAGCATCATACAGTCTACCGGTGAAATTCCATTGCCCTCCACGAGTAACAATGCTTGACTCAACTTGTAAGGTAATTCCAGAATGATACGCTATAGTAAGATTTGTTTCAGTAATACCTTCACGATAATATCCTTGTTGTGGGGCTTTAACTGTGATAGTATGTACACCTACATCCAAGAACTCTGAAACTAGCCAATTTAGCGACCAGTCTCCCTGTTCATTACTAGAAGTAATACCAATCAATACTCCGTCAATAAATATCTCAAGAGAATGATTCGAAAGATATCCATTGGGAAGATTGTCTTGCACGTTTCCTTGTAATAATAAATTGTCTCCAACTGCCACAGCACTAGGTTCGGATATGAATACATCCGTAGATGAATATACTATGAATACAGATGAGGAATTTGAGGAAAGAATAAATTCTTCACCCTGAAACACAATCTTAACAATTCGAGGACCTAATGGCATATCTGAAGGAACTGGTATGAATAGACTGAAATTACCATCTGAATCTACATTTAAACCAGTTAATAGTTGGTCATTCATATATACAGAAAGGCCTCTATTAGGAAGTGCACGTCCTGCACCATCTGTTAGCATACCCTCAATCACAAGTAATTGATTACGATCAATTTCGCCAGGAGGTGTTGTCAAAACAACTTGGGAGGTCTGAGTAACATTGAATATCGAGACAGAAGAAGACGGGAGGTAATATTCAGGATTTAACGAATCACCCTGACCCATTGGATCGACCCAGGTGAATCCTCCAAAGAAATCCACTTTTACTTCATGTGAGCCAAAGTCAGTGTTTAACGGGAGTTCATAATTAATCGTCCAATTACCTGTTGATGAATTACTTAGTGTAGTATATATTGCTCCGACGTCTAGTCCATCAATTGACAAATGAATAACTCCGCCGGAGTTTATTCCATCCTCAATTAGTAATTGGCCATGCTCATCCAACAAAGTCCCATGGAAAGTAACCGATTCACCTGCAATAGAAGTTCCTGTAATTCCCGTGAGTTCAATTACTGTTGGGGCTAGTACTACTACTCTAGTTACTGATTCGTCCCCAACAAGGCCAGTGGTTCCTTCAATTCCAGAAAATATAACACTGATTTCCATAGGGCCTGCAACTCTATTAGAGTCTACCAGTATCGATACATTGGCTAATCCGGATAAATCAGTAGTTACATTCGATATAATTAAACCATCAACAATTACTGAAATTATGACAAAATCAACCGGTAAGGCAG
>Ga0222718_10000546_pt1 | contig 38509 bp, 40 predicted proteins | sample C33_27DmetaG_FD_165045 | JGI IMG/M metagenome (GOLD analysis project Ga0222718, IMG submission 165045) | Estuarine water microbial communities from San Francisco Bay, California, United States - C33_27D | ecosystem: Environmental > Aquatic > Marine > Unclassified | place: USA: California...
TGTCAAACAATGAAACCTTAAAAGGAGCAACTAATAGACTTCAAAACATTCAACATCTTGAAGCTGATTATTATGTTTCAATTGAAGGTGGAATAGATTTGCTTGATAATAATTATGAGGCATTTGCTTGGGTGGTCATTTCAGATAATAACAAAATTAGCAAAGCAAAAACAGCAACATTTCCATTGCCATTGAAAATCTCTAATCTTATAAAGCAGGGGTATGAGCTTGGAGAAGCGGATGATATAGTCTTTAATCGATCAAATTCTAAACAAAAAAATGGGGCAGTTGGAATACTTACTGATAACCTTATTAATAGAACAGATTACTATAAACATGCAATTATTTTAGCATTAATTCCTTTTACAAATTCTAAACTCTATTAAAATTTATTATATTCACGCATGTTTAAAGCATTACACGAACTAAGAAAGAACACCCGAGAGTCAGGCATTAAGACTGCGATTAAGATGATGTTTAAAAAATATGGATGGAAGCTTGGGGTTGCTATTTTTATGTACTATTTGATAAGGGATGTAACCTTATATATTCTTATCCCTTATCTTATTTATCGCGGCTTTATTGGTTAAGCCTTATTGAGAAATCATTCCAGGCATAGATAAAACTTTAAAATCAATTTCAATCAAATCTCTAATCACTTTATCTTTAGCCGTATCTCTTGTTGTTTGAAGCTTGTTCCAAAAGGTTTTTGGATTATCTAAGTGTATTTCCGAACGATACTGAATATTAAAATCATTTCGATTGAAAATTAGTTTACCTTCAGCAGTTTTGATTTCAGCGTCTAAGTTAACTTTGGCTTCAAATGAAACAGGGTTTGTTTGTCCTTTAATCGTTATAAGGCTATTGATAATCATTTTATAGCTACCATCACCAAGTTTTTCTACAATCCTACTTTCTTGAATACTAAGCTTAGCAGTTGGAAAGCGTTCAACATTAAAAAAATCAGGACTTCTTAGATGTCCTACTAGGCGTTCGCCGGGACCTTCAGGCAGGTCAATATTAGACAATGAAAGCATATCAATAACAACTTCTCCTGAAATTTTGTTGTTCTCAAGAGTGAGATTTCCACTTTTCATTTTTAAATTACCACTATGATTTGTGGCGCCAAACTTTAACCCGCCAGTCCAAAAAAAATTGCTTTCATTCTTATTTAGAATAATTATGGGAGAAATAGCTTCATTAGCTGCAAGATTTGTTATTTTAATATTGAATTTTTTTGTAGGAACTAGCCCTTCTTCAGATCTATCAAGAACTTGTCCGTATGAAATACTAATAATAAAAATTAAAATAAGTATTTTTTTCATAAGTCTATTGTTTCCTTTTAAAGTTTTTGCAAATAAATTTCAAAGCAAAAATTAACATATTTAGTTTTTAACGACAAGCATACATAATATTTTTAATAGTTATTTTCTTTTATTTTAATTTATAATTGATAAATTACATCAATTTGGGAGGCATGGCAGAGCGGTTGAATGCACTGGTCTTGAAAACCAGCAAGGGTGCAAGCCCTTCAGAGGTTCGAATCCTCTTGCCTCCGCAATGAATAATCCTCGTGTAAGATTCGCACCAAGTCCCACTGGATATTTACATATCGGAGGAGCTAGAACAGCATTATTTAATTGGCTTTTTGCAAAACAGAATAAGGGTCAGTTTTTGTTACGAATTGAGGATACTGATCTAGAACGATCTAAAGACAAATATATTGATCAAATTACCGATGCTTTATCTTGGCTAGGACTTAACTGGGATGAAGATATTATTCTTCAATCAAATAACAAGTCAAGACATGAAGAAATGGTAGAAAAAATGCTTGAAAACGGTACAGCTTATCGTTGTTTTCTTGAAAAAGAAGAGCTTGATAATTTACGATTAGTATCTGAACAAAAAAAAGAAGTGTTTCGTTTACCACAAACTTATAGAGATTTATCAGAAGATGAAGTCAAAGAATTGCTCAATCAAGGTAAATCATTTACTGTTAGATTAAAAGTTCCAGAAGGCGAAACAGAATTTACTGATTTAGTATATGGTACAATCAAGGTTCAAAACAAAGATTTGGATGACTTTATCATCGCCAGATCAGATGGATCGCCCACCTATAATTTTGTGGTAGCTATAGATGATTCAGATATGAATATTACTCACGTTGTTAGAGGAGATGATCATTTAGCAAATACTCCAAAACAAATCCTTGTATATAGAGCTTTAGGTCTAAATGAACCTATTTTTGCTCATTTACCAATGATTTTAGGTTCTGATAAAAAAAGATTAAGTAAAAGGCATGCCGCAACCAATGTACAAGAGTACAAGGATAAAGGATTTACTGCTACGGCAATATTAAATTATCTGTCTTTGTTAGGATGGAATCCTGATTCCGATAAAGAAATTTTTAATCAAGAAGAGTTAATAGAAAGTTTTCAATTTGATCAAGTACAAAAAAAATCAGCTGTATTTGATGAAAAGAAATTATTGTGGATTTCGCAACAGCATTTAACAGAGATGAGTGTTAGAGATACTATGAATGAAATTTATAAACTAAATCCTGATTGGGGAGATGGTCTTGATTGGAATTATTTAAAAGAAATTGTAAAGCTTATTAAAGATAGATCAAAAACAATTACAGAAATTGCTGAGATGTCAGGACTATTTTTTCAAGAATCACTTGATTACGATCAAGATTTAATATCCAAAACGTTCAATGAAAAAGCTGTTGCTATCCTAACAGACTTTAAAAGCGCTTTAGAATGCTGCAATAAATGGAATAAATCTGAAATTGAACTTATTTTTGACAATTTAATGGCACAGCATGATGTGCAGATTGGAAAAGTAATGAAGCCTACAAGGGTTGCACTTACAGGCATTACTTTCGGTCCTGGTATTTTCGATCTAATACTATTACTAGGGAAAGATATTTGTTTAAAACGTCTTCGTAAACTTTTGTCTATATTAGACTAAAAATTTATCAGGTTGAAGCTCTGGTTTTTGATTAATAAATTCATTTCTATTTTACATATGCGCCCGTAGCTCAATTGGATAGAGCGTCTGGCTACGGACCAGAAGGTTGTGGGTTCAAGTCCTTCCGGGCGTACTAATGTCTAATCAACATCTAAACCAGCCCAGTCATGAAGATTGGATGAGAAAAGCTTTAAGTTTAGCGACGAAAGCAATGCTTGAAGATGAAGTGCCAATCGGCGCTGTAGTTGTTTATAAAGGCAAAATAGTTGGGCAAGGATATAATCAGTGTAATTCATTGAACGATTCAACTGCACACGCAGAAATGCTTGCTATCACCGCAGCATCAAACACTATTGGAGATTGGAGGCTTACTGACTGTACAATGTATGTTACCAAAGAGCCTTGCTCGATGTGCGCTGGTGCAATCGTTAATAGTAGAATAGAATTCTTATATTTTGGATGTTATGATGAAGATTTTGGTGCATGCGGATCCAAATTTGAAATTTGCGGAAATGTGAGTTTAAATACACCGGCAGTAGTCAGAGGAAATCTTTTAGCTGGTGAATCTTTAGTGCTAATAAAAGAATATTTCTTTAGAAAAAGAAAGAAAAAGAAAGAGTCATCTACAGAATAAATGGAAAGATTGCTTTTCGGTTGCTAGGATAATTATCAAAAGTTCTTTTATACCATTTATGTCCAGCTATTGCTCTCGGAACTAGGTTAGCCATAGTCCAAATCATAAAAGAAAATCCAGCCAAAGACCAAGTCATTAAGGCAAAGGCAACCCATTCTAATATTTCTCCAAAATAATTTGGAAAAGAGACGTATTTATACATAAAACCGTTAGGAATTTTATATTCACCAGACGTTGATCTTAGCGAAAGCAAAATATTATCAGATTTGATATTAATTATAGCTCCTATGATAAATAAGCATGTTCCAACAATAAAATTCCAGTTTAGCATATAGTCAACAGAGTAAGATTGAATAGAGCCCAAGAAAGTACCATTAACGAATCCATTTCCAATATTGAATAGGAATGCAAGGATTGCGATTAATAATGGCATTTTAGCAGGATTATTCTGTCTTAAAGGGTAAATTAGGCTACGATTAAAGTAGTGCGCGACCCAGAATGTGATAAATATAGTGCTTGTAATACTTTTTTCGATATCGCCATTGCAATAAAAATATAACAAAGTTAATGGAGAAATAATTTCCATAACTATCCAACCAATTTTACTTGGAATCATCGGTCCCCAATTTTCTTGTGCAAATTTTCCATATGGAGCAGGTATTTTCAAGAGAGTGATAAAGGCTGTTAGTCCAATACCAAGCCAAGAAAGAACGAGTAATTCAAAATTTTGTATCATCGATTATAATTTATGAGTAATATTTAATTCTTTCAAATAGCAGTTATGAAAAAAAATATAATAATAACCGGTGCGACCGATGGTATAGGATTAGCAGCAGCTAAGGTTATTGCATCAAAAAATTATCAAATAGGTTTGGTAGGGCGTAATCCAGAAAAAGGAAAAAAAGCCATAGAAACTATACAGTCCTCAACAGGGAATGAAAATTTAGATTTTTTTCAATGCGATTTAAGCTCAGTTAAGAATATCAAAAAATTATCAGATGAAATCAAAAATAAATATTCAAAAATTGATGTTTTGTTGAATAATGCTGGCGGAGCAAACAAAACTAAAGTGATTACCAGTGAAGGTCTTGAAAAAACATTCGCTACAAATCAAATGAACTATTATGTCTTGTCTACTGAACTCTTGAACATCATTTCAGAATCTAATGATGGAAGAATCGTTAATGTAGCTTCTAATGCACATATTGGAGCAGAAATAGATTATGAGAATATTAACGCAGAAAAGAGTTTTTCAGCATGGACATCATATTGCGTTTCAAAGCTAATGAATATTATGATGACATATAAAATGGCTGCAATGCAGGATAAAGTTTCTGTGAACGTATTACATCCAGGATTTGTTGATACAAATATTGCTGGAAATGAAGGAAACTTAATAAAATATATTGTCAAGTTTGGCGCAAAACTTTTTGCGAGATCTGTTGAGAATGGTGCCGACTCCAGTATTTATCTTTCAACTTCTGATGATGTTAAAGGTGTATCGGGAAAATATTTCTTTAAATGTAGAGAAATTCAGTCCTCTAAAGCTTCTTATGTCAAGGAAGATTGGGACAAAGTATGGAGTTTGTGTCAAAAATTTAAAGAAGATATTTTATGAGAAATAAAATACTTCAAAGAAAGGATTTTGATTTTTTTACATCTGTAAAAACCAGATGGAGGGATGTTGATACACTGGGACATATTAATCATACTGTATATTTAAGTATCCTTGAAACCAAGCATAAGGATTTTATTGATCATCTTTACGGTCAAACTACATATGATTTTGGGTTAAAAAGCACCTCAGCGGGATTGTTAGCTTCGATGGATGTTACGTACATAAAACAAGTACATCATCCTGTAAAGCTTGAAATAGGATGTCGAATTACAAGAGTTGGAAGTAAAAGTTATGATGTGCATCAATGCATTTTTGTTGAGGGAGAAGACAACCCTTCCTTTCAGACGATTCACACTTTTGTAATGTTTAATTTTGTTGAGCAAAAATCGATTCCAGTGCATCAAGTTATTATAGACAATTTAAGGGAGTTAGAATGATTACGTTATTATCGCCGTCAAAAAAATTAAATTTCAAACATCAAGATGCTGTTTCAGCTTTTACGCAATGTGATTTTATTGAAAGTGCTCAAGAGCTTGTAAATCAGGCGAAGAATTTTACGTCACAAGATTTAAAAGATTTAATGAAAATCAGCGACTCATTGGCAGATTTAAATAAAGAACGTTTTAATAATTGGTCTTTGCCTTTTAATCAAGATAACGCAAAACAAGCTATTTTAGCTTTTGACGGAGGTGTTTATTCTGGATTAGAAGCACATACATTTAATCAGAAAGATCTAGAGTTTGCACAAGATCATTTACGAATCCTTTCAGGGTTGTATGGAGTATTAAAACCGTTGGATTTAATTCAACCATACCGACTCGAGATGGGAACAAAATTTGAAAACGCCAAAGGAAAGAATTTGTATGAGTTCTGGCGCAACGAAGTGACTAATAATCTAAATAAAAATATGAAAAAACACGATAACAAAACCATTATAAACTGCTCTTCAAATGAATATTTTAATGTCATTGATCAAAAGAATCTGGAAGGAAATATATTAAATACAGTATTTAAAGAATACCGAGATGGTCAGCTTAAATTTATTTCGTTTAATGCAAAAAAAGCTCGAGGTTTATTAGCAAAATTTGTAATTAATAATAAAATAACAAACAACAATGATTTGAAAGATTTTAATTTGGATAATTACAAATTTGATACATCATTATCAGATGATTCAATATTTGTTTTTACAAGATAGTAAAAGGAGATAAAATGAAAAGAATAATTATATTTTTATCATTAATAGCTGTTGGATGCCAATCTAATTCTGGTGAAATGCCAAGACAGACTGGTCAAGCTTCAAACGAATTAATGAACGGATTGGAAGCAATGCATCATGTACGATTTGAAGAAGCAAGAGAGCTTTTTAAAGAAGGAATTAAAAAGGATCCTAACTGCGCTTCTTGTTATTTAAATCTAGGAAATGCGGAGCAAGATAGAGTTTTAAGAAGAGGATATTTTGAAACAGCTTTAGAAATATCTAAAAAAGGACACCCTGAAACCAAATTGATGCAATCAGCAGTTAATTGGATAAATGGTGAAGGTGGTAGATTTGATGCATTTCCAGATCTATACAGTAAATATAAAGGTGATAAATTTTTAGCTTCTGGAGCATATAGATATTTTCAATTCAATGATCGTATTGAGGAAGGCAGAGAGTTGCTTGAAGATGCTGGAGAAAGATTAGCTGCCGGTCATTTATATAATCTGTTAGCTTATTCATATATTTGGAATGAAGAGAATGATGAAGTGTATGAAAAAGGATTGCCTTATATTGAAAAATATATTGAGTTAAATCCCAATGAAGCAAATGCATACGATTCGTTAGCTGAGTATTACCTAAATAAAGGTGATTTTGATGCTGCATTAGAAAATTATCAATTAGCTTTTGAAGTAGATCCCGAATTTGAATGGGCTACAAGAAATATTGCAGTCGCTAAATATCAACAAAGAATGGCAGAAGAGGAAAATGGGCTAATTAAGTGGACAAGCGAAAAACAGGATGCTAAAAATCTGTTTAATCAGGGAGTGTGGCAGTTTTATAATTTAGAATGGGAAAAAGCTAATAATTCATTTACAGCAGCTATTGAAATGGATGAAAGCTTTGCTATTGCTTATGCTATGCGTGCAAGAACACATTTTTTTATGCAAAACCAAAGTGCTGGCACCGAGGACTTAGATATAGCAGTAAGTATGTCATTAAATGCTTCTGACGAAGAAAAGAACATGATTATGGCATTAGCTAAAGATACTGAGGATGGTACAAATACTTTTAATAGAGTGGTGGAACGATTAGTTAGTAAATATCCTGACGATTCATTTTTAAGATTTGAAACAATATTTGCTACTATTGATGATATAGGACCTGATGCTGTGTTAAGAATTGGTAAAGATTTGTATCGAATGAATCCGAACTTTACTCCAGCATTAAATATTATGGGTTATGCATACCTTCAAAAAGAAGAGTATGATAATGCAAAAGAGTCATTTCAGGAACAAGTAAGAAGACAAGCAGGAAAAGCAAACCCATATGATTCTTTAGGTGACTACTACTTATTGGTGAAAGATAATGATATGGCCTTAAGGTATTTTGAACAGTCAGCTAAGATGGGCTTGAAAGCAAGTGAATCAAAAGTTGATAGTCTCAAATCCATAGTTTCAGAATAATAAAAAGGATAAAAAAATGACAATCGTAAATAAGAAAAACTTTAATGAGTTTGATGAATTAAGAGAGCCAGATAAAGCAAAAATAGAACTATTAAACTTTCCAGCTGGTACTGTAGGAAGATTTACATTACAACCTGGCTGGAAATGGACAGAAAGTGTAGGTCCAATTGCAGGTACAAAAACCTGCCAAGCTCCTCATTTAGGACTTGTTATTAAGGGATGTATGACTATTTTCGGTGATGACGGTTCTGAAGAGCAATTTGAACCAGGAGATGCATATCAAATTCTTCCAGGTCATACCGCTCAGGTAAATGGAGATGAAGAAACTGTATGTTTTGAATTTGATTCATCTACAGCACAGTCCTACGCAAAGTAGATACAGTATATATTACTAAAAAAAGAGCGTAGAGTTTTTTATATTTCTACGCTCTTTTAATATCTTTAGTTAAATTGTTTTTAAAAAGGAATCAAGTTGTCAGAAAATTATCAAGTTTTAGCTCTTAAATGGCGCCCAAAGCACTTTAACGATGTTGTTGGTCAAGACCATATTACAGCAACTTTACAAAAAGCATTTGAAAAAAGTCGTTTAGCTCAAGCATTCTTATTTGCTGGTCCTAGAGGGGTTGGTAAAACAACTATGGCAAGATTGGTTGCTATGTCCTTAAATGGTTCAGACAAGCCAACGATTGAATATGATTTAAATTCAGATTCTATTAGGGATATTATTGAAGGAAGATCTATGGATGTTATCGAAATAGACGGTGCATCAAACAGAGGTATAGATGAAATAAGGGAATTAAGAGAAAATATCAAGTTTATGCCAGTTTCAGGCTCTTATAAAGTCATTATTATTGATGAGGTTCATATGTTAACTGTTCAAGCTTTTAATGCCTTGCTTAAAACACTTGAAGAGCCACCTAAGCATGTAAAATTTATACTTGCAACTACCGATGTTCATAAAGTTCCTCAAACCATTATATCAAGATGTCAGAGGTTTGATTTTCTTCCGCTAACCAATAAAATAATTTCAGAACGACTAGCTTTCATTGCTAAAGAAGAGTCTCAAAAAATTGAGCCTCAATCTCTTTCCTTGATTGCATCAAAGTCGGAAGGAAGTATGCGAGACGCTTTAAGTTATTTAGATCAAGTGTTAGTGTTAGGCGATAATGTTCCTTATCAAACAGTTCAAGATCTTTTGGGCGTTGTTCCTAATGAGGTGTTATTTAGCTTGTCAGACGCTTTACATGAAAGGGACGGAAATAAGCTAATTGACAATCTTGAAATGATTAGAAATAAAGGATATATAGTTGAAGACTTGCTGAAAGATTTAATTATTCATTTTAGAAACCTTTCAGTTATAAAGTTTAAAAATGGATTGCAATTAATTGGATTAGAGCCTGAATTAGCTAAAAAATACAGCGAATCAAATTATAGTTGGTCAGACAAAGATATTATCAGATTATCAAACAACTTATCAAGCCTGTATGCTACTATTAAACAATATTCTGATCAGTATTTATTGCTTGAAATGCAATTGATTAAATTGCTTCAATTTGATTCAAGTATTGATATTGAAAAATTTTTGAAAGAAGATAATAAAAATACTCAGCAGACTAAGACAGTTGAAACTGCTAAAAAGCCCTTAAAAAAAAATGAAAAAGTAATACCCGAGCTTAAAAAAACAGAAAATATTCAAAGCAAAGATTTGAAAAGCAATTGGGAAACAATTCTTCAGACTATTTCAAAACAAAGAGGTTCTATTGGCGCACAGCTATCTGGGTGTATTTTAGGTGAGATTGAAAACAACAAAATTGAATTGATTTCATATGATAATTCGGAGTTTAACCAAAAACTGTTGAATGATAGCTTGCCATTATTGAAATCTGTAATTGATGAAAAGTTTAATTCAAGCGTTGAAATAAAATTAATAATCGATACAAAAGTTGAAAAAATTGAAAATGATAAAGATAACCAAGTAAATGAAAATGATATTGTAAATCTCTTTGAAGGAAAGGATATGTTATAATGTTTGGAAATATGAAAGAAATGCTAAAGCAGGCTCAAAATATGAAGTCTCAAATGAAAAAGATAAAAAAAGAACTTGAAACAATTGAAGTAGAAGGTGTTTCTGCTAATGGAGCATGTCGCGTTACAATGACAGCAGATATGAAAACAAAAGAAGTTAGGATTGATGAAACTCTTTTAAGCAGTGAGGCTCATGTTATTGAAAATGCTATTAAAGTAGCTGTGAATGTTGCCTTGGAAGATGCAAAAGACACTTCAGCTAAAAAACTTAAAGCAGTAACCGGTGGATTAACTGATGGATTACCAGGTTTTTAATGGCTAATGCACCAAAATATATTGAAGAGTTGGTAGAGGCGTTTACCAAGTTTCCTGGAATAGGAAGAAAGGGCGCTGAAAGAATTGCTTACTTTATTGTTAAATCAGAGAAATCTTTTAGTAAAAATCTAATTGAAGCAATGACTGATGTAAATGAAAAGCTTGAAATTGACCCAACCAGTGGAATGATTTTTTTAAAAGGAGAAGAGTCTACGTTCAGCGATGAAAACAGAAATTCAGAATTTTTGTGCATTGTTGAGAATATGGAAGATGCTATTAAAATTGAGAATACAAATAGTTTTGATGGGCTTTATCATGTGCTTGGTGGATCAATATCTCCATTAGACGGTATTGGACCATCAGATCTCTCTTTTGATAAGCTTTTGGAAAGAATAAACCCAGAATTGAAAGAAATTATTATAGCGACCAACCCAAGTACTTCTGGAAATGCAACAGCTTTATATCTTGAAAAAATTCTAAAAGACAAAAAGTTAAAAATTACACGTCTTGCAGTTGGATTACCAGTTGGTAGTAATTTAGAATATATTGACGATAAAACAATATCAACGGCTATTGCTGGAAGGGTCAAATTAAATTGAAGCTCTTTCTTAATATTTTAACATACTCTAGAATAGTTTTAACCCCATTAATTATTTATCTAATTCTTAATGATAGTTTTTTACTTGCCGGTCTTATTTTTGGATATTGCAGTATAAGTGATGTTGCAGACGGTAAAATTGCCAGGAAATTTAAATTAGTTTCTGAGCATGGAAATTATATGGATCCTTTAGCTGACAAAATACTAATGATTGGAACATTGTCTGCTCTACTCTTTCTAGATATTATTCCATTATGGGCATTTTTTGTTATTGTTGGAAGAGATGTTGTTATAACATTTTATAGAAACTATTTATTAGCAAAAAATAAACCCTTACAAACCTCACAATACGGAAAGTTTAAAACAGTATTTCAACATATTATGGTCTTAATAATTCTTATTTCTAGTCCTGCGCAAAGCTTAATAGAGATTATAGTAGCTATAAACGCATTTTATGCCGCTTCAACTGGAATACATTACTTTGTTAAAAATGGATTTTAGTAAAGGTTTCAATATTCAACTAGCAACTCTGTTTGGGTTGGGTAGATTACCTGGCGGTGGTACATGGGCATCATTGTTAGTGCTGCTAATTGCTTTGTATGAACAAAATGGTGAAACAGCATCATTTCTAGCTTTTTTTACCCTAATAATTGGGCCTAGAGCATATAAAAAATTGACTGATGAATCAAAATCTGAAGATCCCAAAGAGTTCGTGTTGGATGAGGTTGTTGGAATGGGAATAGCCTTAGCTGGTGTTTACATATTATACAATGTTTTCGGTGAATCTGATTTCAATATTGCATTTCTTTCTGACATTGACGCACTTTTTATTTTAACATTTATCATCTTCCGTTTTTTTGATATATCTAAAATTGGACCTGTTGGTTGGGTAGAAAATAATCAGAATGAGAAGCCCTATAATAGGGTTATTGGAGATGATATTATGGCTTCGTTTTTAACCATATTTGTGATAGTAATAGTTTTAAGTATTAATTTATGGCTGCTATGAAAATAGGAATTATAACAATTGGTAATGAACTTTTGAGCGGTTTTACATTAGATCGTAACGCGGCATGGATAGGACAACAATTATTAGCGGCAGGTATGAAGGTTGATATTCATCATACAATCTCAGATGATTTTGCTGATATTAATGACACTCTTGAATATCAATGGAATGAATGGGAATGTGATCATATTATTGTCACTGGAGGCTTAGGGCCAACCGTAGATGATATTACAGTTTCAGCATTTATTGCATACTTTGATGATACAGATAAATTTGATAGAGATTATTGGGATAAATTATCAGAAAGATTTAAAAAATTAAATTTCAAAATGCCAAATCTTAATAAGAATCAGGCTTTTAAAGTGAAAAAAGGAAGTATGATTTCCAATAAAGTTGGTTCTGCTAGAGGATTGCACTATACAAAAGAGCATGCATCTTTTTTTAAAGAGATTAAATCAATATTTAAAAAAAGACCAAAAGAAACAAATTTCTATGCCTTGCCAGGTGTTCCAAAAGAAATGAAGTCAATGTTTTCTAATTATGTTCTTCCTGAAATAGAAAAAACCAATAGAAATAAAGTAATTTGCAAAAGCATAAGAACAACTGGAGTTCCAGAATCAATTCTTCAAGAAAAAATTACTGATTTGATTGAAAAAAATGAGGATAAATGCGATATAGCTTTTTTACCTCATAGAATGCTTGGAGTTGATATAAGGCTTACTTCAAAGAATGATAAGCTGTTAGATGTTTTGATAGATCAAATTGTGGGAAGAGTAGGGAAGTATGTTTATGGTTTTGATAGCGATAAACTTGAAGAGGTTATTGCCAATTTATTTATTAAACACAATCTTACAATTAGTACCGCAGAGTCCTGCACTGCCGGAATGCTCGCTGCAAGGCTAACAGATGTAGCTGGAAGTTCCACTTATTTCAAGGGAGGTTCAGTATGTTATAGTAACGAGTTAAAAATTAATGATGTTGGAATCAAGAAGGATTTAATTGATCGTTATGGAGCTGTTAGCGAGGAGGTTGCCGGTGCATTAGCTAAAAATATTGCTCAAAAAAATAATACAGATATTGGAATTGGTATTACAGGAATTGCAGGACCTGATGGCGGAACAGAAAAAAAACCTGTTGGTTTAGTATTTGTTGGAATATTTTATCAAAATAATTTATATATTAAGAAGTATAATTTAACACCCAACAGAAGCACCAATCGCGAGCTTACTGTTATATTGTGTCTTAATGAAGTACGAAAAATTTTACAAAATTCATAAAAAGTTAAAGGATAGTCACAGATGGCAACAAAAAAAGTAGATAAGGCGTTAGAAGCAGTTCAATTAGATATTAATAAAGAGTACGGAGAAGGTTCGATTATGAGGTTAGGCGGTACTGCCACACTTGATGTTGAAGCAATCTCTACTGGATGTTTATCATTAGATATGGCTCTTGGAGTAGGCGGTGTACCAAAAGGTAGAATTGTTGAAGTTTTTGGACCTGAATCATCAGGAAAAACAACATTGGCGCTACATATTGTTGCTGAATGTCAAAAAAATGGCGGAAAGGCTGCATTTATTGATGCAGAGAACGCGCTAGACCCAGAGTATGCAAAGAATTTAGGTTGTAACGCAGATGATCTTTTAGTTTCGCAACCAGACTCAGGTGAGCAAGCATTAGATATTTTGCAAAAGCTTCTGGAAACAGCAGCATTGGATGTTATTGTAATTGATTCAGTTGCAGCTTTAGTTCCAAAACAGGAACTAGATGGTCAGATTGGAGATGTAACAGTTGGATTGCAAGCAAGATTAATGTCTCAAGCGCTAAGAAAGTTGTCCGGACCAATTAACAAGTCAAGAACTTGTGTTGTATTCATCAATCAAATTAGAGAAAAAATTGGTGTTATGTTTGGAAGTCCAGAAACGACGCCAGGTGGTAGAGCTTTAAAATTTTACTCTTCTGTTAGATTGGATATTAGAAGAATTGCAGCTATTAAAGAAGGTACAGATATGACTGGAAATCGTACTAGAGTTAAAGTTGTTAAGAATAAGGTTGCGCCTCCATTCAAAATGACTGAATTTGATATTATGTATGGAAAAGGAATATCGTATTCAGGAGACTTGCTTGACCTAGCGCTTCAGGGCGGAGTAGTTGAAAAAATGGGATCATGGTTTTCTTACAATGGAGACAAGATTGCCCAAGGACGCGAAAAAGTTAAAACACTGCTTGATACAGATGATAAATTAATGAAAAGCGTACTCTCTGATGTCAAAACTTATTTAGAATTAGCTTAAAATTAAAAGCTTAAAAATAGGTGACCAGATTGAAGTAGAAATTGGCCCCATAGCTCATGGTGGACATTTTATATCACGTCATAATGGACAAGTTGTCTTTGTCAGGCATGCAATAACTGGTGAAAAAGCAGTTGTAAAAATTACATCCATTTCATCAAAATTAGCGCATGGCGATGCTGTAAAAATCTTAAAAGAATCAAGCAATAGAATTAAACCTGTTTGTAACTATGCTACAGCTGATGGATGTGGCGGTTGCGATTTTCAGCATATTGAAATATCAGCTCAACAAAAATTAAAATTAGAAGTTATCAAAGACCAATTTATGCGTATTGCAAAGATTGAAGTATATCCTAAAATAATCAGCTCTAAACCTAGCGATGGTTTGCGCTGGCGTACTCGTTTTGACTTTGCAGTATCAGAAAATGGTAAAGTTGGTTTATTTTCATCAAAAACTAAAAAAGTTGTTGAAATTGATAAATGTTCAATTGCACTCAACAAAATTAATAATTCAGATATTTTTAGTAAAAAATGGAACGGAAGTGATCGTGTTAGGGTTGCGGTTTCTAGTTCTGATCAGTTAAATATATCTAGAGGAAAAAAGACTATAGCTGGTCCAAAAAAAATCCGTGAAGTTGTTGGAAGTAATTTTTATGATATTTCCCCTCAATCGTTCTGGCAAAGCCATACGCAGGCACCATCAATATTAATTGATTTAGTCGTTGACTTTATGAAATTAAAGCCTGGTGACATAGTATGCGACCTTTATGGTGGAGTTGGACTGTTTACTATGCCTATTTCAAAAAAAATTGGTAATGATGGCCATGTTCACTTAGTTGAGCTTAGTAGTCATTCCGTGCGCGATGCATATAAAATATTTAAAGACTATACTAATGTTTCTATTCATCGTGGTAATGTAGATAGAAAGCTTCCAAAGATTAATAATATAGATATTATTGTTTTAGATCCGCCTAGAACTGGAGCTGGCAAGGAAGTAGTCAATCAAATTATTTCTAAGAAGCCAAGAGCGGTTGTATATATTTCATGCGATCCGGCCTCTCTTGCTAGAGATGCAAAGTATCTGCAAGATTTTGATTATGAGTTAGATAAAATTAATGCAATTGATTTATTTCCCATGACGCATCATGTTGAATCTATTGCTAGGTTTATTCCAAAGAAAAAGAATTAATATTTTTCAAAATATTCGTTAGATAAGCTTTTTAACTTACTACTTAACAAAATAATAGCGAGAAGATTTGGAAAAGTCATAAATCCTAAGGCAGCATCTCCAAAAATCCATACTGGTTCAAGTAGCAAGGTAGAGCCTACAAATACCATAAACACATAAACATATCTGTAATATTTAATAGCATCAGAGCCGAATAGATAATCGGTAGCTCTTTCACCGTAAAAAGACCAACTAATTGCTGTTGATATAGCAAATAAAACAACTGCAAGCGTTACTATTTTATCTCCAAATGGAACCCCTTGAGCGAATGCATGACTTGTTAAAACACTACTGTTCATCCACATGTCTTCAGAAATTGAAGGATCTATTCTTGTTGCATAAAATTCTGTTAAATGCCATGAATCAGTAACCATAATTACTAATCCGGTAAGCGTACAAATGATGATTGTATCTATATATGGCTCTAAAAGTGCTACAACACCTTCTCTAACAGAATATTTAGTTTTAGCCGTTGAATGGGCTATAGCTGCAGACCCTTGCCCAGCTTCACTTGAAAACAACCCTCGTTTAACTCCCATCATCATTGTATTTAAAAAAGCAATTACAGCACCAGCACCAATACCAGATATTTGCGCAGGTGGGTTAAATGCCATTGAGAAAATTGTATTAAAAGATGAACCTACTTTTTCAAAGTTGTTTAAAACAATAAACAAAGCAGTGAAAACATAAATTGTTGCCATTATAGGAACAAGGTATCCGGTTACATTACCAATACGTTTTATACCACCAAGAATAACAGAACCAACTATAAAAGCAAGAATAATACCTAAAATAATCTGAAGTAACGAAGGTTCAAGAATACCAGGAATTATAACAGATTTAGCCATAATTGGATGAGTAGAACCTAAAACTGGTAAGAATTGACTATATAGCTGATCGGTTAGCGTAAAAGACTGGATGGCATTTCCAGTAAAGAAAGAGCAAATAACAGCAAATGCAGCAAATGTAACTGCTAGCCATCTCCATTTAGGTCCAAGACCGTTTTCAATGGTGTACATAGGGCCACCAGCTGTATTTCCAAACTTGTCTGTTTCTCTGTATTGAAGCGCAAGTGTACATTCAGAGTATTTAAGGGCGGTACCAAAAAATGCTGTTATCCACATCCAAAATAGAGCACCGGGTCCACCGTAATAAATTGCAATTGCAACACCTGCAATGTTTCCTATACCAACAGTAGCAGCAAGAGCGGTTGATAAAGCTTTAAAGTGGTTTAAGTCTCCTTCATCTTCAACATAATCATAATCGCCACGAGTAACCCTTATTCCATGCAAAACATGTTTTAGTTGAGGAAAACCTAATTTAAATGTCATATATACTCCAGTACCTAGCAATGCAATTACCATTAGAGGAATGCTTGCTATAGGAAAAGAGTTTTTAAATTCATCCGAGAGAAGATTGCCAGGAAAAGACCATACTTTATCGTAAAACTCAACTCCAATACCTGGAGAGAGAAGCAAAATACCAATAATTGCAAATACTAAAAGTGTATACTTTTGTTTTGACATAAACACATATTAATTAATTTTTTAAAAGATGTACATTGATTTTTTATTATTAATTTAAAAAATGATAATTGCAGGTGTAGATGAAGTAGGAAGAGGTTGTTTAGCCGGACCTGTCGTTGCTGCTGCAGTAATTATAGACAAACCGATTAATGCTCTTAATGATTCAAAAAAATTATCTAAAAAAAAGAGAGAAAAGTTATTTTTTGAAATAATGAACAATTCTCTATCTGTGGGGATTGGAATCAAATGGAACGATCATATTGATTCTTATAATATTAAGATTTCAACTGAAGCTGCAATGATAGATGCTATTAAAGCTTTAAATGTAAAGCCAGATAAAGTCCTGGTGGATGGTTTTCCTTTACAAATTGATATTGTTAATGAAGGAATTATTAAGGGCGATCAAAAGTTTGAAGAAATTATGGCTGCATCAATAATTGCAAAAGTAACAAGAGATGAATTAATGCGCTCGTTTCACTATATTTATCCTGAGTATGACTTTATATCAAATAGTGGATATGGAACAAAAAAACATTTAATTGCGTTAGAGAAGCACTCTTATACACCAATACATAGAAAGACATTTAAGCCAATATCAACAATAATAAGAAATGAACATAATAATTAAAGAATTTAAATCGCTCTTGTATCTAATTATTATTGTACTTTTTTTGAAAGAAACAGTAGTTGAGCTTTATATTGTTCCGACCAGCAGTATGGAAAGAAATATTTTAAGAGGTGATATGTTGGTAGGTAGTAGATATATCTATGGGATGAAAGTTCCTCAAAAAATATGGGTACCTTTTACGGCAATTAGTATTCCAACATTTCTTCCAGATTATCGTTTTCCCGCTTTTAAAAGCATCGAAAGAGGAGATGTTATAGTTTTTGAATATCCAAGAGATAATGTTTATAAATACGTAAAAAGATGTATTGGTTTACCAGGCGACACTATAGAGATTGAAAATAGAGTTATATACGTAAATAATCAGGAGTATGAATTGCCTAATGGAGGTCAATTTCTCTCAAACGAACCTTCGTCAAAGTCATATGTTGATGATAACATGTTCCTGAACAATGGTAATAAGGATAACATGAAAAAATTTACTATTCCAAAGAAAGGTGATTCATTTGTGATTGATGAAAATATGAACTGGGAATTGATTATTCCCTTATTGCTTTTTGAGGGTAATAAAGTTGAGCTTATTTTTAATGATCAAAAATTAACATTTACAAACGAAGATCCTTATGATTTATATAGAAGAACTGGAGACAGAAATGTTTTTAATAATTATGCTCCAAATCCAAATGCAACATTAATAAATCCTTGGTCTGGTCTAAAAAAAGAGTTTATGAAATATCTAGTAATTAATGATACATCAATTGAAAATATTGATAGTTATAAACTTCAACAAGATTATTTTTGGATGATGGGAGACAATAGGGATAATAGCGAGGATTCAAGATTTTGGGGATTTGTTCCAATGAGCCATATTCTTGGACAGCCAGTTATAACCTGGTTTTCAATTGATCTGGATAGCTATCTTCCTAGGCTCTCAAGAATTGGAAATATTCCAAAATAAAAAAAATGTTTTCATATTGATTTTCATTCATTAGTTTCTGTGGACTTAAGAAAAACAATAGAGGTATTATAATTATGTTATCTAGTACAGAAAAGATTTTAAGTGTTGTTGTTCTCGCTCTTACACTGGCCGTAGGCTTCTCATTAATGCAATACAATTCAGCAATGGATGAAATGATTGTATTACGAGGTGAGCAATCTGAGCATGTTGATATGGTAAATAAAGAATTTAAACAGCGCGTTAAAGCTGTTGAGCTAGAAAATATTGGCCAAGGAAAAGAGATTAAAAGAGGTCAAGATATGATTCTTGCAAATACAAAATTAATCTATACTAAAGCAGATTCCTTAGGAAGTTTGATTGATGACTTAGCTTATGAGATTAAAAGAGTTGATAGAGATCTATCAAAGAAAATCAACAACGTTCAACGTGATTTAGAAGGGTTAGATGATAATTTTGATTCAGAAAAACGAAGAACTAGAAGAGCTATTTCAGATATTAAGAAAGAATTAAAAACTCTTAATGATGCAGTATTTCCTCCTGAAGAAGAATAATAAATATTTTATAACCAATCTAAAAAAAGGGCTAAATACAGCCCTTTTTTTTGTACCGAGGGTCGGGCTCGAACCGACATGAGATTGCTCTCACTGGTGTTTGAGACCAGCGCGTCTACCAATTCCGCCACCCCGGCAAAGATGTTGACAAATTTCAGATAAAGTATGTAGTTTGTCAATAACTAACATTATATGTTGATCGTATAGACAGAAGGAGATAAAAGTGTCATTTAAAACTGTACCAGGAATGTTTCAGTCTCTCGTTAATGAGAGACCAAATCTTAAAACTTTTTTTACCAAAGAAGATAACAAATGGCAGGGAGTAGAGCTGTTAGAATTGCAAAAGATGGTAGAAGGTTTTGCAAACGGATTAAAAAATTTAGGTATTAACGAAAACGATAAAGTAGCAATAATTGGTGCAAATTCTCGCAAGTGGGCTATTTCTGATTATGCAATTGCGCACATTAGAGCTGTTTCGGTACCAGTTTATCCAACATTAATACCTGTACAATCTCAATATGTTGTAGAGCATTCGGAAAGTAAGATTGCAATCGTGCAAGATGCTATACAATTAGATAAAGTTTATTCATTGATTAATGACGCAAGTTCTAATCTAAGCAAAATTATTGTGATGGATGACGAATATAACGGCAATAAGGATCATGTAGTTAAGTTTTCAGAAGTATTTAACATGAATAATGAAGTGCATGATATAAGAGAGATTTCAAAATCTGTAAAACCAGAAGACTTGTTGACATTAATTTATACAAGTGGTACAACAGGAAACCCTAAAGGAGTTATGCTTAGTCATGCGAATATTTGTAATAACCTTCTTTCAATTGATGGAATTATTAAAGCAGCAATGGAGCTCAATCCTGAATTAAAACCTGCAAATGGTATTGAAAGGTTTGTCTCATTTCTACCAATAAGTCATAGTTTTGAAAGAGTCGGTGGTCATTATTCAATTTTCAGTCAAGGGACTTCTATATATTATGCAGAGATGAACTTTACTCCTGAAATATTATTTGAAAATATTAGAGAGGTTCGCCCAACTTTTTTAACTGCAGTGCCAAGAATTTTTGAAAAAATTCATGCAAAAATCATGGATACTGTTTCAGAAATGTCTGGTGTTAAGAAATCACTTGCTGAATGGTCTATTGCAGTTGGAATGCAAACTGTACCCTATCGTCAAGCAAGCCAAAAACTTCCATTTATGTTGGGTTTGAAATATAATATTGCTGACAAATTAGTATTAAATAAGTTTAGAGCAGCCTTAGGTGGAAAAGTAAGAGCATGCTCTTCTGGTGGTTCAGCATTGTCAAAGGAAGTTGGCTCTTTTTTCTGTGGAATTGGTATTTCAATTATTGAAGGATACGGTTTAACCGAAACTAGTCCGGTAATGACAATAGGACATCCTGATTTCTTCAAGTTTGGCACTGTTGGAAAAGCAATTCCAGGTGTTGAAGTAAAAATAGCATCAGATGGAGAAATTATTTGTAGAGGACATAATGTTATGCAAGGATATTACAAGAATGAAGAAGCAACTAATGAAGCAATTGTTGATGGGTGGTTCCACTCTGGAGATATCGGTGAATTTGATGAAGATGGTTTATTGAGAATAACTGATAGAAAAAAGAGTTTAATTGTAACTTCGGGTGGAAAAAATGTTGCTCCTCAACCAATGGAAGTTTCATTAACATCTAATAAGTATATTGAGCAATGCAATGTTGTTGGAGACGACAGAAATTTCATCTCAGCATTGATCGTACCTAATAAGGAAAATCTCATGGCATGGGCTGAAAAAGAAGGGTTGTCAAGCTTAGACTACAAATCGCTATGTGCTCATGAACAAACTTATGATATGTTTGACGCGATTGTTAAATATACTATGAAAAATTTCTCTCGCTATGAATCTATAAGAAAGTTTGCACTCATTGCAGATGAATGGACAGTTGATAAAGGTGAATTAACGCCAAAAATGTCTATCAAAAGAAAAGTTGTGATTGAAAAACATAAAGATGAGATAGAGGCAATTTACAATTCTCCAAACTTACCAGTCAAATCGCCAGATGATGAACTTCAACTTGGTGGGTAAATTAGTATCAATATTAATTTCTTCAATTGTACTTTTTAGTTCTGTATACAAAGATGCTTCACCTTATGTGATTGTTTTAGGAGTTGCTCAAGATGGCGGAGCTCCGCACGCAGCATGTATCAAGGAGTGCTGCTCACTTAAATGGAATAATCCAAATTTACATAATCGTGTTTCTAGTATTGGTATTGTAGATCCAAAAACAAAAGAAGTTTGGATGATAGACGCTACTCCAGATTTTACAAATCAATTACATACGCTTTCAAATAATCAGCAATTTTCTCTAAAAGGGATTTTCCTAACTCATGCACACATAGGTCATTATACAGGGCTAATTCATCTTGGAAGAGAAGTCATGGGTGCTAAAAAAGTAGTAGTTAATGCAATGCCAAAAATGAAGAGTTTTCTTGAAAATAATGGACCGTGGAGCCAGCTAGTAGACTTAGAGAACATTGATATTAATATGCTAAATAATAACGAAGTGCAAAAGTTAAATGAAAACATATCAATAACTCCTTTTTTAGTTCCTCATAGAGACGAATTTTCAGAAACAGTTGGATATAAAATAGAAGGACCTTCAAAATCATTGGTTTTTATACCTGATATTGACAAGTGGGATAAATGGAAAAAAGATATTGTAGCTATTGTAGAAAAAAATGATTTTAGTTTACTAGATGGAACTTTTTATGATATAAATGAACTGCCTGGTAGAGATATGGAAAAAATACCTCACCCTTTCATAGTTGAAACAATGCATCTTTTTAACAATTCAAATGATAAAAAATCAATATTTTTTATTCATTTAAATCATACTAACCCTGCCTTAAATAATTACTCATTAGAGCATAATCATATTAAAAATAACGGATTTAATGTCGCTTTTAGAAATCAAATTTTTAATCTTTAATTTTTAAAAATACATTACAATTTTAATAAAAATTACCTAACCTTAAATTATTAATGAAAAAAAGTGAGGTTTTATATGAAAAAAATATTATTGATAGCTATTTTTTGCTCTTTCGCCTTTAGTCAGGCATATCATCTACAAAGTTATATAGGTATAAAAGATGGAGTTAGAGTAGCAGACTATGAGAAAGCAATGATTCAGCATAATAAAGCGCATGTAGGTTTAGCCGCGGTAAATACTTTTTCAGTAGTTAATGGTCCCAATGCAGGAAAGTATGTTAGAGTTGCTGCAGCAGAATGGCCAACTCCCCTAAATATGGTAGATAGTGTTTATGATGCTATGAGTAATCATGAACCGGTAGCATATGATAAATGGGGTAATATGATTGAGCAGTCAGGTGGTATGGAGTTTTGGACACTTAGACCAGACTTAAGTAGAAATATGCCAACAGTAGAAGGTTCTGATATAAATGGCCAGCAACCTAACTTTATAACCATCTACTATTATGGTGTTCAACAAGGTGGAAGTAAAAATGCTGAAGAAGTTTTTTCAGCCTTTAATGAAGTTGCAAAACAAACTGATAGTACACGTCCATGGGTTGCAATGACGAAAACATTAGGTGGTAATGTATCATTGTATTCATACTCAACACCACATATGACAATGTCTGAAGTGTTAGCGCCTGCGCAAGCAGAATTTGGACAGGTATTATCTAAATTGTATGAATTAGATCCAGATTTAGATTCAAAAGTGAGAAATGGATGGTCATGGATTTGGAGTGAAACTTGGAGATTTAGACCAGAGTTAAGTACTTCATCTAACTAAAAATATCAAGCAATACATTCTATTAAAGAGCCTATTAATTATTGTTAATAGGCTCTTTTTCTATTAACATTCACATATGTACAATAAAAAATCTAAAATTGAGTTAGAAAAGAATTTAGAAAAAGAGAACTTTGAACGAATTACTTGTTCTTTTTACAAGTATTTTTCAATTACAAATCCAAACGAATTAAGAGATTTTTTATATAAAAACTTAGAAGAATTGCATGTTTTAGGTCGAGTATATGTAGCATCTGAAGGTATAAACGCTCAAATAAGTATTCCTGATTATCAAATGGAATCATTTAAACAATATATTCAATCCATTGATGGTTTAAGTGATTTACAATTTAAGCATGCAGTTGAGGAAGGTAGATCATTTATTAAGTTAAAAATATTGGTGCGAGATGAAATTGTTGCATATAAAATTCCTGAAAATTCTTATGATATGAATCAAACAGGTACACATTTAAAACCCATAGACTTTCATAATTCAATTAAAAAAGATGATTCTGTAGTGGTTGACATGAGAAATTATTATGAAAGCGAAGTTGGAAAATTTAAGAATGCAATCATACCTGACGCTCATTACTCTAAAGAGTTATTACCAACTGTTGCTAAGCTGTTAGAGAAAGAAAAAGATAAGAAGGTTCACTTGTATTGTACGGGTGGAATTCGATGTGAAAAAGCTAGTTCTTACTTAATCAAAAAAGGTTTCAAGGAGGTTTATCAATTAGAGGGTGGGGTTATTCAATATGCTCACGATATTAAAAATTCTAATTTGGAATCAGAATTTATAGGTAAAAATTTTGTGTTTGATGATAGGATGGGAGAAAGAGTTACCAATGATATTATATCATTTTGCCATCAATGTAAGGTGCAGTCCGATTATCATAAAAATTGCAATAATGACGCATGTCATTTACTCTTTATTCAATGTGATAAGTGCAATGATAAATTTAAAGGTTGTTGTTCGAAGGATTGTATGGATTTTGCTTACTTAGATTCAGATACACAAAAAAAGTTAAGAAAAGATAAAAATAAAAAGGTTTCAAGTGCTAAATTATCTACTAAATTTAGACCTAAACTGTACAAACTATTTAATTATTGGAAATAACATACTATGAAAGATAAAATACAAAGTTTTCTGCTTACGCCAATTAAAGTAAGTTATAAAAAAAGCTCTGATTATACTTTAATCGAAAAAGTGGTTTTAAGCCCGATATTTTTAGCTTTTTTAGTTTTTTTTACAACATTTCAGGCATATTCTTTATCAAGCGACCCAAAATCAACACCGTCTGATTCTGCATTAAGTAATGCAATGATTTATTTTGAAAAAGGCGATTTTGACAACGCTGTATTGCAATTAGAAAATGTAGTTGATAATTACGATGGTACAACTGCAGCGAATCAAGCAAAATTTTATCTTGGTCGTACAGCTTTTGTTAATGGGAATAATGATAAAGCGCTTGTTTATTTATCTGAAAGTGTGTCAAAGCTTAAATTTCCAAATCTAAAAAAAGAAGGGTATATCATGCTTGCAAAGCTTGAAAATAATCCTAAAAACTTTGATAAAGCTATTAAGAATGAGATATCTGAGTCAGAGCAAAAATATATTAATATTTTAAAAGCAAAAATGTTGGCTGAAAATGGAGATATAGATCGAGCAATGATGTTGTTGGATTCAATTGATACAGACAACACCGTTTATAACGAACTTTTTGAAGAAGTGTATGGGTTCGTCTTAAGTATTAACTAAGATACTTGTTAATACGACTTTATATAGATATATTCCGATGTATTAAATGGGCTACGGCCCATTTTTGTTATAATTAAAAAATTGAAGGATTGTCATGATTAACAGAGATTTAATTGAGATTTTTATAGAATTAGCAAGAGAGAAAAACATTGAACGTTCAGAGCTAGGAACAATTATAGAACAATTATTTTTGTTTATAATTGAAAAAGAAACTGGAGAAGCTGATAATTGTAGTGTCATCGTTAATTTGGATAAAGGTGAAATAGAAATTTATGTAGAAAAGACTATTGTTGAGGAAGTAGATGATGATCATTTTGATATCACCCTAGAAAGAGCAGTGGAATTAGAGCCAGACCTTGCTGGTGAATTAAAACTGGGAGATACCTTTGTTGAAGTTATTGATCCTGCTCGATTTGGTAGAAGATTAGTTGCAAATGCAAGACAGTTTTTAAATAAGAGGACTCGTGAAGTGCAGCAGCAATATATTTATGAGGACTATGTCCAGAGAATCGGAGAAGTTATTATTGGTACTGTTCACCAGGTTCATAGAGAAAACACCTTTGTAAATATTGAACAAACAGAGCTAAGAATGCCAAGAAATGAGCAAATATTCTCTGAGCGTTTCAGAAGAGGAGATACTATCAGAGCGCTTGTAAAAGCAGTTGAGGTTACTCCTAAAGGACCCGACATACTAATTTCAAGAAGCGATGATTTATTTCTTTACAAATTATTTGAAATGGAAGTGCCTGAAATTGAAGATGGAATAATTGAAATAAAAGGTATTGCCAGAAAGCCTGGAGAAAGAAGTAAAATTATCGTTCATTCAGTAGATAAAAGAATAGATGCTGTTGGTGCATGTGTAGGTATGCGAGGTAGTAGAATTCAATCTGTTGTAAGAGAATTAAACAATGAAAAAATTGATATTGTAAACTATACTGATAAATCAGAAGTTTTCATAACAAGAGCTTTATCTCCTGCAAAACCTATGGATTTATATATAGATGATGATAGAAAATATTGTGTTGCGATATTTGAAGAAGGCGGACTTGAAAATGCAGTTGGAAGAAGCGGAGTTAATATAAACCTTGCTTCAAAATTAACTGGTTACACAATTGATGCTTATACTAAAGCTGAATATGATGAAGTTCTTATTAATCAAAAAACTACTTTAGAATCCTTAGAGGGTGTTGAAAAATCTGTAAGCGATAAATTAGTTGAAGTAGCAAGTATTACATCAGTTGCAGATTATTTAAATGCTAAAAAGTATATTCTATCAGATGAAGTTGAACTTTCAGCTGAAGAGATCGGCGCAGTTAACGATGCGGTAAATAACTTTATTAATAAGACTCATAATAAAGAGTCAGATGCCGAAGATGAGGCAGCAGATAGTGTTTCAGATGAAGTTTCAATAGAGACAGTAGAAGAAAGTGTTTCATCGGACGAGGATGTGAAAAATCAACCTGAAGAAGATTTAACAACAGACAAAGATAATGAAGATGCTCCTGAAAAGGTTTCTGATGAAGGTAAAGAGGAAGCATAGTTAATGGCTGATTCTATTAGAATATTTCAGCTCGCTAAAGAGCTTAATATATCACACACTGATATTTTAGATTTCTTAAAATCTAAAGATATTTCAGTATCAAGTCATATGTCTCCAATTGACGGAAAAACTCAGCAAATTGTTTACACAGAGTTTGCTAAAGATCGACAATCAGCTGAAAGAGATAGAAAAGAGCAGGTCAGAAAAGAAATTCATGATTCAAAAGTAGTTATGAAGACTAAGTCAGTTAAGAAGTTCCAAATTCTTTCTGTTCAAGAACAGCGTGAAGCTGAAAAAAAGAAGGCAGAGTTAAAAGATGATACATCATCTAAAACAAGTGAGAAGAAAGAGAAAGCTACTGTAGAGGCAAAACCAAAGAAAAAATTACGTAAAATTTCATTAAGAGAACCTGCGAAGGTTGAAACAAAAAAAGCTAAAAAGCATAAAGATGAAATAAAAAAAGATAATTCTGCAGTTAAGAGATTAAAGAAAACATTGGCCTCAATTGACTCTGGACCAAAGAAAAAATCATATAAAAAACTTAAAAAAGATTCAAAAGCTGTAGATAGCGATCAAGTTAGAATTGTGGAGTTAGCAGAGTACGCTACTATTGATGAAATTGCTAAGGTTTTAGATGTAGGTACCAGTGAAGTTATCGGAAAGTGTCTACAAATGGGGATTCTTGCAACGGTAAATCAGAGACTAGAATGGGATGTAATTGAGCTTATTGCTGGTGAATATGATGTCGAGTTAAAAAAATATGAAGAAGTAGTTGATGACTTATTTGTAACTGCTCACTCCGATGAAGAGCTAACAAATGCTATTGAAAGAGCTCCGGTTGTAACTATCATGGGTCATGTAGATCATGGTAAAACATCTATATTAGATTATATTAGAGAAACTAAAGTGGCTGCAGGTGAATCTGGTGGTATTACACAGAGAGTTGGAGCATATCAGGTTATGCATAATGAAAATAAAATCACTTTCTTAGATACTCCTGGACACGAAGCTTTTACGGCGATGAGAGCTAGAGGAGCACAATCAACCGATATTGTAATTCTGGTTGTTGCAGCAGACGACAGCGTTATGCCTCAAACAATAGAAGCTATCAATCATGCAAAAGCAGCTGAAGTTCCGATTGTAGTTGCCATCAATAAAATTGATAAACAAGGAGCAAATCCTGATATTGTTAAAAGAGAATTATCTGAAAAAAATGTTTTAGTTGAAGAGTGGGGTGGTAAAATACAATCCGTTAACACGTCGGCAATCACCGGCGAAGGAATAGATGCCTTAATGGAAGCAATTTTACTTGAAGCAGAAGTATTAGACTTAAAGGCGAACGAAGAGATCGATTGTAAGGGAATTGTGATAGACTCGAAGTTAGATAAAGGTTTAGGACCAGTTGCAACTGTATTAATTCAAAAAGGAACTTTAAAAATAGGTACTCCTTTTATTTGCAATAACCATCCTGGAAAAGTCAGGGCAATTATGAACGAAAGAAATGAAAGGATTAAAGAGGCAAAACCTTCCGATCCTGTTCAAATCTTAGGTTTTGATCAAGTGCCTCAAGCTGGAGATATTTTTGCAGAAGTTGAAAATGAATCCGATTTAAAGAAGATTGCTAATGAACGTCAAAGAATTAAAAGAGAAATTGATTTACAAATGGTTCAAAAGACATCTTTAGATAGTATTTCAGCTCAGATTAAAGAGGGTGATATTAATAATTTGAATATTATTATTAAAGCTGACGCAGACGGGTCCATTGAAGCCTTAATTCAAAGTATAGAAAAAATAAATAATGATGAGGTCGGTGTTGATATCGTCCATAAGGGCGTCGGTAATGTAACAGAATCTGATGTACTACTCGCTCAAGCTTCCCAAGCAATAATTATCGGTTTTGGTGTTCAGGTACCATCCAATACAAAATTATTAGCTAGTCAAAATAATGTTGAAATTAGAGCTTATAGTATTATTTATCAAATCGTAGAAGACGTGAAGATGGCTGTTGAAGGATTATTAAAACCTGATATGGTAGAAGAAGTTATTGGTGTGGCAGTAGTTAAAGAATCATTCAAGATTCCAAAAATTGGATTTATTGCTGGTTCGCAAGTGGAATCTGGTAAAATTACCCGCGATAGCTTTGTGAGATTAATAAGAGAAGAAGAAGAGTTGGTTTCTAAGGGCTCTATAACGTCTCTAAAGCGATTTAAAGATGATGTTGCATCAGTTGACTCAGGTATGGAGTGTGGTATCTCTGTTGAAGGAGTTAAGAAGTATTTTGAAGGTGACAGAATTGTTGCATATAAAATAAACGAAATAAAGAGAACATTAGCAGACAGTTGAATAATAAACCATTTTCTAGATCAGAAAGAGTATCACAACAAGTTTTAAAAACCATTAATCATATCTTAACTCGAGAGATGGACTTAAGAAAGTACGGCTTTATAACATTTTCATCAGTTAAAATGACTGCAGATTTAAAGCATGCAAACTTGTATTACAGCATCATTAACCCTACAAAAAAAATCGAGATAATCAATAAAGAGTTGAATTTGCTAGTTCCTGTTTTTAGAAAATATTTATCAGCAACATTAAATTTAAGATCAACGCCCACATTAAAATTCTTTTATGATGATTCATTCGAACAGTTTGAAAAAATTGATAAGCTTATAAAAGAGATAGATTAAAATGATATACAATATTTATAAGCCAAAAGACTTTTCCTCCTTTTCTATAGTAAAAAAAATAAAATATATTACTAAAGAAAAAGTTGGTCACTCAGGCACATTGGATCCATTTGCTGACGGAGTTCTTGTCTTAGGTGTTGGAAAATCAACTAAGAAATTATCAAGTATTATTCAATATGATAAGACATATGAAGGTGTCATAAGGCTTGGTATACAAACCGATTCTATGGATTTAACCGGAACAGTTGTTGCGGAGGAGAAAATTCCTGTAATTACATCTACTATGTTAGATCAATGTGCTAATTCATTTGTTGGAGAGTTACTGCAAAGAACTCCTATGTTCTCAGCGAGAAAAATTGACGGAGTTCGTCTTTATAAGCTTGCAAGAAAAAATATATCTATTAAAACCAATCCAAAACTTGTTACTATAAGAAACTTAAAGATTGAAGTTATTGATGATAATAATCTTAAAGTAATTGTAGAGTGCTCTTCAGGGACCTATATCAGAGTTTTAGCAGAGGATATTGCAAAATATCTAGGAACTGTAGGACACTTAATAAGTTTGACAAGGTTGAGCGTTGGAGAATATAGCTTGTCTGAATCATTGACTGTTGAAAGTTTTGAGGAAGCATGGAAGTCATAACATCTTTAGATAAAATGAAAGAGCTTTCAAGCTCTGTAATTACTGTAGGAAACTATGATGGTATTCATAAAGGCCATCAAGATGTACTTTCTTTTATAGTTGATGAAGGTAAAAAAAGAAATGTCCCATCTTGCTTGATAACATTTTATCCTAATCCTTTTTACGTACTGTCTGATGATTCTTCTCCGGTAAATCTACAGAGTTTAGAGGCAAAACTGTCAACTTTGAATGATATTGGAATCGATAAAGTATTAGTAATACCTTTTACAAAAGAATTTTCATTGATGACAGCAACAGATTTTGCTAACAAAATTTTAAAAGGACTATTTCATCCTCAACTTATATCCGTTGGTATAAACCATTTTTTTGGACATAATAAGGAAGGTGACTTTGAATTTTTGAAATCATTTTGTAGTAAAAATGATATCCAATTACATACTCCAGCAATGAGAGAGCATAACGGAAAAACGATATCAAGCAGTATAATTAGAACATTAGTAAATGATGGAAATTCCGATAAGGTATATGATTTATTGGGTAAGTTTTATGGATTTGAAGCGCTGATAGTTTCAGGTTCAAATCGTGGAAAAAAGCTGAATTATCCTACCGCAAATTTTATCCCAACATTTGAAAATCAACTCCTACCAAGTACTGGGGTATACCTTTCAAGAGTTTTTTTAGACGGAGAAACTTATTTTGGGATAACAAATGCAGGTGTTAGACCCACATTTAATGAAAAAAAATTTGTTATGGAAGTTCACATTTTATCTGATAAATTCGGCAATCTATACGATAAGAATTTTTATATCGAATTTTTAGATAAAATTCGAGATGAAATAAAGTTTGATAATAAAGAGTTATTAATCAAACAAATTGAAAAAGATAAAGAAGTATGTACTAAACTGGTAGATGCTTTTAAGGAGAAATATGAAATATAGTAAAGAAACAAGTACACTTCTTCAAGACGCAAATCTTGATGCAAAAGATGTCGGTAGTAGCGAAGCTCAAATTACGCTTTTAACTGATCGAATTAGATCTTTGACAGAACATGTCAAAATGCACAAGAAAGATGTTCATTCAAAACATGGTTTAGTTAAGTTAGTGTCTCAGCGAAAGAAGCTATTGAAATATTTAAGAAAAACTAAACTAGATAGTTTCGATGAATTAATTAAAAAGCTATCGATAAGAGGAAGATAAAGAAGAAAATGATAAAAGTAGAAAAGAATATAGCGGGAAGACCGCTTCGAATAGAATCAGGACAAATAGCAAGACAAGCAGGTGGATCCGTATTTATTACATATGGAGAAACAGCAATCCTTGCAACAGTATGTTGTTCTGCTGAACCAAGAGAAGGAATTGACTTTCTTCCAATGCAGGTTGAATATAGAGAAAAACATTATGCGGGTGGAAAAATTCCCGGAGGTTTTTTTAAAAGAGAGGCGAAACCAACAGATGCTGAAGTTTTAACTTCACGTCTAACTGATAGACCAATTAGACCTCTAATTCCTAAAAATTATAGAAACGAATTACAAATTATGTTAACAACAATGTCTTATGACGGTGTAAATACACCAGATGTGGTAGCAGCTATTGGCGCTTCCGCAGCGTTGTTATTATCACCAGTTCCATTTGATGGACCAATTGCATCTGTAAAAGTTGGATTAATTGATGGAGAGTATATTTTAAATCCAACCAACGAGCAGATGGAATCATCAGATTTAGATCTAATGGTTACGGGTAAGAAAGATAAAATATGTATGATTGAAGGTGGATCTAATTTTGTTCCAGAAAAAACAATCTTAGAAGCCTTAGATGTTGCGATGGACGGTATTAATGACATCGTAGATCTTCAGATGGAATTTTCAGAACATTTTGATAATTCTTATGAGATAGTTGACACTGCAGTTATAACTGAAGATATCACTAACTCTTTAGAAGAGCTTTATTCAGATAAAATTCAAAAATTGCTTGATATGGATTCAAAGCAAGCAATGGATGACGCATTTAATGAAATTGCTAAAGAAGCTTCAGAATCTTACAAAGAAGATGAGCAATTATATCCTGAAGTTAAAGGTTATATAAAAGCAATGTTTAAAGATGCAGTTAGAAAAAGCATTTTAGATAAGAAAGTTCGAGTGGATGGCAGAGGATTAGCAGATGTTAGACAAATTAGTATTGTTCCATCTTTATTACCTCGCGTTCATGGATCTGCCTTGTTTACAAGAGGAGAGACACAAGCTATTGCAGCTTTAACTCTGGGTTCTAGTAGAGATGAGCAAATTATAGACTCGATGGCTAGTGATTATAAAAAATCATTCTTATTGCACTACAATTTCCCTCCATATTGTGTGGGAGAGACTGGTAGAATAGGTTTTACCAATAGAAGAGAAATCGGTCATGGTCACTTAGCTGAAAGATCGCTAAAGCCAATCCTTCCTTCATCGGAAGAATTTCCTTATACAGTACGTATTGTATCGGAAATCACCGAATCAAATGGTTCGTCCTCAATGGCATCAGTTTGTGGTGGCTCATTGGCAATGATGAACGCAGGAGTGCCTATTAAAGAGCATGTAGCTGGTATTGCTATGGGTTTAATCATGGATGGCGATAACTACGCTGTTTTAAGTGATATTTTAGGTACAGAGGACTTCTTAGGGGATATGGACTTTAAGGTTGCTGGTACGAAAGACGGAATCAGTGCAATACAATTAGACTTAAAGGTGCCAGGATTGCCAATGGATGTTTTATCAAATGCGCTTGAACAAGCAAATGAAGGTAGATTGCATATTCTAGATGAAATGAATAAAGCAATTGATAAGCCTAATGCGCTATCACCGCATGCACCTCAAATTGAATCTTTTCAGATTCCTAAGGATAAAATTGGTGCCTTAATTGGACCAGGTGGTAAAAACATTAAAGCTCTTCAAGAAGGCGCTGAATGTGTTATTAACATAGATGACGATGGAACAGTTAGTGTATCTGCTGAAGATAAAGCCAAGCTAGATAATGCTATTACGCAAATTAAAGCTGTTGTCTTAGATCCTGAGGTTGGAACGGTTTTTGATGGTAAAGTAACTAAACTTCTAGACTTTGGAGCTTTTGTTGAATTTGCTCCTGGTAGAGAAGGGCTGGTTCATATATCACAACTTGCATGGGAACGTGTAAATAAAGTTGAAGATGTATTATCAGTTGGCGATGAAGTGAAAATAAAGTTATTCGAAATTGATAAACAAGGTCGTTTAAACTTTAGTATTAAGCTTCTTACCGATAAACCAGAGAAATAAAAGTATTGATATGAAAATAGGTATTCCAAAAGAAATAATTTCTCAAGAATATCGAGTTTCTGTTAATCCTGAAACTGCTAAAATGTTGCTTCAGAATTCTCATGAACTATTTGTTCAGTCTGGTGCAGGAGTAGATAGCGGTTATTCTGACGAAGATTATTCAAACATTGGGTGTACTATTGTAAATAGTGCACCTGAAGTTTTTGATAGGTCAGAAATGGTTGTTAAGGTTAAAGAACCTTCTTTAGAAGAAGTCGAAATGCTTACTAATAAGGTTATTTTTACCTATTTGCATTTAAGCTCATCTAAAGAACTTACGGAAAAGCTCCTCGAATGCAACGTTACCGGCTTAGCTTATGAAACGGTAGTAGTGAATAATCAAACTCCAATGCTAAAGCCTATGAGTGAGATTGCAGGTCGACTATCTTTATTGGATAGTATAGAGCTGCTCAAGAAAAATAATGGTGGAAAAGGAAAGTTGATTGCTGGAACAAGTCTTGCAGAACCGGCTAATGTTTTAATAATCGGTGCAGGTATTGTAGGAATCAATGCAATGCAAATGAGTTTAGGATTAGGAGCTAGTACAACTGTAATAGATGTAAATAATGAATTGCTCAATAATATTAAAAGTCAATATCCAGCTGTTAATGTTGCAGAATCCTCTGAAAAAGTTATAAAGAATTTACTCCCAATGATTGATATTGTAGTGGGTGCTGTATTAACACCAGGCGGAAAACCTCCGACAGTAATTACTAAAGATATGCTTAGCTTAATGGAGCCTAAATCTATACTTTCTGATGTTTCTGTAGATCAGGGTGGATGTTTTGAGACTTCTAAACCAACAACGCATGGCGAACCTACCTATGAAGTAGATAGTATTATCCATTATTGCGTGAAGAATATACCATCAGCAGTTCCTTATACAGCTACAAACGCATTAAATGAAGCTACTAAGCCATTTATATTAAAATTTGCTAATTCTGGACTACATGGCCTATTTAATGATGATAAGCTATTAATGGCATTAAATACCTATAAAGGTAAGCTTACAAATCTTGAAGTTGCTGAAGCTCATTCCTTGAGTTTTACTACCCCTGAATCTGTTTAATTCATCTGGATATCTATATTAAAGTATCACTTTAAGTATTTTTTTTATATATTATTAACACAATGCTTGAATCAAATACAAAGTTATACTACAGTATAAAAGAAGTAAGCGAAATAACCAAATTAAAGCCTTACGTATTAAGGTATTGGGAGTCAGAGTTTCCTTCATTAAAACCAACCAAAAATAAGGCAGGGAATAGAACCTATAAAAAGCAAGATATTGAAGTAATACTTGATATTAAGAAGTTACTTTATGATAAGAAGTTCACCATTAAAGGAGCAGTTGAAGAGCTTAAAAATAGATCTTTAATACCAATTGTTGATAATACATTATCAAGTACCCAGATTTCAGCGCTAAAAGAAATAAAAAATGAACTTAAACATATATTAAATATTTTAAATAGGAACTAAGAGTAAGAGCTTATTTATGGTAGCCACCAAAGCCTCTCAGCAATTGAAAGGCTTTTTTATTATAAAAGATGTAATTTTATACTTAATTTTTGCTATGAAAGTGCGAATAATTAAAAGAAGTTTTATCAAGCTAAATTAATTGTGCGTATTTTAAACACAGTATTTGTTGGTATAGGTATATTTTTAGCTTCATTTCTAATTCCAATAATTGGAGCAATTGTATCATTACCAATGAGTATTATTGGAGCTTATTTATATTATGTTTATGATAATGAATAAAATATTTTTAACAATATTTTTTACGCTAATGGGGTTAACTATGGCTAATGATACAGAGAATAAAAAAGCAGTTTTTGCTGCAGGATGTTTTTGGGGTGTGGAGTCAACATTTCAGCAGATGGAGGGTGTTAAGACAACAACAGTTGGTTATATAGGTGGAAAGGTTAAAAATCCTTCTTATGAGCTAGTTTGTACTGGATTAACAGGTCATGCTGAAGCCGTAGAGGTAGAGTATAACCCGCAAGTGGTATCATTTGAAACATTGCTGGATACATTTTTTCAACTTCACGATCCAACAACCATGAATAGACAAGGACCTGATGTTGGTACTCAGTATCGTTCGGCAGCTTATTTTTCAAATAACGAAGAAAAAAAAATTATTGAAAACAAAATTGATGCTTTGAATGAGTCTGGAAAATTTTCATCTAAAGTAGTTACAGAAATTGAGGCTATTTCAGAGTTTTATGATGCTGAAGATTATCACCAAGATTATTATAAAAAAAGAGGAATAGACGGATGCGCTATCTAACGGAGAAACCTATGAAAATACAAAAATATATATACCTATTAGCTGCTATGCTCTTGTTTGTTTTTACTACAGATTTGCAGGGACAATTTAGAAGAAAGAAAGTCAAGCTAAGTCAAACAAATAAAATTGAAGAGTTTATAAATGATTACATTCAAGATCCGTTTATGGTTGAACATATTCAATCAATTCAGTCTGAGCTAGTAAAACTTGGATTTGAAATTCTTCCTCCTGAAACAAATGGAGACATGGAGGTGGAAATAAATTTTGAAGATTTTACATTTGATCCATATTACGGTTCAACAGCAGATCCAAAATCATCTTTCATTATTTTCAGAAATCCAAAAACTAAGAAAGTATTAGCCAAGTTTCAAGCTAATCAAGTGTTAGCAGATGATGAATATGACGGTCCTATGACAAATGCTTTTGGTAATTCTTCTCTATCTAATAGCAGTGGCTATGGCTCAACTAACAATCAACCTATTGATGTAAATGCAATAATTCTTGATTGGATGAAACAAATCAAGAACTTTTATTAAAATTGAGCTATAATCATAAATCTATTGAGGGTAAATGGCAAAAATCCTGGTCTGATAATCAAACATTTAAATCTGAAGATAGGTCTAGTGATAAACCAAAATACTATGTTCTAGATATGTTTCCTTATCCCTCCGGCGCTGGACTGCATGTAGGTCACGCTTTAGGATATGTAGCTACAGACATTGTAGCGCGTTACAAGCGAATGAAGGGGTTTAATGTGTTGCATCCTATGGGATGGGACGCATTTGGTCTTCCTGCAGAGCAATATGCAATAAAAACTGGTACTCATCCTAAGATTACTACACATGAAAATGTGACAAATTTTAAAAGACAAATCAATCGATTAGGTTTTTCATATGATTGGTCGAAAGAAATCAATACAACTGATCCTGAATATTATAAGTGGACTCAATGGATTTTCTTACAACTTTTCAATAAAGGGTTAGCGCATGAGCAGGAAGTTGCTGTTAATTGGTGTCCAGAATTAAAGGCTGTTCTGGCTAATGAAGAAGTAGTAAATGGAAAATCAGACATTGGTGGTCATCCAGTGGTTCGCCTGCCTATGAAACAATGGGTTTTAAAAATTACAGATTATGCTGAATCATTACTAGAAGGTTTAGACGATTTAGATTGGCCTGAAAATATAAAAGAGCTTCAAAAAAACTGGATTGGAAGATCTGAAGGAGTAGAGCTTAGTTTTAATGTTAAAAACTCCGAAGATTTCATAAATGTTTATACCACAAGACCTGATACATTATTTGGAGCTACTTATATGGTTCTTGCTCCTGAACATACTTTAATCAACTCTTTAGTTACCGACGAAAAAAGAGCTCAAGTTGATGCTTATATCAACGAATCAGCTAAAAAGTCTGACTTTGATAGGACAGAGGTTAATAAAGATAAGACAGGTGTGTTTACGGGTAGTTATGCAGTAAATCCTTTGAGCCAAGAAAAGATTGAAATCTGGATAGCAGATTATGTACTAATAAGTTATGGAACCGGTGCAATTATGGCAGTCCCTGGTCATGATGAACGAGATTGGGAGTTTGCAACAAAATACAATTTGCCAATCAAAGAGGTAGTCGAAGGTGGAGATGTTAGTAAAGCAGCATTTACAGCTAAAGGGAAGGCTAGGATTATCAACTCAAATAACGATAATACATTATCTATGGATGGGTTAACTGTCGACAAAGCGATTACTACAGCTATAGAATATATTGAAAAAAAGAAGATTGGTAAATCTACTGTGAATTACAAGTTAAGGGATTGGTTGTTTTCTAGGCAAAGATATTGGGGAGAACCATTTCCGTTAATTCATAAAGGTCAAAATATTGAACCAATCAATGAAAAAGATCTTCCAGTTATGTTGCCGGAAGTAGATAATTATAAACCGTCAGACGATGGAAAGTCTCCATTATCTACTATTAAAAATTGGGTTGAAGTAAAAGATGAAAATGATAATATTATTGGACTTAGAGAGACTAATACTATGCCACAATGGGCTGGTTCTTGTTGGTATTATTTAAGGTTCACAGATCCAAATAATGCAAATAATGCATGGGAAAAAGAGAATGAAAAATATTGGATGCCTGTTGATTTATACATTGGTGGGCAAGAGCACGCTGTACTTCATTTATTGTATGCAAGATTTTGGCATCATGTATTACATGACTTAGGATTAGTATCTACTAGAGAACCGTTCAAAAAACTTTTTAATCAAGGTATGATACAAGGTAATGATGGTACAAAAATGAGTAAATCTCGAGGAAATGTTATAAATCCTGAAGATATTATTGAAGAATATGGCGCTGATGCAATGAGGCTATATGAGATGTTTATGGGTCCATTAAATAAATCTAAACCATGGAGCACAAAAGGTCTTCAAGGATGTTACAGGTTTGTTAAGAAACTATGGTCAATAGTAATCGATGATAATGGTTTATTATCTTCAAGAATATGCGATGATAAAGCTTCCAATAAAGAGACATTATTTTTGCATCATCAAACAATTAAAAAGATTGGTGAAGATATTGAAAACCTTCATTTTAATACTGCGGTATCGCAACTAATGATTTATTGTAATCATCTTCAGAAATGCGATTCTATCTCTAAAAAATTAATCATAGAACTTGTTATTATTATTAGTCCATTTGTACCGCACTTGTCTGAAGAGCTATGGCATATGCTAGGAAACAAAGATTCTGTAACATATCAAGATTGGCCTCTTTACGATGAATCAAAAATACAGCTTGATGAGGTTACAATAGCAGTTCAAGTCAATGGTAAACTTAGAGCTAATATTGAAATTGCCAAAGATTCAACCGAAAAAGTTGTTGTTGACAAGGCGCTTTCTCTTGAGAATGTTGAAAAGTTTACTTCTGACGGATCAATTGTTAAAACTATTTATGTTCCAAATAGATTGCTAAACTTTGTCGTCAAGTAAGTCAGTACCCCTAGACATAACCCATACAGTACCAACTAAGCTTAAAACAGCAATTTTTTGATATGTCGCATGCATAGTAAGCGATTCTATAGATTTCCATGGAGCTGGCCCGACCTCAAGAAAGATAATATATCCTAAAATTACTATCGAACAAATAAAAAGGGCATAAGTAACGTTTTTAAGACCTTTTGAGTAAAAAAGATATGAATATATACCCAAGGTTACTAAAGCGCCGTTAAACACTGAATTTGCAAAGAAAATATGCAAAGTATATAGTGACGGAACATCAGCTGGTGTTAAAACTACCCCAAGTAGGCTTATTGACCCAAAAACAGCAGATAATTTTGCCAATAAACTAATTTTTGGATATTCCGATGTAAAAAAATCTGCAGCTTTTACTAAGTATATCAATACTGCAACAAGTTGAACAAACATACCAATTGAGAAAAGAATA
>Ga0222718_10000547_pt1 | contig 38410 bp, 27 predicted proteins | sample C33_27DmetaG_FD_165045 | JGI IMG/M metagenome (GOLD analysis project Ga0222718, IMG submission 165045) | Estuarine water microbial communities from San Francisco Bay, California, United States - C33_27D | ecosystem: Environmental > Aquatic > Marine > Unclassified | place: USA: California...
GCGACGGGGGGAACAATGACAAAGAGAAATTTTGAAATGATTTGTTTGTACTTCTCGGGTTGGGCCGATGAAGATGAACTGTTGGAATCACTCGGTCAACGACCTCCATAAATGGTGCAAACAAAGTTCCGAACATCATTGGGCTCCCGCCTGCCTTCCTCGTCGATGTCTGCGTTCATTTTACAATTTGAGGCAGTCACAAAATCTTCGTCCAATGAATCGGCAGGCAGGAGCCTGCGCTACAGTGCTCGCTATCAGAATGACGCCGGGTACCATGCTGGCTCTCGCGGGAGCAGGTGAGTTTTATCCGTGAAATCCGCGTGATCTGCGGTTCAAATAAATTGCGGACAAAATGTGGGTGCTTCCGTTTCTCAGTGCGCCCAATGTCACTCCACGCTGATCGAGAGCATTCTTATGATGAGTGATTATTAGCGAAGATGACTTCTTTTTTCCTGCGCCGCCGCGCCGCTGAGTGAGTCAATGAGGATTCTCCTGCCGACAAGCGTTTACTCCGAACCATCTCGATTGATCAGTTCGGAACACGTCATCGAGCCATGATCCGATACTGCAATCAATACGAAGGCACACTCGGTTTTGTGATTTCTCAAGACGGTGATATTCGCGCCATCGTCAAGCACGAGGGGCAATTGCTCCTCTGGGAAAACATCAACGTCCAACTGGCCTATCGTGCTGAGACAAACAAACAGCAAGATTCCGATTTTTCGTCGATCTCTGATTTGCTGAATGACTGGGTTCTGACTTGGACTTCTCTGCGATCTGCGTAAGTGCAAAAGAGAGATCCTGGATCAGCTTGGCAAGTGGAGCGGCTTCAAAGAAGACGCCTATGACAACTCAACGTATGGACGTGAAAAAGTCGTTCTATTGACGGTTGATGTTGGCTTTGAAATGCGGGTCGTCTCAGAGGAGTTGCTGAAGCCCTTTTTAGGTGAGTTTTGGAATTTGTAGATCGCGTCGCTCTCGGTTATGATAAGAGCAGGGCATCAATCGCCTCCCACCTACACTCTCTCAAATGCTCGACCGCCATGATTCGATCTACCATTCTACTTTTTGCTTTTGCATCTTTCTGTGTGAACTCCTCATTCGCGGAGGAGGCGACGGAACTCTCCTACGCACGCGATGTGAGGCCGATTCTTTCCAAGAACTGCTTCCAATGTCACGGCCCGGATGACAAAACTCGTGAAGCCGATTTGAGACTCGATGACGCAGAGTCGGCGTATTCCACCGATGATCGCGATCCTGCCATCGTTCCCGGAAAATCAACCGAGAGTGAACTGATCGCGCGGATTACCTCGGACGACGAATTTCTGAAAATGCCTCCCCCGGACTCGAAGAGAACGATCACGCCTGAGCAAATAGAAATTCTCAAACGCTGGATTGATCAAGGAGCACACTATGAACAGCATTGGTCCTTCATTGCGCCGCAACGTCCCGGGGTCCCGTTTGTCGATCATCTCGAAAACCCAATCGATGGTTTCATTCGTGCTGAGCTGAAGAAAGTCGGTTTGAAGTCGAATCCATCGGCAGATCGATACACATTGGTCCGTCGCGTGTATCTCGATTTGATTGGCTTGCCGCCGACTCCACAGCAGGCAGATGCGTTTGTGAACAATCAAAGCCCCTCGGCTTACGCCGATTTGGTCGATGAGTTACTGGCTTCTCCGCATTATGGAGAGCGATGGGCGCGTCGCTGGCTCGATCTGGCCCGTTATTCTGATACGAACGGCTATGAGAAGGACCGTCCGCGTTCGATGTCTCCCTATCGTGATTGGGTGATTGATGCCTTGAATGCGGGGATGCCTTTCGATCAATTCACAGTTGAGCAAATCGCCGGTGATTTACTCCCCGATGCGACACAGTCCCAAAAGATTGCGACCGGTTTTCATCGGAATACGATGGTCAATGAAGAGGGCGGAGTCGATCCGCAGGAATATCGTTTCCATGCGATGGTTGATCGTGTGGGGACGACGGGGACAACCTGGCTGGGCCTCACCATCGGATGCGCTCAATGCCACACGCACAAATACGATCCCATCACACAGACCGAATACTATTCGATGATGGCGTTTCTCAATAACGCGAATGAACCGACGATTAAAGTCATCAATCCCCAGATCACCGCTCAACGCGAAAAAATCCAAAAGCAAATTGCCGATTATCGCGAGTCTCTTGCGGGCAGGTTTCCGCCTCCACCTGAAGACCAACATGGCAAGTACCTCACTCCCCGAGAGAACCAATCCAGATATCAGCACCAGCAATTTCGAGACTGGCTGAAGCAACAGGAGAATTCTTATGTCAAATGGGAAAGCGTCACACCTGACAAGGTAACGAGCAATACTCCCAATATTACGATTCTTGACGACAAATCGGTGTTGATCTCGGGTGATCAAACCAAGAACGACATCTTCACCGTCTTGATGATGACCGATGCGCAGCAAATCACCGCGGTTCGGTTGGAAGCCTTGCCCCACGAATCGCTGCCCTTTGGTGGTCCGGGACGAGCCACCATTCATGCCGGAGTCGAAAAGGGGGGAGAATTCTTTCTCTCTGAAATCAAATTTGAAGTGCGGCAAGCTGGTGATGAGGAATGGCTGCCCGTGAAACCGGCCTCTGCGAAGGCGAGTTTCGCACGCGACAACCGTTTGGCCGAACATTCCATCGATGGCAAGTCGGACACCGGCTGGTCGGTGAATCCTCGTATTGCCGAACGTCACCAAGCGGTTTATCAATTTGCTGAACCGATCCAAAACAAAACCGGACAAATTGAATTTCGCATCCGGTTGGAGCATGAATCGTTCCATCCTGCGGGGCTGGGACGTTTTCGTTTTTCAGTGACAGACCAGACAGGAGAGTTACAGCCATTTGATCGTCCATTAGAAATTGAGCAAATTTTGAGGAAGCCAGCGGGAGTCAGAACACTGACTGAGAAGCGTGCGTTGATGCAGCGTTTTCTCGAACAGACTCCACTCCTGAAAAAGGAGCAGGAACATTTGGCCAATCTGAAAAAACAGATCCCCGAATATCCGACCACTCTCGTGATGCAGGAACGTCCCGAACGATTTCCCCGGACGACTCATCGCCATCATCGGGGAGAGTATTTGAGTCCCAAGGAAGAATTGACCCCCACAGTTCCCGCTGTCCTGCATGACCTACCAGCAGATGTCACGCGAAATCGTTTGATGTTTGCCCGTTGGCTGGTTGATCGTGAAAACCCGCTCACCGCGCGAGTCGTCATGAATCGGCAGTGGGAAGCGTTTTTTGGACGGGGAATTGTCAGGACAACGGAAGACTTCGGACTTCAGGGAGAATTGCCCACGCATCCACAGTTGCTCGATTGGTTGGCTGTTGAATTTATGGAGAGTGGTTGGCGTCTGAAACGCATGCACAAACTGATTGTCATGTCAGAAACTTATCGTCAATCGGCGGCTGTCTCAGAACAAGCCGCGAAGCTCGATCCGGAGAACCGATACCTGTCGCATGCTTCTCGTGTTCGACTTGAAGCTGAGCTCATCCGCGATAATGCCTTGGCGGCATCGGGCTTACTGAGTCGCAAAATCGGCGGGCCGAGTGTCTTTCCCCCACAGCCACCGGGCATCACCGAAGCCGCGTATGGTCGATTGAATTGGGTGGTGAGCAAAGGGGAAGACCGCTATCGCCGCGGGCTCTACACTTTCAACAAGCGAACCGCCCCGTATGCCATGTTTTCGACGTTTGATGCACCGAGCGGTGAGTCCTGTCTGTCGAGACGCGATCCCTCCAACACGCCTTTGCAGGCGCTCACGATGCTTAATAGCGAAGTGCTGTTGGAAGCCGCCCAACAAATGGCATTGCGATCACTCCGAGAATCACCACAAGATATCAGACAGCAGATTCTGGGAATGTTTCGAGAGTCGTTAATTCGCCCGCCGAGTGAGCAAGAGCTGAATTTGCTCACGCAGTTCTATCAGCGACAAAGAGACCTGTTTTCTGAAGACAGACTCAAGGCGCATTTGCTGACGGGAGCCGGTGTTATCAAACGCTGGGACTTCAATGACGGAAACGAAGGCTGGTCAGCCGTGAATCAATCATCACTCAGTCACCTGAAAAATCGGATCGTCATCGCATCGACCGGCAACGATCCGTTTCTACGGACTTCGTTAGAAGCTCCTGCAGGGCAACTGACTGTCAAATTTCGTCTTCACTCAGAGGAGCAGGGGCCTTGTCAACTATTCTGGACAACCGCCAATTCTCCTGTCGAATCGGCCCAACATTCTGCCAGTATTGAAGTCAAACCGGGTTGGGCGGAATATCAGGCGGTCATCAACGCCGATGAGTCGCTAACAGGTCTTCGTTTTGATCCTGTGGCAAAACCGGGGAGAACCGAAGTTGATTGGATCGAGGTTTCAGTTGGTAACAATCACCAGACTCTACCCGCAGATGTGAATGTAGTGGATTGGGCAACACTGACTTTGGTCGCCCGATCTTTACTCAATCTCGATGAAGCGATCACCAAACCATAATATTTACAACACAGATCTCACACTTTGAAGACTCTGATCTCATGACCGAACATTATCCGAATCCCTTACTTGCACAAACTCGGCGCCAATTCTTCTCCGACTGTGGAGTTGGTGTTGGCAAAATCGCCTTGGCATCGTTGCTCGCCAATCAGGTGGGAGGACGAAGTTCTGGTGCGCAGGATGCAACATTGGATCTTCCCAAACCTCATTTTGAACCAAAAGTGAAACGGGTAATCTATTTGTTCATGGCGGGAGCACCCAGTCAACTCGACTTGTTCGATTACAAACCCAAACTGGCCGAACTGGAAGGAAAACCGATACCTCCCGAAGTGGTCAAAAATCAGCGGTATGCCTTCATTCGCCCCGATAGTACCTTGCTAGGCCCACGTTACAAGTTTGCCAAGCACGGTGATTCGGGAGCCGAGATTTCGTCCATCATGCCTCACTTGTCAGAAATCGCCGACGACATTGCCATCGTCAAATCGATGACGACCGATCAATTCAATCACGCCCCGGCACAACTGTTTCTCAATAGCGGAAGCCCAATTCCCGGCCGTCCTGCGATGGGTTCTTGGGTCACGTATGGTTTGGGAAGCGAAGCAAATGATTTGCCCGGATTTGTGGTTCTTTCGACCGGTGGTGGAACAAGTGGCGGTGCCTCCAATTGGACGAATGGATTTCTGCCCGGACGATATGCGGGAGTTCCGTTTCGATCACAGGGGGAGCCGATCCTGAATGTCTCTAACCCTGCCGGTTTATCGACTGAACAACAACGCGATTCACTCGACTTAATTAGAAAACTGAATCAGAATCAGTATCAAAAATTGAACGATCCTCAAATTGCCACGCGCATCGATGCTTACGAGATGGCATATCGCATGCAGGCCCGTGCTCCTGAGTTAATGGACTTGGGCGCCGAAACCAAAGAAACTCTGGAATCGTATGGTGCCAAGCCGGGGAAAGCTTCGTTTGCCAATAACTGTTTATTAGCGCGTCGCTTGATCGAACGTGGCGTTCGCTTCGTCAATGTCTACCACAAAGGCTGGGATCATCACAGCAATGTGGAAGGGGGCTTGAAAGGGCAGTGCGGTCAGACAGATCGTCCTGCGGCGGCGTTAGTTAAGGATTTGAAAGAACGCGGATTACTTGACGATACACTGGTGATTTGGGGCGGCGAGTTTGGTCGTACGCCGATGGTGGAGTCCTCCGCGTCGTTGGGACGTAAGTTGGGACGCGATCATCATCCTCAATCCTATGCGATGTGGCTTGCAGGTGGTGGAATCAAGACGGGACAAACCATCGGCCAAACCGACGAACTCGGTTTCCACATTACCGAGGATCGGGTCCATGTTCACGATTTACAAGCGACGATTCTTCATCTTCTCGGGCTCGATCACAAACGCCTGACCTACACCTACCAAGGCCGACAATTCCGTTTGACCGATGTCCACGGCCATCTGGTGACAAAACTGCTTTCTTAGAGCGTAATTGAAAAGTGGTCTCACTCAGTATCGTGGACTGACTCAGGCTCCACGTGCCCGCCGTCTTCCTTCGCTTCCGTTCAATGACGACGAGGTTGGACTCTTTCTCCAAGAGTTCCAGAATTTTCCAAGATTCCCCTAAACCCCGCATAGTGCTCATTTTAGAGTTTCTCTTTCATTGCTTGGGGCTCCCCTAGAGGTGTTCAACAGGAGTTAGATGGGGAGTTTTCTGAAAGACGCACACGTTGGATCTGGTAGAGACGGATCTCGATGAAATGGAACGGATGGCTGACGAGGGGAATGGATATCAGCCTTCATTATCTAAGGAGATCACCGAGATGATCACGCCTCACGAATTCATTGAAGAAACTCACGATGTAGAAGAAACGCTGAAAGCTCCTGAGTTATTTCGAAACCAGAAACCTCATGCGAGTTTTGAAGCCGGATTGAAAGCTTTGTATCAAATACCCATTCATCGATCACATTATGAAGTGACTCGTTGCTTGTGGGACATGTGGAATAGTGATCCACCTGAAGCGGATACGTTCTGGCTGCTTTCTGTCGGCCCCAGGTTAGAGTTAACCGGAATTGCAGTCATCTCCGAACGGACACGTTGCAACTGGTCCAACTACTACAGCATTGATGATGCGGTGAGTTGGGGGCAGACAATCGATTTTCAAATCACGGCGGCTGACATTGCATTTGGTCCAAACAAGAGCCCCAGTTTCTGGGGACTGCATCGGCATCTCAAAAAAGTCTCGTCTTACCTACTGAAAAAGAATCATTTCAAAAACCTTTGTAAGACGGCTTGCTGAAACAAAACAAGGATGATTGAAGGGCGATCAGGGATGACTCGAAACACATATAAACCAAGTGGTCGTTAAGACCGGCATAATCGAACAGATTATCAAAGCAAGAGAAGTCGTGGGGCAATTCCCTCAATAGCGACGAACCGATCTGGAAAAGTTTATGTAACCCTGAAAACTGGATTACCTTTTAAGTATGCAAATGGGCAAAGCCTGTAATCAAACAACTCACTCAACTTTTGTATCCAAAATGAATCGCATCTCGAGTCCAACACAAAACTCTCTTCGATCGACTTGGCGAATCTCTGCATTCGTTCTCTTCGCACTTACTCAATTGTTCAACGTGGGTTGCGGCTCAACGGCCGATACTCCCGAACTGAGTTCAGTCACAGGCTCCGTGATGGTTGATGGTGAGCCGGTGACAGAAGGCCAAATTACACTCATTCCAAATCCAGAGTCTGGTTCACAGGGGCCATCATTTGTCGGTCAAATTCGCGACGATGGCTCCTTTTCCATCTACGGTCCGAATGGAGTCGAAGGAGCGATGCCGGGGGAATATCAGGTGGTGATTTACGCTGTTCCGGCAACGCACGAAGAGCTCATGAAAGCGGCACAAAATGGTCGGCTCAAAAGGTCTGATTTTGTTCACGACTCACTCATTCCACCTGTCTATCAAAATCACAAATCCACTCCGCTGAAAATTGTCGTTAAGGCAGAGCAGGAAAACCAATATCAGTTTGAATTAAAACACCAACAAGGCATCAAAATCAGTCGCTCGGTTCAATAGTCAAATCTGAGTAACACCATCTCCCCCTCGGTCTAAGAGACGCTGGCATTTGTCACGTCACTCGCCAAAAACAGTACAGGTCCACCATGAATCATCAACAACTTAAATGTAGACGCGGATTTACGCTCATCGAGCTTCTGGTCGTCATAGCGATCATCGCAGTTTTGGTGGCAATTTTGCTTCCCGCAGTTCAGCAAGCTCGTGAAGCTGCCCGTCGAACCTCTTGCAAAAACAATCTCAAACAAATTGGGTTGGCTTTGCATAACTATCACGACACGCATCGTATGTTCCCACCTTTAGAAGTAGTTAGTGGCTGTCATCTCAGTTCGCCGTTCCCGAGTTGCAGTCCGCTCCCCTTTGACTGGCAAAATGTCAGCGGTAACTGGGTCACTCTTTCATTGCCATTTTTGGAAGAATCAACAACCTACAACCAGATCGACTTCAATCTCGGATATGTTCACCCCACGAACAAGCCACATTTTGACCGCAAGATCGACACGATGATCTGCCCCTCAAACCCAATTTCGGATCAAGTCTTTCTCATCGGAGGCCACATTGTCCATTACTCGGCAATGACCGGATCGGCAACCACGACATTCTTTCCCACTCCCTTCAATCTCCCCTTCAATCTCGAAACAATCCCATGGGCGGCGGGTTCGGCGACATTCAAAGACAAGCGGGAAATGTTCTATCACAACTCCAGAACCAGCATGGCCAGTGTCACCGATGGTACATCCAACACAATCGCTGTGTCGGAGACCTTTGGATATCAGCCGACCAGTGCCGCGACTCCACTGGAAGTGTTGACCGGACAAGGGCAAACCTTCTCAATTTTGACAAGCACCGGGTTCTCTATCAATCAGTTCAGTCTCATGTCTCGCTGGTTCACGCCGAGTAGTTTCCACACGGGTGGAACTCAAGTGCTTCTGGCGGATGGCTCTGTACGTTTTGTGAACGAGTATGTCGACCAGAATACGTGGCATAATCTTGGATCAATGTCCGATGGCAAGGTCATTGGCGATTTCTGATCCCACATAATAACGACAAACACATTAACCACGAGAGCGGTCAGCGCCTCGTGGTTTTTTTCTTTCAGCTCTCACTGCTTTTCCATCACGGGTGCAATGATGTGTGAAGGATACTTGGCCGAGTGGTGAATGGTATTGACGGCTTTGATGGCATCATCGGGAAACTCAATGGTGAGCGGTTTTCCGGTTTGTGGATTCGGTTCGTATAACGGCGCTCCGGTACTCGCCACGGTCACCCGAATGCGATGTCCCGTGTTGAAGATCTGGCTCATCCAGCCGACCGGAAAAGCCACCTTGTAAACATCCCCGGGGACTATCAATTCCTCGTAATCAAAGCCTTCGCGATAGCGGATACGCCAAGGATAATCGACCATCAGAATCGACCGTCCGTCAGGGTAAACGTCACTCACCCGCACAATCAAATCGGTATCGCGGGCGGTCGAGGAGAGATAGATTTCCGCCTGAACGCGTCCCGTCCACTCCACCGGTTCGACGAGAGGTTCTGTGGTAAAGGTTAACACGTCTGATTGTTGTTCGAACGGTCGCGCATCTTTCGCTCCGGGAAATGATCGTCCCGGAATCTGCATAGGATGGTAAGGATCACTTTCATACGAAGTGGCCCCTTTAGCAGAGGTCGATTGTTTCAGGTTCAGTTTCCCGTCAGCGTGCAGATAGTAGGGCGTCGAGTCGGTAGAGGGAGGAAAGGTTTTTGCCAAGCGCCAATTGTTACCAGGTGCATCCTTCTCCCCCACAGCTCCCATCACGTAATATCGAACAGTAGGTTCCTCTTCGGCAGCATTCTGCTCTCCCTTCAGATAATGATTGAACCAGAGGACCAGGTGTTCCTCGACCGGCCACGCCGCGTTTTCAGGATATTCGAGTTCGCCCACACGATTGCCTTTGTTCAACCGACCGTGCAACCATGGCCCAATCACAAGATGCTGGTGACCACGTGAATTTACTCCTCCTTTAGTATTCCGCCCCTGAAAACTGGCAATTGATCCCTGATTCATGAAATCATACCAACTCCCAATCGTGACACACGGAACATTCATCTTGTCAAAATGCAATGTGCAATCTTCCGCTTTCCAGTAGTCATCGTAGTGCGGATGCTTGAACCATTCCCGCAAGAGTTCTCGTTGGTCTTCCGGGTTCCGACAAATGGCTTCCATCGACTTGAAGCGCTCGGGACGCGTCGTCCCACCAATGCGATAGCCTTCGTGAAACAGACTGAGACCAGTATCGGTCATATACTGACAAACGAGACTCGGCGGTTGGGTCACGGCCAGATAATTCTGTGCATATCCGCCTTGAGAACTTCCAAACGTACCGACCTTGCCCGTGCTCCATGATTGTTTCGCCAACCATTCGCAACTGTCATAACCATCTTGCAGTTCCCCCCATTGCATCGCGCGATAGCCGACCCATTTCCCTTCGGATAGATGTGTTCCGCGATAATTGATGAGCGCCACGACAAAGCCATGTTTGGCGATTCGGGCGGCGGCTTCGCGGGTCGATTTTGCGCGCAAACCACCATAACGCTGCTCAAAGATGACCGGCCAGGGGCCGTCTCCAGTGGGAAAGTAAAGATACGCTGACAGCTTCATACCGTCTCGCATGGCCATCATCACGTGCTCTTCACGAACATCGCCGAGATTTGGTTCCTGTTGAGCGAGGAGAGGTTCTGAAAAGATCAAATTGAAATAACAAAGCCAGATCAATGGAGGAAGTAATCGGGACATCAGTTGCCTCAAAGACAGTAGGAAAGGAAGGAATACTCATTGCTCTCTTCTACTAGGCTCAACAGCGAATTGCCACTATTTCCTGAGATTGACCTCCCAGCGGCTCCAAGATTCTTCTTGATTCTCAGCATACCCGCAGGACACAATAGGCGACCACCTGCCTTTCACACACCCACCCGGAGTCACCATGTTTCGTTTGCATTTTCGCCTCATGCTTTGTTCGTTCGTTCTCAGTTTTTCACAGAGCACGGTCACCCGGGCAGAGGTTTACGAGCAAATGCCCGTAATCGCCGAATCGATCAGCGATGGCCCGGACTTGGAGCAACCGAAAGTGGCTCCTCTCTCGAAACTGTTGCAAGCCGGACCGAAATCTCAGTGGATTTGGGGTGCCGATAACAACACGACTTACACACTTTCTCAAACTTTCGAGACCAGTGCGAAACAGGCCCGCGTGATCGCCACCTGCGATAATGAAATGACTGTGTTCCTCAATGGTCAACAAATTGCCGCCAGTAGCAGTTGGGAAGTTCCCGTCGAAACCGACGTTTCAAATTTGCTGAACTCGGGACACAATATCATCACTGCCAAAGTGAAAAATGCAGGTGGTATTGCCGCGTTTTCTCTCAAGCTCGTTCTTGTTGATACAAACGGAAAACCTCAATACGTCGTCTCCGACAAAAACTGGACCGCCGCCAAAGGAGACCAGAAACCAGTTCCCGTGGCGATCCGTGGCAAGATGGGGGATGGACCGTGGGGGAACGTATTTGCCCAACAAGACACTGGTCGCGTTCCTCCAAACACGTTTCTCACGAAGCCCGGATTCCAGGTGGAAAAACTTTTCACCGTACCGAAAGACGAACTGGGCTCTTGGGTCTGCATCGCTCTCGATGAAAAAGGCCGCATCATCGCCAGCGATCAAGGGGGTAAAGGTCTCTACCGAGTCACTCCTGCGAAAGTCGGCAGCAACGAAACGACGAAAGTCGAGCCGCTCGACGTGAAGATGACGGGCTGTCAGGGGATGCTACACGCCTTCGGATCACTTTATTGCAGCGTGAATGGTGGTCCGGGCAGCGGTTTGTATCGACTCACCGATACGACGGGAGACGATCAGTACGATAAAGTCGAAAAACTGAAAGATTTCCGCGGTGGTGGAGAACACGGTCCGCATGCGTTGCGGTTATCACCCGATGGCAAATCAATCTACGTCATTGCCGGCAATCATACCGACCCGCCTTTCAAGTCGGGCGAAGATATTGAGAACTCAAACTACTCCAGCCGCATTCCGACCAATTGGGACGAAGATCTGCTTTTGCCCCGCCAATGGGACGCTCGCGGACACGCTCGGGGCAAACTGGCTCCCGGCGGTTGGATTGCCAAAACTGATCCCGAGGGAAAAACATGGGAGATCATCAGCATCGGCTATCGAAACCCCTACGACATGGATTTCAACGCCGATGGCGAACTATTCGCCTATGACGCCGACATGGAATGGGATTTCGGCTCACCGTGGTATCGACCGACGCGCGTTGTACACGCGACCTCGGGAAGTGAGTTTGGTTGGCGAAGCGGAACCGGTAAATGGCCCACTTATTACCCCGACACATTACCGCCCATTGTCAACATTGGTCCCGGTTCTCCGGTGGGCGTCACCTTCGGAACAGGCGCAAAGTTTCCGGCCAAGTATCAAAAGGCGTTGTACCTGTGCGATTGGACCTTCGGCACCATGTACGCGATTCATCTAAGTCCCGAAGGAGCCAGTTATTCCGGTATCAAAGAAGAATTTCTCTCTCGTAGTCCTCTGCCGCTCACCGATGTGCTGATCGGTAACGATGGTGCGATGTATTTCACCGTCGGAGGCCGGAACACCCAGTCCGAATTATTCCGAGTCACTTATGTTGGTGACGACTCAACAACTCCCCTGAATGGACATGACTCGCAACATGCGGAACTGCGAACACTCCGACAGAAAATCGAAGAGTATCAAGATCCCCGTTACATGAGCGAACGACCGATGACAGCCGTTCAGTTTTTGATGAGTCATCTGGACCACGTAGACCGTCATATTCGCTATGCGGCTATGACCGCATTGACGAGTCGACAGACCGGCATCAAGAAAGAAACTGTCTATGGAGAGCTAAATATTGACCAACGGATACTCGCCACCATCGCACTCACTCGTAACAGTGATGTCAAAACCACTTCCGATTTTCTGCTCGACACATTTCGCGAAATTAACTTTGGTGCTATTTCCGAACGACAACAGATTGACTATCTACGTGCTCTCAGCTTGGTAATCACACGCAAGGCTGAACTCTCGGAGGACGTTCATCAGAAACTTCTCAACAAACTCGATCCGTATTACCCGACAAAATCAGAAAACGTCAATCGTGAGTTGGTCCAGATGCTCGTCTACCTCGACTCGCCAACCATCGTCGGTAAAGCGATGAACATCATGCGTGAGCCTTCTATCAACGAGCCACCTGATCTGGGTGACCTGTTGACTCGCAACAAAGGTTACGGCGGCACAATTAGGCAGGTCAATGAAAATCACCCTGACCTTCGGCAATACCATCTGGCGTTTGTCCTGCGTAATGCCACCAAAGGCTGGAGTTCTCAGGACTTGGTTGATTATTTCGACTGGTTCAATCGCGCGCGGACATGGTCGGGGGGAGCCAGCTATCAGGGATTCCTCGAAAACATCAGTAACGAAGCTTATGCCAACATCAACGAACAACAGCGACTTGCCGTCGAGGCGGCCGGTGTGCGGAAACCATTCACATTGCCCGAACTGCCGAAACCGAAAGGCCCCGGACGTCAGTGGTCACTCGGGGATCTCGTCTCTCTGGAACAAAAACTGAAAGGTCGCAACTTCGAGCATGGCCAGAAGATGTTCGCTGCGACACGCTGCGTGATCTGTCACCGTTTTGCCGGTGAAGGGGGCGCAACGGGCCCCGACCTCACACAATTAGCAAGGCGTTTCAATCTGAAAGACCTGAGCGAAGCCATCGTGGAGCCGAGTAAGGTCATTTCGGACCAATACCTCGGTTCCAGCGTGGTGACGACGGACGGAGATGTCTACAACGGCCGCATCATCAACGAAACCAAGACAAGCATTACCATTCTGACCGACCCGGAAGACTCGACTAAAGTCGTGGAAGTCCCCCGTCAAAAAATCGAAGAAATGGTGCCGTCCAAAGTCTCCATCATGCCGGCTGACTTGCTGAAACCTTTGAATGAAGAGGAAGTGCTCGACCTGCTGGCATACCTGTTGTCCCGTGGCGACAAAGGCCACCCGATGTTCAAGAAGTAATCGAGTCAAGGGATGGTATCGGTGGTCTCTGATTCTCGTTCAACTCGTTCTGCTTGCTTCCCAATATTTCGAAGCATACCTGCGAAGACAAATTGATGCACAATATAAAGCGAATACCAATAGCAAAGACCAAATAAGCCGACCGGATCGAATAATGCCGTTTGGCGAATTGAACAACGGGGAGAGCCATTGGAAGTTTCGGTCTCGCACACTTCAAATTCCAACCAAGCTCGTCCGGGGACTTTCATTTCAGCCCTCAATCGTAAGAAATGATCGGGTTCATAAACTTCGACTCTCCAGAAATCGACGGTATCACCAACGTAGGGGATCTCCGGGTCACGCCTTCCTCGTCGCACGCCGACTCCCCCCATCAACAGATCCAGAAAACCTCTCAGCCCCCACAACCAATCGCCGTAGTACCACCCTTTCTCACCGCCAATCTGCCTGATGGGAGTCATCGCAGAGTGAGGCGATGCTGCAACTTCGATTGTTCGGGAATCAACAACGCGGGATAAAAATCGCTGTCCTCCCCAAGAGGGAATTTCTCCACCGGATGAGATGGAATCAGACCAGCGTGTTTCCGCAAATCGCAGGTCTTCGTTGACCAACGCCCGCGCGATGGCTTCCTGTAACCCGCGTGGAGTCACTGAAAAGAGGTCTTTCCCAGATTCGTCAGTTACGATGGTTGGTGATTTCAAGCTATCAACCAATTTACGACCAATTCTCGCATAGACGGGAGTCACAAGCCCCAGCCACAAACTGGAAAGTCGGGGCGTCAACACGGGAACAGGAATCATCCAGCGCTTGAGACCGCGCTGTCGAGCATATTCTTGCATGATGTTGCCGTAAGAACAGCGATCAGGACCGCCGATCTCAATAAAACGAGATTCCTTGACATCGACCGTTAACGCTTCTTCGAGATAGGCGAGTATATCTTCGACAGCAATTGGTTGAGTCTTCACGCGTACCCATTTGGGACAGATCATAACCGGCAGTCGCTCCACCAAAGCTCGAATCAATTCAAAGGAGAGTGAACCAGATCCGATGACGATCGCAGCTCGAAATTCGATCACAGTCGCTTGGGATTGCCTGAGAATGTCTCCCGTTTCTTGTCGACTACGTAGGTGCTTGGAGAGTGTATGATCAGCGTCACCAAGTCCACCAAGATACACAATTCGTTTGACACCTGCTTTGTCAGCGGCGCAGACAAAATTTTCAGCCGCTTTTCGATCAAGATCCTCAAAATCTTTGTTGGTTCCCATCGAATGGACAAAGTAATAAGCGGTCGTCACATCTTTCAGAGCCGCTTCCAAGGAATTCGTATCCAGTAGATCACCTTGCACAACCTCAACAGTTTCATCAATTTGATTCGCCAGATGCTTGGGGTTTCTGGCCAGACAGCGCAGCCGCAGATCGTCTCGATTTCTGAGATTCGACAATAATCGCCCGCCTATATAACCAGTGGCACCGGTTAATAGAATCAGAGGACGAGATGTCTCTGCGGAGGGCTTCATAGATTCTTTCTCAAGCGATACATAGCCATCATGCCCCGAATGAAAATCGTTGGTATCCCTTCACAGTCACTCCAAGTCGGCGACCTGAAGCTTTTAAAATTGTACGAGTCTGTCGTAGTTCTCTCCAGCCAACTCGACCATTACGTAAGCTTTTTAGAAATTTGAGCAGACTCCTCCAACTCGAAAAGACCAATTCATATGTCTTTCCCTGACCGCGTAAATGAAACGTCTGGCCCTGGTGAGACACTTCCAGGTCGAGATCAATTTCCAGAGCACAAAGTCTCTCAACGGCTTTAAAATCACTCATCCAGACACGCCATTGCGGGTGGTGATTTTCAGTTTTCCTTTCAACTTCCAGGGCGCATGTGCCGCAGAATCTTTGGCAGCAGACGGAATATTGACTTCGAAGTGATCGAAATCATAAACAATTTCCGCATTTCGCTCGTTCAAGCGATCATACAAACCAATGGCCAAATCAGGCCAGCTTTTCGTTTCTTCAACAGTCGACATTGCTTAGCTCCTCAAAGTAAAAGTGATGTTCTCTTATTTCTAGGAGGACTTCTCGATTTGTCGAATCGCTTCTTCAAGAATCTCGGAGTCGAAGTCCCAATCTTCTGTTAAACTACGTATTCCAGTTTGAGGGTAATTTCATTGGAGATTAAGTCTTATGTGGCGAGTTATTTTATCACTCTTGCTTTTTCTGAGCACTCAATCATCGAGTGTCGTTGCCAGTGAACTTCGCGGTGGGGCGGCGGCAATCGATATCACCCCGCTAAAACTTCCCGTATCGATGACGGGGGGATTTCAGGACCGTCAGGCCAAAGATGCTCACGACCGCTTGCACGCACGTTGCATCGTTCTCGATGATGGAAAAACAAAAATTGCCATGGTCGTTTGTGACAGTTGTCTGATCACACGGAATATCTACGATGCGGCCAAGCGGGAGGCTTCGAGAAAAACCGGCATTCCCATACATCGTATGCTGACCTCGGCGACTCACACGCACACCGCCCCCACTGCGGCACCTCTCGCGCAATGTCATCCCGATCCCGCATACATCAAACAGCTCACTCGTCAGATTTCGCAATCGATTGTTGCCGCAGACAAGAACCTGCAAAAAATTGAATTGGGATGGAAAGTCGCATTCCTTCCCGAAGAAGTCTCGAACCGCCGTTGGTTTGTCAAAGAGTCCGCGATGGTTGCCAATCCGTTCGGCGGGACCGAAGATTTAGTCCGCACAAATCCCCCGCGTGGTATCGATGTGCTCCTCAAGCCGGCTGGTCCTGTCGATCCCGAAATCACCTTTCTGTCACTCAGAAATCAACAGCAAAAATCAGTCGCAATGTTTGCCAATTATGGTTTGCATTATGTAGGAGGAATACCATCGGACCAGCTCTCCGCAGATTACTTCGGAGAGTTCGCTCGGCAAATACAATCTCATTTGCAAGCAGAGGCTTCCTTTGTCGGCATGATGTCGAATGGTGCCAGCGGCGACGTGAATAATTATCAGTTTCGTGAACCGAGAGAATCAAAGCCAAAGTTTATACGTGTGCAAGAAGTGGCCTCTGCCGTGGTGAAAAAGTTCGCGACGGTCGAGGACGATATTTCTTATCGAAGCGACATGAAAATACAAATGATCGAACAGGAATTGACGCTCGGTATCCGACAACCCGGTGCGAATGAGTTGAAGCGCGCGAAAGAACTCCTCAAGCAAGCCGCCGACCCCAATCGACTCACGATCAACGAAGTTTACGCCCAAGAATCTGTTCGTTTGTCGGAGGCGAAGCCGACCGTGACACTTAAACTTCAAACAATCATTTTGGGAGATCTGGCCATTGTGACGATACCGTGTGAAGTTTTTGCCGACATCGGGCGAGAGATCAAGCAGAAATCGCCGTTTCGCCATACCATGGTGGTTGCTTTAGCGAATGGCTACAACGGATACCTGCCCACACCGAAGCAGCACGCCTTGGGAGGATACGAAACCTGGCGGTCGGGATGGAGTTATCTGGAAACCGAGGCTTCAGTCAAGATCACAGAGACCCTTCTGAAGATGTTGAACGATCAGAAGTGATCAACAATTCTTGTGTGACGCTTTCGATCTCTCATTCTCTGAATGTTGAAAGCTCGGACTTTCATTCACCAATCTGCAAACAGAGGATTCGTCCCCGTACATCTTTGCAGAGAATGTATCCATGACTGATCACCACTTGTGACCAGATATCATCCTGCGTGAGCGTCTTCTGCAATGCCAGTTCCCGATACTCGGTTTGTTGATGACCGACTGTATCGATCAATCGTAACTTCCCACGATTACCGAGCACAACGAGCCTGTCATCTTGTGTCAACGTACAAAAACCGCCGTAATTGAAACCGGCCCCTTTCCAGATGGTTTCTCCGGTTTTGAAATCAAGACAATACAGTTCCGGCCCAGCAATATAGATGCGATTGTTCGCAATGATCGGACTACAAAGATGTGAACTGACCGGTTGCTCCCAAACTTTTTCGATTCCTTTCAGTGTCACTCGGACTTGATGCATGGTCGGGTTGGCTCGCTTACCAAAACTATGCCACGAACTGATAAGAACTTTATCATCTTGCACAGTCGGTGTCAGTAAATTGTTGGCATAGGCGGATGGCCAAGCGTACGTGCCGACCGTTTCTCCTTCGTGATCGGCATCTAATCGCATCACCAGAAACTCTTGAAAGGTCAGAATGCCCAAGCACGGTTTACCTTCCACATTCATAATGACGATGCCACCACTATGACCGGCATCGTCTTTGTGCTGAGAGGCCCAGACTTGCTTCCCGGTGCGTTTATCAAACGCGCAAACGGTCCCCGCATTTCCTCCCGTTTCCACCAGTAACCAGTTTTGATAAACACGAGGGGCACAGATATACCCATAATCGCGACGATTGCGATGCCGTTCCCCTTCTCCCGGACGCTGCTCCATTTTGTAGATGTCATAGAGATTCTTTCTCCAGACTTCTGCTCCAGCGTTTGCCGTATCCCAGCAAGCGAGTTCGCCGTCGCAACCAAGCGTATAAACGTATTTCGTCTCTTCATCGAACTCGGGTGACGCGGTCGTCCCGAAATAAAGCCCTTTGTCTCCGACGGCATGCCGGCCATATCGAGGGGCGGCGTACGATTGTGACCAAATTGGTTTCCCTGTCTTCAGATCGAAGGCTCTGACAAATTCCTGTCCGTCAACATACCCCATCGTGATTACATGATTGCCGACAACAATTGGCGAAGTCGAGCCCTCACCCACCTCGATTTCCCACGCTTCTGTCAGCGGCCACTTCGTCCCCGTCCAACCGGATTTTTCAGAGATATGATCGTCTCGATTCTGTCCACGCCAATGGTTCCAATCTTCGGCAAATGTGCTCAGTGAGGTGATGAAAAACAAGAGAAAGGTCAAGCCGAACAATGGTAAGGGATTCATGATGGAAACTTTCGAGAATGAGGCTGATATCGACATGGTATCTGTTAAAAATCAGCCACGACACTCTCTTTTTATGAATTGTGATTCTCATCCTCTTTTCATTAAACTAACGGCATGAAAAAACTTCTGCTTTATCCCGCTGTTGAAGAGTTTCGTCTCAAAAGTATTTGTGAGGCTGCCGGCGACATGCTGGTCGTAAATACAGAAGATGGCGAACTCGCTCTTGTTGAGATTGTCGATGCGACCGCCTTTTTTGGAAAGATGACACCCGAGTTACTGGCGGCAGCGCAACGGCTCGAATGGGTCCAATCACCCACTGCGAGCCTCGAACATTATCTGTTTCCTGAATTGATCACGCACCCGTGCCAATTGAGCAACATGCGTGGTCTCTTCAACGATGTGATTGCTGACCACGTGTTTGTTTACATTTTAATGTTTGCCCGCAATTTGCATCGTTATCTACGACATCAAATTGAACACAAATGGGAACCGATTGGTAATGAGACGAGCCGTCAAAGTTTTTCGACCGGGCCAGGATTCGCAAGTGGTATCGACCTCAGACATTTGCACCTTTCCGACTGCACATTGGGAGTCGTAGGCGTGGGCAGTATCGGGGCCGAGATTTGTCGTCGCGGTAAAGCATTCGGCATGAAAGTTTGTGGCATCGACGCAAAGGAATCCACAGTACCAGACATTGGTTTGAAATTGTGGGAACCGGAACGTCTCAATGATTTGCTGGCTATCAGCGATTTCGTGGTGATTGCTGCACCCCACACACCCAAGACCGAAAAACTATTCGGACGAGAACAGTTTCAGACAATGAAACAGTCGGCCTATTTGATTAACATTGGGCGTGGAATCATCGTCGATTTGGCCGATCTGACGATGGCTCTTGAACAGAACGTAATCGCGGGGGCGGGTTTGGATGTTTTTGAGACTGAGCCATTGCCCGGAGACCACGCATTATGGGGAATGGAGAATGTCATTCTGACTCCACACATCGCAGCCGCTTCACCTCGGGTCAGTGAACGCCATCTGGAAACGCTGTTAGAGAATATCCGTCGGTATGTCGCGGGAAAAGAATTGCTAACCCTCGTTGATAAAGAAAAATGGTATTGAAGATCGCTGATCAACCCAACTGATTATGAGAAGATCTCTTTGACGACTCGGACTTTTTCCACGCCGGTAATGCGTTCCTTGAATCCATGTGATTCATAGTAGAGATGTTCGTTGTCCATGCCCAGCAAATGCAAAATGGTGGCATGCCAATCAGCGACACTTACCCGATTTTCGGCAGCCCGCCAACCGATCTCATCGGTTGATCCGTAAATGGTTCCTCCTTTGATACCCGCCCCGGCGAACCAAACAGAAAAGCCAGCCGGCCCATGATCGCGACCTGATTTTTTGGGATCATCGCCACGTAACTGCGCGATGGGTAAGCGACCAAATTCACCACCCCAAACGACGAGCACGTCATCCATCAATCCGCGTTGTTTCAGGTCAGCCAGTAACCCGGCGACGGGTTTATCAGTTTGCTTGCAGATGTTGGGCAGCGACGTACCAATGTTACTATGATTGTCCCAGCCTTGTCCGGGTGGATGGACCTGAATAAATCGAACGCCACTTTCTACCAATCGACGAGCGAGCAAACATTGACGACCAAAATTGTCAGTCTCCTTTTCATCAATCCCATAGTTGCTCAATGTTTCTTCGGTCTCTGTGGAAAGGTCGAGAGCTTCATTCGCAGAGACCTGCATACGGGCGGCTAATTCGTAACTCGCGATACGAGCATCCAATTGCAAATGACCGGCACGTTTTGATTGATGGATACGATCAAGGCGACCCAGCAAATCTCGACTGAGGTCAACGACGGCATCTGGTTCTTCCGTTTCCGATTGGAGATTCAGGATCGGCGTTCCTTTCGCGCGAATTCTTGTCCCCTGATAAAGTGGAGGTAGGTAACCGGGTTGCCAATTTTGCACGGTGTTGACTGGCAAACGTCCATCAGGATTCGCAAGAACGACATACGCGGGGAGATTCTGATTTTCGCTGCCCAAGCCGTAAACGGTCCACGCTCCGAGTGTCGGCAAGCCGGGCATCGTTTTGCCCGATTGAATTTTGTAAATCGCCGGTTCGTGATTCTGATGTGTATTGTACATCGATCGCACCAAGGCGATGTCATCGACATGTTTAGTCAGGTGAGGCATCAGTTCTGAAACCCACATGCCACATTCACCGTGTTGAGCAAACTCAAATGGTGACCGCATCAACCCTCCTGCGGAATCAGGAGACGATAAATCTTTGGCAATCTCTTTCAAGATCGATTTGCCATGATTTTTTTCGAGTTCCGGCTTGTAGTCAAACAAATCGACTTGTGAGGGTCCCCCCTGCATCATCAATTGAATGACGGCTTTCGCCCGCGGTTTGAAGTGTGGCTGCTTGGGGAGCAGATTATGAGCGCGAGACTTGTGCAGTTCATGCCCTTCGGCAGCGAGCAAATCGGAAGACTGGTAGAGGTCATTGCTGAACAGCGATGCCAGCGCGATGCCTTGCAGGCCGTTCGTGACGCTACCCATAAATGATCGTCGAGAATGATTCATAACATCACTTATTCGCAAAGGTTAATCGACAAACAAAAATTCCGCAGAATTCAATATGACATGACAGAAATTCGCCAGCGCCCGTGATTCGGGAGATTGGTCAGACTGTTGCTCCGATTCGACACTTTTCCACTTATGAGTGAGCAGGTCGAGAGTCTCGTGTGACAGGGTTTGTTCTTCCTGATTGGGATCACGACTGAAAGCAATTCGATAGGCACGTTTGATCTGTTGGTCTCGATTGTCGGGGACATCCTGCTCGATTCGGTCAGCAAATGCGATGGATAGTTCTCGAATCAAACTATTGTTGAGTAAGTGTAATGCCTGTGGAGCGACCATTGAATTTGGCCGTTCGGTACAGTTGGGGCTCATCTGAGGCAGGTCAAAGTTTTCTAAAATGGTGGGGATTTCTTTGCGACGTTGACGAATATAGATAGATCGCCTCCAGCCTTGCGCAGTTTTTTCGGCAGTCACCAAACCATCCTTACGGACATCCACGCCGACCGGTTCCCCAAATTGGGTTGAGTCGAGCTGTCCAGCAACTGCCAGTAAGCTGTCTCGTACTGATTCGGCCCGGATTCGCTTGAGAGGCATCCGCGAAAAGAGAGCATTCGCTGGATCTTTTCCCAACAGAGACTCATCGATCTGGGAAGTTTGTCGGTAGGCAGCTGACAGCATGATCTGTTTGTGCAACCATTTGAAACTCCAACCGTTTTCGACGAACGAAACGGCCAGCCAGTCCAATAATTCGGGATGAGTTGGTGGAACGCCGCTGTTGCCAAAATTGGAGAGCGATTCGACAATTCCACGTCCGAAATGATGCTGCCAGATACGATTCACGATGACACGTGAGGTCAATGGATGATCGGGGCTGGTCAGCCAGTTGACAAATGCGAATCGACGCCCCGTGGAACCATCGCGCAAGGGTTGCAGTTGGAAAGGAGTTTTTCCGTCAGTCAGAACAGACAGAACTCCGGGACCAACCAGCTCGCCGGGATTATTAAACTCGCCTCGTCGGAAGACCCAGGTTGGTGAAGGCTCTCCTCGGTCCCACAAGGCACGAATCATAGGCTGGTTTGGAAGCTTATTTTGCAGGGATTTGATTTGTTTATCAGTTTGCGTTTGCAGCTTGGCCAAGTCAGCGTGCTGCTTGGTGAGTTCTTTGTCTGAGATAGTCAGCTTCGATTCATATTCTTTCGCCAGCTCCTGCTGTTCGGTGGTTCTTTTTTTGTCGCTCACTTTCAGCAATTGCTGAACCTCTTCTCGCACCTCTTCTGGAATCTCTGTCAGTTTTTGATCAATGAATTTCTGACGCCGAGTTGTGAATTGCTTGTTGAGTTTCGTTTTTAGCGTGTTGATCTGCTGATCGATGTTCTCTTTTTCGATCTGCCATGTTTGTTCGAGATCAGCCGTCACATAGGGCAAAAACCTTCGCGTGGGATTCTTTTGCTTCGATTGATTCGCCACCGAAGTCGGTTTCAGCCAATCATAAACGTCGTATGCTCCCTGGAAAGTGGCCACCAAGCGAAAGTAATCACGGTGAGGAATGGGATCGTATTTATGCGAGTGACATTGCGCACATCGCAGCGTTAAACCGAGCACTGAAGAACCGAGTACATCAATCTCATCCGAAACCACTTCGAAGCGTTCTTCGACGGTATCGACAATGTCTGAACCCGTGCCATCGGGGGCTTGCCTCAGAAAACCAGTCGCAACCAGAGCGTCCATCATCTTGGGAGTGACTTCTTCCGCATTTTGAAAATCAAAAAGTTCATCGCCTGCAATTTGTTCTCGAAGAAATTGATCGTACGGTTTGTCTTCATTGAAGGCGCGAATCACATAGTCGCGATATCTCCAAGCATGTTTACGTATCGGGTCGGCGGAGCGTTTTCCTTCGGAGTCTGCGTATCCGGCCAGATCGAGCCACATTCGGCCTAAATGTTCGCCATAGTGTGTTGTTTCGAGATAATGATCGACCATCCGGCTATACCAATCGCTCGATTCGTCATTAAGGAAACGCTGAACGTCGTCCCATTCGGGAGGCAAACCGGTAAGATCAAACGCGACGCGACGAATCAATGTCAGTTTGGAAGCAGCTTGGGAGTAATTGAGCCCGTTGGCATTCAGTTTGCGCAATAGAAATGCATCAATGGGAGAATCACTTTTGATATCGGGAATATCCGCTTTCACGGGAGGTTGAAACGCCCAGAATTTTCGATCCGCATCCGTCACCACAGGATCAGGTTCGGTGGTCTGAACATTGGGCTTGATGTCATAGGCTTTCGCTCCTTGTTTGACCCATTTTGTGAGCAACTCCACTTCAGACGATTCCATTGGTCGGACACCTGCACGAATAATCTGTTTCGGTGGCGGCATGTCGCGAGAAAGTACCTTCTTTAATAACAGGCTTTCCTCTGGCTTGCCGGGAATAACCGCAGGACCCGACTTTCCTCCTTTGAGCATTGAAGAAACAGTCCGTAAATCGAGATCACCTTCCTGTTTGTGCCTGCCGTGACAAACCACACAACGTGAAAACAGAAACGGCAACACATCATGCTGTGTTACTTGAATTTCCGTTGGGCCTTTCGCAGGAGAACCGTTAGAGATCCATGCTTTGATCAGCGTCAGTTCGGATTCAGACAGTTGTGGTTCGTCTTCAGGAGGCATGCCACCCCCGTCGATCATAATCCACAACATGCTATCATCGACCGTTTCCGCCAACGCAGACTCACCCGATTCACCTCCTCGTTTGAGTCCCAACATTGTGGACAGATCGAGTCCACCTTTTTTGGACTCAGCATCGTGACATTGGCCACACTTCTTCATCAGAACCGGTTGGATGTCATCCTCAAAGAGCGGTTTTGAGGATTCGGCAAATAGACATTGGCCACAGAAGAGAATCAGAAGAACCAGAGATGTTTGTAGAATGGATTTCATACAGAACGATTTTCTATCAGACCTCAGCTAAAGTGCCTGTGCTGCCGCCGAAGGTGTCTGTCTCGACACCCAGCTTCTGCAGGATCGTGACGTAAAGTTTGGAGAGGTCTTCTTCTTCGTAATTCATCTCTGACCGATAAGCTCGATCATCCTGCGGTAATTTGTCGGGCGACTCTTCGCCATACCGCAGGAACTGACCATGCTTGAATCCCAGTTTCTTGCCACCAATCAGCAAGAGCGGATAGTTACGTGAGAGGTGAAAGGAACTCGACGCCGAACCGAAGAATAACACCGTATGATCCAACATGTTACCAGCACCGGCAGGTTCAGGTGTCTCTTTCAGCCGTTGCGCGAAACGTCCCAACTCTTCACTAATAAACTGGCAATACGTCCCAAAGTTCTTCCAGCCGTCTGGCTTTTTCGTTTCATGAGAAAGTTGATGAGTCAAATTGAAGCCCACCGCACGGGCGAGATAATCGCTCATTCCGACGCCGTTTTCTCGACCAATTTGATAGGTCGCAACACGTGTTGAATCCGTTTTGAATGCCAGGTAGATCAATTCGTACATGGTTTGTAGATAGAGTCTTGGATCATTGGGGGTGATATCCAGTTTCAGGTGATCGACATCAACTTGAGGAAGAGGAATATCCATCCATCGCTTCGCCTTGGCGACTCGGATTTCTGTATCGCGAACCGATTGAAGATATTCGTCTAACGATTTTTGATCATTCGTCGATAACTGTTTCTGCAAAGACCGAGCATCGGCCATCAGGTCATCGAGCACACTTTGACTCATCGCAAGTCGGCGTTTGGCCTCTGCATCACTTTTCACAAACAACATGTCGAAGATACGTTTCGGTCGATGTTCGGCAGGAATCGCTCGGCCGTTCTGATTGAAAGACATCGTTTGCGTACCGCGCGGAGAACCGGTCCCACCATCGGTCGACATCACCAACGAAGAAAACCGCGTCTCGTCGCCGACCTGTGCGGCAAATTTTTGGTCGAGTGAGATCGTGTTTTTGTAATCCCCAAAACCTCCCGTGTCGGCACCCGTTAAGAACTGGTCGGCATTCGAATGACCGTGAACATTTCGGACGTCGGGATGAGACAAACCACCGAGAACAGTCGTATCGTTCCGCAAAGGCTCTAAAGGGTCCAGGCATTTGGTGAAGGTGAAATCCTTGCCGCGACCATGAGGAAACCAGTTCCAGTCTTGATGTCCGGGGTCATCGACGTGAGGCATGGGAACGCCGTCAGGTAGATAAAAACATGCCAGTCGCTTTTTGACATCTTGCTCGGCAGCGTTTGCAATATTTGAAAACGATTCAAACGCCGGAAGTGCGAGGGCAAAGCCTCCTACTCCGCGAAGAAACCTTCTACGATTTAAGGATGACAGAGTCATATTCATAACAAAGGCGTCCTGTGTTCTGTTATTTGGAAAGGAACAATTCACTCGTCACAATCAATCTGATCAGCGTTTTCAAGCCATCGTTCTGTTTTCGTAATTGTGCCGTGATATCATCAATATCGGAACGATCCGCGAATGAGAGTGGTCGTCCCAACGCAAATGAAGTTAATTTGTGAACGAGCGCTCGGGCAAATTGGTCCTGACGATTCTTTAACAGGAATCGTTTCAACCCATCCATACCGTCCAGTTCCTGCTGATTGAACAACAGACTCGACGCATCAACCGGCTGATCTTTGATTTTATCACGCCACGTTCCGATTGCATCAAAATTCTCAAATGCGATGCCCCACGGGTCGATTCGTGCGTGACACGAAAAGCACGCGGGATCGCTACGGTGATCTTCCATTCGTTCTTTGAGTGTCATCTTCAGAATTTCCGGGTCTGCGAGGTCAATCTCGGGAACCGCCGGAGGTGGGGGAGGTGGAGGATCATTGAGCAAGCTTTCTAACAACCAGATGCCCCGTTTCAGAGGATGGGAATCTTTGCCGTCAGAATTCATGGCCAGAAGTCCAGCCTGTGTCAATAAGCCACCTCGCTCGGACTCCGAATTCAACATCACCTTGCGGAAATGATTTCCATGAACTTCGCTCAATCGGTAATGCTGGGCAAGCCGCTGATTAACCATCACATAGTCGGCATGAATGAAATCCATGATACTTTGGTTGCTCTCAAGTATCTCCTGGAAGAAAGCGATGGGTTCTTCCTGCATTGATTCTTTGAGCTCTGGCGTGAACTGACGATAAACCTTTTGATCGACTTTGAGATAGTCGAGCAATTGCATTCCCAACCACTGCCGCACAAATTGTCGCGAGAATCGTCTCGCACGCGGGTGTTCCAGCATCCGTTCGGTTTGAGCCATCAACACATCGTGTTTGCTGAGTTGTCCTTGCTTGGCCAAATCTAACAACGCCTGATCGGGGGTGCTGCACCACAGGAACATCGTCAGTCGCGTCGCTAACTCAAAATCGTTCAGCCGCGTTGCTGCTTCATTTTCGGAGGTTTCATCGGCTTGGACGAGATAGAGAAATTTGGGAGACGAAAGCACCGCCGCCAGAACTTCGATCATCGTTTCCTGAAAGCTGTCAAAGCCGGGACGCAGTTGCATGAAAAGCTGAATTTTCTGAGCGACTTCCTCGTCCGTGACAGGCCGTCGCCAGGCGCGGGACATAAAGTGATCAAGCACTTCAGCAGCGTAGACTTTTTCATTCTCTCTGTTTTGACTGTCAATAAAAATCCGCGTATGCGATTCAGGAGGCCATTGTTTGTAATAGGGGGCGATGACTTCCAGATACTCAATCCTAATATTGGCTCGTTCTTGTAATGAAGAGTCTTGGTGGGCGTTCTCTAAAATGAAATATTCCGTTGGGTTGGGATATCCTCCTACTTCATATTCAGTCCGAAAAGGATTGCGAAGCACTTCACTCAAAGGAACTTCCCACTCATACCAATCTGGACTGTCGGGTTCTGCCCTGACGGCTTGATCGCCGGGACCGAGACGCTCAGAGGCATGAGAGTTATTGCTGGCCTGTTGGCCGTACAACAGCCGCAATGTGGGAAAGCTGGCTTCATTGGGAACCGCTTTCGATGCGCGAACCCGTACCAGAGCAGTGCCACTCGGAGGCAGGAAATTTCCGACATCGATTTTCTGTTGTTTCCCCGCAGGCAGATTCAACTCGTACAAAAATTCCGCAGGGAGTTCTGGTCGAGTTTTCTGCGGAAAGAACGTGTACTTGCCATTGCGATAGTTATAACGCCCATCAACACCTTCTCCGGTCTCTCGATTCAGAAAGTGTGCGTTCCGAGAATTGAACTTGTCACTCTTGTTCAACTTCTTCATCAACTCGAATCCAGCCTGCATTGTGATGCCGTAATAGATCGGCTCTGGTTGATCTCCTGTCACTGTTGCCTTTTGTAACGCCGTCCGCGCAATAGAGCGGTAAGTTTCAAATTGCTGAGCAGAAATATGCAGCATCTCGGAACTGTTCTGAAAGCCGTCTTCGGAAAATGTTTCGGGAGGAAGATTCTTCGCAAAATCGTATGGCAGACCAAGTAGGTCCTGTAACGCGTAGTTGTATTCGTAGCGCGTCATGCGACGGAAGGAAGAATGATTCTCATCATTGCGCCGAATCTGCGAAGCGATCTGAATTTCTGAGGAGAGCCAATCGATCATTTTGGCTCGATTGTCATCCGTGAGTTCGGCTTCCTCTGCGGGTGGCATCTCCCCGTTACTTAAGACTCTGGAAACTTCCAACCACCAACTGAGATCTTCCCCCTTCACCAAATCGGGGTTGAGTGTATCGACGCGAAACTCGCCCTCTTGCAAATCAGCGCCATGGCATTGCGCACAAGAAGCTTTGAGCACGGGGGCAATCTCTTTGCGAAACTGATCAAGCTGCTGAGTTGGGATCGCATCACTGTGGTTTGTTTTGTGATCTCGCAGCAACGCGGACTTCAAACGCCCAGCGGCTCGGACTTCTTTCAGAGAGGGGATTGGCTTCTGCGCACAAAGAACGCCCACGAATGTCAGAAGAAATACAGAGAGAAGTGGGAAGGTCAATTTCATGATTGGTTGGCGACAATATGACCGCACGGATTTGTCATCATACGTGGGTAACAGGAAGGCAGGTTCAACGCGAGGAAAGGTGATTCAGGATCTCTCCGCGAGACACCAAATCAGGAGGTACTGATATTAAAACAGATCTGGCGAAAGTCTGTCAAAGTGATTTCGTCACAAACGGTCACAAGCGTCCGAGATATCGGCGTTTTCATGCAGAATCCGCATGATCGCTCTGATTCGAAATAGATGTGCAAGAATCATGTCTAACAGCTAGACTGTATCAACAGATCGTTGGAGTTTTATCCTTTCGCGGGTGAGCGATTCTTCATCCCACGAGAACATCCAGAAAACCAACACAGAATAAGCCGACCGAAATGACCGCGTTGATGCGGAAGAACGCGAGATTCACGCGGCTGAGATCATCGGCGCGGACAATCGAATGTTCGTAGATCAGCAGAAGAGACACAATGCTGATGCCAGCCAGAAAGACCCACCCCAATTCCCCAAAATGCCATAAGGCAAACAGACAGCCGATGGTGATCAAGTGGCTGACAAACGCGATCCGTAATGCCGTTCTGTTTCCAAATCGAGAGGGGATTGATTTAAGTCCTATTTGTCTGTCGTAGTCACTGTCCTGACAGGCATAAATAATGTCGAAGCCACCGACCCAGAAGAAGATGACGGCGGCTAACAGAAAAGGCGTCAGAGTAAGACTATCGGTAATGGCCAGCCAGGCAGCAATGGGCGACATCATCAACGCAGCAGACAACCAGTAATGGCACAACGACGTGAACCGTTTGGCCAGCGAGTATCCCAACAAAAAAAGTAACACGGGAACCGCCAGAATGATGGGCCACGTTTTCGGCAAAAAGATAAGCGTCGATGCGATGAATCCGACACATGAGAGTAAGGTGAACAGCGTGACCGTTTTGACGGACATTAAACCCGCTGGCAAATGACGACCGGCGGTGCGTGGGTTATCGGCATCAATTTTTCGGTCCACAAGTCGATTAAACGCCATTGCTGCGGAGCGTGCAAACACCATACAGAGTAAGATGCCAACCAAATCCTGCCAGAGAAAATTAGTTGTTCTCCAAGCGAGAACTGCAGAGAGTAGCGCAAATGGTAACGCAAACAGCGTATGGCTGAAGCGGATGAGAGATAGAAATTGTTGAAATTGCTTCCACATGAGATATTCTTGACTGAAATGCTGCTCTCGGCTTCTTCTATTCATGCTTTGGGGAAGAAGAGGCAACCATCTACGCTAAGTGCGAGCTTTAACAACAAACTGCATCTCTTATAGTAGTTTAACCGCACCACGTTCAAGAAGCCGTCACCGCAAGTATTGTCTAAGAGTTTTTCGATAAAGTGCCTACTCGACAACCTTTGCAATCTTGCCGAAATCACCTTTCAGTGATTGATACAGATCGCCATAGATCGGGTAATGTTTATTGTAGGTTTTCTTCGTTTTTGAAATCGGTTTGGTCTCGGTGACCGTTTCAATTGTCGCGGTGCAGGCTTCCACGACATCATTATAGGCACCCGTTCCTGCAGCGGCGAGAAGTGCAACTCCGAAGGCCGGGCCTTCTTCGGCATTGATGGTGACACATTTGTGCCCATAAATGTCGGCCTGCATCTGTCTCCAGAATTCCGAACGGGCTCCACCACCCGAAAGTCGAATCTCTTTGACGGGAACATCGAGCCCTTTAATGATCTCCAGCGAATCCCGCATTGCGTAAGTGGCACCTTCCATGACAGCACGTCCCATGTGTCCTTTGCCATGTCGAAGAGAGAGACCGACCCACGCTCCTCGCGCGTTCGGATCAGCATGAGGTGTTCGTTCGCCGGTCAGATACGGCAAGAAGTAGAGACCTTCCGAACCAGCAGGACAATCGGCGGCAGATTGAGTGATCAGTTCGTAAGGATCGACTTTCTGTTTCTTCGCCTGAGCAACTTCATCCTGACACAATTGATTGCGATACCATTGCAGTGAACCACCCGCCGACAGGACGACTCCCATGATGTGCCATTTGTCGCGGACCGCGTGACAGAAGGTATGCACTCGACCGCTGGGATCGTATTGAATCTCATCACTATGCGCGAAGACGACACCACTTGTCCCCATCGTGGCCGAGATAATTCCTTTTCTCACGATGCCGTTACCAATGGCCGATGCCGCTTGGTCTCCACCGCCACCAACAACGGGAGTTCCCGAATTCAATCCGAGCAGCTTGGCACTCTCGGTGGTCAATTCGCCCGAGACTTCTTCGGACTCGAACACTTTGGGAAGCAGGTCGCGAGAGAGATCGAGCTTGCCGAGTAACTTCTTGGACCAGTTCCGTTTTTTGACATTGAGTAACAATGTTCCCGAGGCATCGCTGACTTCCGTCGCGAATTCTCCCGTAAGCCGAAAGCGAACATAATCTTTCGGCAAGAGAACCTGCGTCGTCTTTTCAAAGTTTTTTGGTTCGTTGTTGCGCAACCAGAGAATCTTCGGAGCCGTGAATCCTGTGAGTGCAGGATTGGCGACCATCTGAATCAGTTTCTTGCGCCCGCCTGCGAGTTTTTCGATCTCGTCGCATTCTGCGGCGGTCCGTTGGTCGTTCCATAAGAGAGCAGGGCGGATGACTTCGTTCTTTTTATTGAGGAAGACCGAGCCGTGCATTTGACCGGAAAGCCCGATCCCTTTGACATCGTCGGGTTTGATCTTCCCGGCTTTCATGACAGCATTAATGCTATCGATGGTTGCCTTCCACCAATGATCGGGTTCCTGTTCCGACCAACCCGGCTTGGGGTTAGAGAGTGGGTACTCTTCGGTCGCCGATGCGAGAATCGTGCCGTCTTCCTGGATTGCAAGAGTTTTCGTTCCACTTGTGCCAATATCAACGCCGAGATAAACACCCATTGAAGTCGTCTCCTGCAAGTCAGTCGTGTGTGGGATCGCCTGACACACAGTGTAGCAACTGCGAGGTCGGGAATCACACAATCAAGCAGGGTGTGCGCATAAAAAAACCGGACAGCAATATTGCTGTCCGGTTGTGATATTCAAATGAGGTGCCGATTATTGTATGCAACCATCAGCCGGTGCGGCACACGTTTTTTCCTGCGGGCAACAACCCGGATCAACGGGAATTTTGCGGCAAACAGTGCGAGGCACGCAGCGAGTTTTCGTCACACACACTTCGCGACATACTTTCTTGCACACGGTTCTGAATTTCGTTTCGCAGACGGTGCGGCATTTGGTGTAAGGCACCATTCGTGTTTTGCACTCTTTGATGGTCTTACAGGTGGTGTAAGGAACTTTGACCGTCTTACACTCTTCAATCCATTTGCAAGTCGTGTAGGGAACTTTGACCGTCTTGCATTCTTCAATCCAGGTGCAGGTCGTTTTGGGAACTTTCTTCGTGCAACATTCCTCAACCCATTTGCAGGTTGTGTAGGGCACTTTCACAGTTTTGCATTCTTCGATCCATGTGCAACTTGTCTTAGGAACCTTCTTGGTGATCGTGCAAGGAACCTTACGGCAAACCGTGTAAGGAACTTTCTTGTGACAAACTTGCTGTTCGTAGCGAGTGCAACAAACCGTTTTCTTGACCACTTTAGGAACCCACACTTTGCGGCAAATCATTTTCGGTTGGGGAGCACAACAATCAGCAGCGACATGACCGGCGTCAGCACATTCTGTCGGTGCCGCACAGCCGGGATCGACCGCACAAGGTTCCATGACAGTTTTCCATTCACCGCAGCAGACATCAACCTCTTTGGTGTAATGCACCGGCTTGCATGTTGTGTAACACACATTTTTGTAGCAGGTTTCATATTGATTTTTGTAAGTGGTGCATGACACATCACAGTAGGTCGTTTTGTAGCAAGGGCGTTTGGTCTTCACGCACTTTTCTTTGTAGCAGGTCTGATAGACCGGTTTTTTGACGGTGTAACAGACATCCTTGTAGGTTGTCTTGTAACACGGCTTTTTCGTTTTCACACATTTTTCGCGATAGCAAGTCTGATAAACGGGGCGTTTTGTTTTGACACACTTTTCTTTGTAGCAGGTCTGATAGACTTTGCGTTTCGCGGTGTAAGTTTCAGGACGATAGCACGTCTCGTACACCTTTTTCTTACAACAGACAGGAACTTGTTCGTAGATGGTGTCGAACACCTTCTCTTTGCAAGTGTAGTGCTCGGTTTCCCAGACGGTCTCTTTGACAACTTTGTATTCAACACAACAGTCGCGAGCTTCGCAGAACAATCCGCAAGGCATGATCTCCTGGTCAGGGCAGTTATTGTAACTGGCCGCGCCGCAGTAACCGGCGTCTGCCTGTGACATCCCTAAAGAGGCCAGCAGAGTTAAAACAATTGTCATTCCAATAAGGCGATTCATAGCCAAGTTCCTCAGCTCTTCTGAGTCCATCGATGGTGTTGACCGATTCATGGCGGAATATCTCCACGTGTGTGGAGTCCCCGACATCATCTCTACTCGGCAGTCTGACACACTTATCTGTATTGATTCCGAAAAAAGAATGTCTTCGCCGAAATTCTCTCAAACCCCTGAGTGACAGGTACGGCACAACCGTTACACTCTTCCCAGTCTCAACTGTAAAATGCGAGAGGATTTACGGGTTACAAGTGATTTGCAACAAATAGGGCTTCCTCGAAACGGACACTGATTCTTGATACGCTTTGCCACATCGGCAAAGGTTGCCGGAGTCATTTATTTGATCAGCGCGCTGAGTATTTTCATCAGGACAACAATTATGAAATTCGCAATCTGTCAGGAACTCTACGAAGACTGGGCGTGGGAGCAACAGTGTCAATTTTCTGCGGAGTTGGGATACACCGGTCTGGAACTTGCCCCGTTCACTCTCGCAGAAAAGATCTCCGAGGTCTCGTCGGCAGAACGCCAACGCTTGCGATCGATTGCCGATGATCATGGTTTGAAAATCATTGGCTTACATTGGCTGCTCGCCAAGACAGAAGGGTTGCATCTCACAACAGCCGACCAATCAGTTCGCAATGCAACCGCCGATTATTTGATTGAACTGGGAGAAGCCTGCGCCGACTTCGGTGGCGACTTGATGGTCTTCGGCTCACCGTTTCAACGAAATTTAGAAGAAGGCGTCAGTGAAGACCAAGCTTACGAGAACGCGGCAGAAGTATTTCGAAAAGTGATGCCAAGAATTGCAGAACGAAATGTGCGAATTTGCATGGAGCCGTTAACGCCCAAAGAGACTGACTTCGTCAACACTTGCGTGAATGGAGTTCGCTTGATCGAAATGGTGGATCACCCGTTGTTTGTTCTGCATCAGGATGTGAAGGCGATGCTTGGAGCCGAAACGGAGTCACTTCCCGATTTAATCCACCGTCATGCAGACATCACGGGCCACTTCCATGTGAACGATACCAATTTATTGGGACCGGGTATGGGAGAGACAAAGTACGAACCCATTCTGAAAGCTCTCGTCGAAAGTGGTTATATGGGATGGGTGTCCGTGGAAGTATTCGACTACTCACCCGGTTGCGAAAAGATTGCGCGCGACAGCATCGAGTACCTCAAAGGGGTCTTGAGATCGTTGAAGTGACCTTTGTTGCTCAGTTTTCCAAAAAAAACTCGAAATATTTTCGCACCCTTTTTTTGTTGTGTCGAGTTCCAAACGAAACAATGCTGCGAGACACGTTTTGAGAAGTTAACTTTGACTGTTCTTCAACTTTGATTTTACCAACAGCAATATAACACTGTAATTTACGTTGTTTTTTTTGTGATTCGAATTTTGATGTTGATGTCTAAGTTGTGGACAAACAAAACAAAGTTCAACCAGCAGCATGATTGCTTCGAAGAGCATCATGAATTGGAACTGTGAGAAACGTGTTGAGAAGGCCGTGAATGAAAACAAAGGGCTTGCAGATTTCGAGAAAAAAATTAGCATGATGATCACGTTGCTGATGAAACGATGGAGTGTTGAAAGAGACAAGTCAGCTTTGATTCGCGCTCGGCAAACTTCATTATTCACTCAGCCCAACTTGTCACGGTTGACAAGATGTGAATTGGACACGTTTGGGTGACGACAGAAACCGTTCAGCTTCCGGTTTGCCGGCGGTTCAAAAGTCACCGGATAGATTTTTAAGGAGATTTAAGGTGGCTAAGAAGAAAGCAGCCAAGAAAAAAGCAACGAAGAAAAAAGCAGCTAAGAAAAAGGCTCCTGCTAAGAAGAAGAAGGCAGCTAAGAAAAAAGCTCCTGCTAAGAAGAAGGCAGCCAAAAAGAAAACTGCTAAGAAGAAAACTGCTAAGAAGAAAACTGCTAAGAAGAAAGCAACTGCTAAGAAGAAGTAGTCCGCTTTCTGCTGGCTTGGCCATTCAATTATCGGCCAACATTGTTACAACGAGAAAGAAGCGATCGCGAGTTTTTGCGGTCGCTTCTTCTATTTGATTACCATTGTTTCATGATTGCTGCCGGGGCGTTCTCTCACCCGCCACGATTCTGCATGGGTCTCTTTCTCAAGCTCCCTACGACTCACACTCCTCTCTTCAGATCACGCATGATTTCCAAAGGGGTTCTACGTCGCGTGCCAATCAGTGAAGATGAGTTGTCTACCGAATGAAAATTCGAGAGCTTCGGAACCGTGACCTGATTGGACTGAAAGTTCACAGCCGCAACTGTTCGACAGTTTTCCAATCGACTTCCACACCCAATCCGGGACGGTCGTTGATCGTGATCGTTGGCCCGTCGATCACGAGAGGCTCTTTCACCACACTGACCGAATGATAGTCGGGGCCCATAATGTCCCCTGGGTATTTTTCGATGTTCATGTTTTCATGAGCCAGCACCAAGTGACACATGGCCGCCGAGGCAATGTCTAGCTCAAGATTAGAACCAATGGAACAGGAGACATTGTTCTGTGCGGCTAAGGCAACAATCTCCAGCGACTTTCGCAGTCCTCCGTTCTTGCCGGGGTAAACGCTGATCACATCACATGCCTCATGACGCAAACATTCACGGGCATGGTTGATGTCGAAACAAATATCATCCGCCATCACCTCTGGTTCAATGGCTCGGCGAACTTCTGCCAACCCTGCATAATCGTCTCTCGGAGTCGGCTGCTCGAACAAGCCGACGTTGCAATCGTCGACTTGTCGAGCCATCTCAATCGCTGTCGCGACATCAAAGCCACAATTCGCATCGATCACCATCTCGTAATCGGGGCCGATGGTTTCTCGAACGATGCGAACTCGTTCCACATCTTCTGCCAATTTCGTGCCGACCTTTACTTTGATGGTTGTGAATCCTTTTTCGATCAACTGACGAGCACGCTCTCTGGCTCGCTCAGGGGAGTACGCACCCATCGAAAACCGACAGGTGATCGTGTTCGAGCGGACAGAGCCCCCCAGAAGTTGATAGACCGGTTTTCCTCGATCTTTCCCTTGAATGTCCCACAATGCCATCTCAACCGCCGACTTGGCAAACCAGTTCCCCACAGTCAGTTGATCCATGATGAGATCAATCGCTTCTACATCAAACGGATCGCATCCGATCAATGCTGGCGCGAAAGCACGATCAACCATGGCCTGAGCACTCCAAACCGTTTCACCACTCCAGCGCGGCATGACGGTGGCTTCACCCACGCCATCGATATCGGCATCGGTCTCCACGCGAACAATCAGATACTCAGAGACTTGGTGCTGGCCGAGTGCCGAGATCATGTGGTATTCGGGTTTCAGTGGAATCCTGACCGGATAGCTGGTGATCTTTGTGATTTTCATCGTTTTTCCCTGTAGAATATACAACGTCCGGGAGCGTCACCGCGCGATGTGATGACTACCAAGTGTGCGGAGTCCGTCATGAAACCTCAAGCAGGAGTTGCCAGATCTTCGATCACTCCGACCAAACCGGTCGAGTTGACCGGCTGGGGGTATTATCTCGAACGCTTCTGGCTGGACATTCATGACGGGTTAAACGCGACGGCTATCGTCCTCGAAAGCGTCGAGACACGTCTCGCCATTGTTTCCGTCGATTTAATGGTGATCAGCTCTGAATTCACCCATCAGATTCGCACAGAAGTCTCCGACGCGACCAACATTCCTGCTGCCAATATTCTGGTGACCGCCACTCATACCCACAACGCGCCCGCTTCCGGCGGGTTACTGGGTGTCGGCGAAGTCGATCCCGACTACGAAAAATGGGCCGCCGAACAGGCGATTGCCGCCACCGTCAATGCATGGAAATCACGAGAGCCCGTCTCGCTTTCCATCGCAACGACGAACGCGGCGGACCTCACATTCAATCGAACTCGTCCCGCTGGACCCATTGATCCCACATTAACCACTCTGCAAATCCAACGCGCCGATGATTCCACATTGGCCTTCGTGGTCGGCTTCCAGGGACACCCCACGATTACGACAAAGCTCCGTCCCTATTCAATCAGTCGGGATCTTCCTGGGGAGGTGTGCGATCATCTGGAGAAAGTTTTTCCTGGCTCAACGACCCTCTATCTGCAAGGGGCTTGCGGCGATGTGAACTTCCATCGATTTTACGGCGACTCAGAATCGTCGGCAGCGATACCAGCTCGATCACTCTGTCTTGCCGCGATTGAATCGCTGTGCAATCGAGAATCTCTGGACGCCTCCCTGCTTGCCGTCCGTGCGGAAACCGTCAAACTTCCTACACGTCGCTGGACGTTTGACGAAATTCAATCTGATCGTGGGGAAGCCGAGCAAAGGCTGCGTGATTGTGATCTCTCGGGCTGGAAGGAAACCATTGGTCGCGTCATGACAACTCGTCCGCACGAAATGGTCGAACGACACGGCGGAGACGAAAGGAAGGCGGTCCCCGCTATGTGCCGCTTTAATGTCGAGTGGACCGATCAGATGCTGGTCGATTTCGAATCACGTCCAGAATGGTTGGAAACCGAGATTCAAGCAATGCGGATGGGCGAGTTCGGCATCATCAGTAACTCGTCCGAGTTCTTCACTTCGTTGGCGTTGGAGGTTCGCGAGCGCGTCCATCTACCACACATGATGCTGGCCTGTTATTCCAACGGCCGGATCGGTTATCTCCCCGACGCTTATGATGTGGAACGCAAGACGTATGCCGCCTATCAATCCCCCAAATACTGTAATCAATTTCCGTTTACTGAAGAATCAGGACCAGTGATGGTCGCCGCGATGAGCGATTTGATGAACTCGCTCTGACTGAGTTCATCTTTGACGATTCCGTAAACCGGGATTCTGTTCGTGACGGGACTGAGTCATGCGATTCCAAAACCGAAAACGATCGAGAAACGCCTGTTTGATAAGCGGACGCTGAAAGACCGAATTCGCCCATATACAAATTGGTAATGTGATCGGCCAACCAAAGTTGACGGGTAACATTCCTAGGATGATGCCGAATTGAGTCCCGCCTTTTGCTTTGAAATTTCGAAAGTTGAGACCACTCAGAATCATAAACATCCCCGTGAGGATTCCGGGAAGAAACAGTATCGACACCTCCCTGTCAAATCGTGAAAACATCAGAGTAAGCACGAATAAAAAGGAGTGGCCCAGCAGACAGACTATCCCCAAAATCAGCAAGGCGATAGATGGCCCACTTACTTCCTGCTGAAGTGCTTCCATATCCAGATCAGTCGATTCTTCGTCCACTTTGGTAAGAGCCTGTTTTCGGAGTCGGGCTCTTTCGAGAAATGCGGCTTTCACTTCAGTGTTTTGCAACGCTTGATTGGCCCAACCCGACATGAACATGTTGATGATCCAAGCTGGTGATGTGGGCAACGCACCCGCGATCACACTAATACGTGCCCAACTGATAGAAGTTAGCCGTCTCATGCACAATCCTCCAATGAGCATCGTTAATCCCGACAAGACTCCCGCTATCCACATCCATGCATAATCCATTCTGTTAGGTATTCTCATTTCGTGAATGAACATCAACAGGTGTCCCACCATCGTTAGTGTGCCGAAGATAATCATGCCGAGTGCCGGACTACCCACTTCCTGCTCGGCTGCAAATGTGTCGATCGCATCGGATGTGGAAGGCTCAATAGCCTCGCTATGCAGCTGTTTTCGTGCTTGCCATTGAGCGAGTCTTTCTTCTTCTTCCTCTCGTTGCGGTAGACCAACAATAACGGAGAACAAATCTTTCATTCACGCAGCCAGCCTGGCTGCGTAGTCTTTCTCGAATTCCTCAGGCGTCTGGTAGTTTAACGTCTGGTGGATTCGTTCGGTATTGTAA
>Ga0222718_10000548_pt1 | contig 38397 bp, 25 predicted proteins | sample C33_27DmetaG_FD_165045 | JGI IMG/M metagenome (GOLD analysis project Ga0222718, IMG submission 165045) | Estuarine water microbial communities from San Francisco Bay, California, United States - C33_27D | ecosystem: Environmental > Aquatic > Marine > Unclassified | place: USA: California...
TTGATTGTGTTCGGCACGAATCTCTGTCGGGGAATTGTCCAGAATTTCATTTAATCCGCGCGTAATCTGCGTGAGATAACGAACCCGAAATTGGCTGCCGGGTAACTCGGGAACTAATGACTCTAAATCTGCCTGATCGGCAAGATCGAGATATCGATTGAAGGCTTCCCGGTATTGCCCTAACGCCACAACGCGCGACAACACAAGTTGACCAAGTTCGCGTTGTTGTGAAGGATCAAGTTCCATTTGCTGGAGTTGCTCCAGATATCCTTCCGAAGTTTTGAGGTCTGCCCGAACCAGCGCGACTAACGATTCGTAGCGTAACTCCTGATACCTTTGCCGATTGTGCGAAGAAAGAGAATTCACATCAATCATCGAAAGCAGCGAGAGAGTTTCTTCCGGCCGCTTGTTGAGTTGCTCCAGTTGCGCTTTTTGCATCAGGCTCCAAGCGTCCTGTGAATTCTGTTCGAGGCGAGCCGTCAATTTTTGATTGAATGAACTTTCCAACTCAAAGGCGACGGTCCGCAAGGCGTCGGCAGAAATGAGAAGGTTTTTGTAAAACCGCAGATTCCCCAAGGGAGGTGCATCGGGATGTTGAGAAATGATTTTGACGACTTTTCCATCTTCCCGGTCGATCTGATGTAATTCTCCATTGGAAAGTGGCAGATAGATATCGGTGACGGTAACTGCAGGAAGCCCCGAAGGACGTGACACATCGCCGATGTCATAAGCCCAGGTTCCTCGTCCAGTTTGTGTGTCATAAACTTTAAGACCGCGTTGCGAAACCATGACGAATTGCTGTTCGTCCGCATGAACCAATGCTAATTTATCGGCCTTTTCAGTCTCCCACAACACCTTTCCATCAACCGTACGCAAGCAAAGCAATTTTTGACTCTCGCGAGGAGTGTGCAATACCCGATCACTCAAAATGACCGGAGCGGAGAGATGCCATTGATTACTCATTTCGACCCGTTTCACGAGTCCTTCCTGAGCTTGAGAGCTACGAGAACGTGTTTGCCCCTGAGTTTGCGGTGATTCAAATCGTGTCTCCCAAACCACCGCATGAGAAGAAAGGTCAACACCCAACAACCAACCGGTTGTGTTGGGGACAACAAGCAATCCATCGCGAATTGCCGGCTGTGCAGTCCACCAACGTCTTCCCAAATCAATGGCAGGCTCATGAAGCGAATATCCGATCAACGTACTCCATCGCGGATGGCCGGTCTTCGCTTCCAGACAAAACAGCCGAATTTCGTTCTCTTTCTCACCCACCACATAGAGTGAGTCTCGACTGACGAGGGGGGCTCCGAAAAAATAATGGCCGGCCAATGGAAGCTCAAACTGCTCTCCGTAAGATTCGCCTCCCACTTCCCAGGCAACCCGTCCCGTTTTCAGGTGATAGGCCACCAGACGATTAGTGGACCATTCTCGCTTGAGCGGATCCCGGGATTCAATGTTCGAGCGTGTGGAGTAATAGCCCGGATGATATTGCGAGAGCCAGGCATGTTCTTCCGGTAGATAGAGACGGTCTTCATCGGCACTGATCAATCCATACATACCATTTCGAAACAGCAACCCGGTCAGTGGATGAGTTTCCGGGTTTGTTCCCTGATATTTGGGAATCACTGAGACTCGCTGGGCGTTGGGCGAAGACAACAAAGACTGTTGATTGTTGAGTATGCCAGTGACCACCTGCTGGGGTGAATGTCTCTGACGAGTTTGCCAAACCGGACGATCACTATTCTTCTGTGGGTCGGAAGCCAAATCAACAACCGCCACCCCTTCCATCGTCCGCACGATCAGTCGATGATTGGCAACGACCGGCTGTATCACAGGTAACAAAGTCTGACCGGCACGGCGCAAATCCGTGTATAACTCTCGAATCTGTGCTTTGACGGAGGTGGCAGAAACCGATGCAATTTCCCATTGCGGAATTAAAACGGGTAACTCTCCACGACCAGTCGCAGAACGAGTTTCGTCACCACGAAACTGAAGCCAATCCGAAACAACGGGAGTGACGGTCGGTTCCTCGACAGAAATTTTCTCCCACAATTCCAGAGGGTCCGTCGGTTGAGCCGCGATTGGTAATGACTGAAGCCCCTTCAACTCCACCAACATTTCTTTCGCCCGTTCTTCCAAACCGGCTCTCTGAAATGCCAACGCTGCTTTCAAAAACCAGACAGGTGGGCGTGTCGGGCGGGGATCAACTGATAAGATTCGTTGATACCAGATTGCCGCAGCACTCCACTCTCCCCGGTCCAGGTGTGTCTGCCCCATCACGTCGGCAGCTTCTCGCCCCGCTTCCGTATTGAGATAACGAGAGGCAACATCCGCAATTTCGGAAACACGACCACTCTGTGTCGCCTCCCGAAATGATCGTCGGGCAATGGCTCCAAATTGGAGTTCATAACTCTCACGCGCTTCGGCAGGCAATTCTGAGATGATGCGATGAATTTCATCTCGTGAGAGTCGTGACACTCCCGGTTTGATACTGATGCGATGATTGGGTTGATCGAGTATCTGCTGCAATTGCTCGACAGCAATCTTCCAAGCTTTCAATTCAAGATTACGACTGACTTTATCCAGCATCTTTTCCAAGGCGTAATCATGCGGTGCGCAGCGATCAATCCAGTCCCGCATATTCCGGGTCGAAGCAGAAGGTTTTTCAGTCGCTTCACCACCCGCTTCACCACCCGCTTCACCACCCGCTTCACCACCCGCTTCAATTTGCGGCTTTTCTACGGGAGCAGGCTTCGGGATGAGGCGTCCCTGCGGTTTTTTGAGAATCCCTTCGAGAAGTCGGCCAAGTGGATTGACCGGTTTTTTGACTTCTTCCACAGAATCCTTGGCATCTTCGCCATCCTTCACAACCTTCAACACAGTCTCCAATGCGAGAACTGAGTGAGGCAAACTCAATACCACAAAAAACGGCAATATAATGATCGACAAGCGGCGAACAGCATTTTTTTTCTTGATTATCGATGACCGTATCATCATTGATTTTCTGTAGTTATGTAAATTTAACGATGCCCGGACCAAGGCAGAAAGACGACCTATATCGCCCCATATACAGAGTATGCAAAAATGGAGTGAGGATACCACAAGTTTTCTCTCAGAATCCCGATAGAACGTGTTTGTGAAGCCTGGCAGAAATCAGGACGCATTTCAGACGAAAAAATCTCAACATTTCCTACAAAGCATGCTCTTTCGTTGAGTTGAAGATATCACTCGTTCACGGTATCCTTGCCCGACTCAGAATGCTGATCGATGTTCGTTGTCAAACACAAAGCAACGAAATCGACTAAAAGTCTGAATGACACTTAATTCCGATAATCATCGGAAATCACGCTTATATCAGAGTTTGGAACGAGTATCTCCACTATGTCGGAAGCAACAATTTTATCTGCCGCGAAACGCGAACGCCTCGGAACCGCCGAATGTCGACGACTTCGACGAGAAGGAATGGTCCCCGGCAATCTCTACGGACATGGCGAAGGAGCCGTTTCGTTCAAGATTGGCCACGATGACGTTTTTCAGATGGTCAGTGACGGACATATCGCAATTGACCTCGATATCGACGGCAAAGTCGATAAGGCTGTGTTCAAGGAAGTCCAATGGGACACCTTTGGTCGGCACATTGTCCATGTTGACCTGATTCGCGTCGATCCGAACGAAAAAGTCGAAGTGGAAGTTCCCGTGGAAATCAAAGGGGATGCTCCGGGAGTGGAGAATGGCGGTATTCTCGACACGCAAATGCACACATTGCTGGTCAAATGCCCTGTTTTCAAAATTCCATCCTCGGTCGTCATCCGCGTTGGCAAACTCGATATTGGCGAAGCCATTCGCATCGAAGATCTTGAACTCGACCCGGATGTCGAACCTCAGGCAACACCCGACGAAGTTATCGTACAGGTCGTTGAACCTCGAAAACCAGCCGAGCCGGAAGAAGATGAAGCCGCTGCGGAACCAGAAGCGGGTGAGGCCGCCTCTGCCGACGAAGGTGATAAGGCAGAAGCAGCCGAAGGAGAGTGAGTGCATCTGGCGGCAGATCACAGAGATTCGCCGCCTCGGATTGATTAAGCAGGAGAGGTCGGGGTTATGAAACTGGTCGTAGGACTGGGAAATCCTGGCAAAAAATACCAAGGAACTCGACATAATGTCGGTTTCGAAGTGTTAGCCGAACTGGCAAACAGGTTTTCGGCCTCTCAACCGAGTTTGAAATATGATTCGGAAATTGCAGAAATAATGATCGGTAGCGAAAAGGTAATGCTTCTCGCACCTCAAACATATATGAATGAAAGCGGACGAGCCGTTCGCAAGTGTTTTGATTTTTATCAACCTGAACTGACCGATGTGACCGTCCTTTGTGACGATATGAACCTCGAACTTGGCCGACTCCGTTGGCGATCAAAAGGTTCTGCCGGAGGTCAAAAAGGGTTGGACGATATCATCCGTCATCTGGGAAATGATGAGTTTCCCCGTTTGCGGATTGGCATCGGTCGGCCTCCTGGTCAGATGAATCCTGCCGACTTCGTGTTGGGACGATTCACCTCCAGAGAACGCAGCACAATGGATCAAGTTGTGATGGCAGCGGCTGACAGCATCGAATGTTGGATTTCGGAGGGGGTTGGATCGTGTATGAATCGATTCAACTCTCAAGATTTTGAAGAGTCTTGATGACTCCCGAAATTTAACGACCAACCTTTTAACGACCAAACTAACGACAACTGATAGTTTATACCGAACATCCCATACTCGGCGATCAACCCTGATTCGCCAACCAACACCGGGAGAATAAGAGTGTCTGCAGCAACTGAAACAGCAAATTACTACGAAGGCATGTTCCTGATCCACAGCGGTCGTTTCGCTTCCGACTCGGAAGGCGTTACGAAAGAGCTGATGGAGATTTTGGAAAAGTGCGAAGCCGAAGTCGTCGCCCATCGTCCTTGGACAGAAGGAAAGTTGGCGTACGAAATCGAAAACCAACGCAAAGGCCTGCACTATTTGGTCATGTTCCGCATGCCTCCCACCAACAATCCTCAACTGAACCGTTTATGCCAGTTGAGTGACAATCTCTTGCGACACATGATCATCAAACATCCACAATCGTTGTTTGATGCCAATGTCGCTGCGATTTCACAATCAGCGGCGCCACCGGCAAGCGATTCAGACGAAGTTGCAGAGAGTAAAGAAGACAAAAAAGACGAAGAGGAATAGAACCCCCTCCAAGTAAGGAGACAGACGCATGTCGAGTTTCAATAAAGTCATTCTGATGGGCAACCTCACTCGAGATCCTCAGGTTCGGTACACTCCCTCGGGAAGTGCTGTCACGGAACTCGGGCTCGCCGTGAATCGAACATGGTTCGACAAGCAGACAAACTCCAAAAAAGAAGACACTACTTTTGTGGACGTGACCGTCTGGGGACGCACAGCAGAAGTCGCCGGAGAATACCTTACCAAAGGTCGTCCCGTCCTCATCGAAGGCCGCCTGCAACTCGACCAATGGCAAGATAAAGAATCTGGCCAGAATCGCAGTAAACTCAAAGTTGTCTGCGAAAACATGACGATGTTAAGCAGCGGCGGTTCTGGAGGAGGCCAACGAGGTGGCGAAGGTGGTGGAAACTACCAAGGCAACCAAGGTGGCGGAGCCCCCCAAGGTGGTGGTGGCGCACCACAAGGCGGACCTCCACAAAACAGTGGTCCCGATCCTTCGGAAGCGTTTTATGATAGCGGCCCCAATGACGATGTGCCGTTCTAAGTCCATTCTAAAGAATATTCGCCGGTGAGAAGCCATTTGAACCTTCCCGGTACCACATAGAGACAGACGAGTTAAGAGAAAGAGACAGAGATGGTAAGACGAATCAAAGGCAAAGCCGTAACCGGTTCCACAAATTCGCAGGTGGAAGTCCTGCTCGCAGAAAAAGTGACTCATCTCGGCGATCAAGGAGATATTGTTCGTGTGAAACCTGGTTACGCACGCAATTATCTACTCCCTCAAGGATTGGCCACAGTCGCAACCGACCACAACAAACGTATGGTCGAACTGCATCGGTCCAATCAGGTCGAAGCGGAAAAAGATCGCCTCAAAAACTTGCGGAAGCTCAAAGACGATGTGGAAAACTACAGCGTCACGGTCGAAGCCAACGCCAACGAAGAAGGACATCTGTACGGCTCGGTCATCGATTCCGACATCAGCCGCATGCTGAAACAAGCCAATTTCGAAGTGGCTCCCGAGCAAATCAAACTCGAAGGACCACTCAAAGAACTTGGCATGTACACCGTGAAGTTCCAGCTTCACGAAGATGTCAAAGGCGAAGTCAAAGTTTGGGTCGTTCCTGGAGCCAAACAAGAGTAGAGAAATCGCCCCTTGCTGAACAATCAGTCAACCGAACACCGGCCGTCTCAAGATCGCCGGTGTTTTGTATTTACAGAGAATCAAAATGTGCAAAATCAGATAGCAGAGTGTCGAAAACTCAGAACTGATGAAATGACGCTTTCAATTCGAAAACAGAATCTCTACAACAGCTATTCGTGATACACGATCTCCGTTATCGAGGTGGCAACCCTCCACTGAGAGGGGATTACAGATATCTCACACCGGTTTCCTGCAGGAGTTCAACGGAATGTCGAATCAGGTCCGTTTTGACGGCAACCAGAAGAAAACCCTCGATCTTGAAGGCCGTGTTCCACCTCAGAATTTGGAAGCGGAACGCTCTCTGCTTGGCTGTATTCTGTTGGTGAGCGAATCGCTCGACGAAGTGGGCGAAATCATTCACGTCGACCACTTCTATTCGGACGCTCATCAAAAGATTTTTCGGGCAGCTCAAGAGCTCTACGAAAAAGGGGCACAGGGAATCGATGCGGTCACTATTGCCGAAGTTCTCTCAGCCCACAATCAACTCGAAGACGTCGGTGGCCCCCCCTACCTTGTCGCCCTCATGGAGACCGTTCCCCACGCGGCACATGCTCGCTACTACGCAAACATTGTCCGTGAAAAATCACTGCAACGTAATCTGATCTATTCCTGCACTGAAGTCTTAAAGGAATGCTACGACTCCAACATTCCTGTTACCGATCTCCTCGGTGTCGCCGAGTCATCGATCTTTCGCATCCTCGAAGCACAAAACACGAATGAGGATATCGACCTTAAAGACATTCTGCTTTCTGCGTGGGATCGCGTGAATGATCGCATGTTGCAAACCGGAAAAATTACTGGTCTGCAAACGGGATTCAATGATTTCGATACGAAGACTTCCGGTTTTCAGCCGCAAGAACTTGTCATTCTTGCCGCTCGACCAAGTATGGGTAAGACCGCGTTGGTCTGTAATATTGCCGAAGGAATTGCCCGGCTTAATATCAAAAAAGATGAACAAGGTAACGCCATTGGCGGACGACGCGGCGTGCTCATGTTCTCATTGGAACAATCCAACCTGGAACTCGCCGAACGGATGATGTGCATCCGCGCAAAAGTTGATGCCGGTAAGGTACGCTCGGGAGAAATTCGAGACGATCCCGAGGCACAAGACAAGCTGCTCAATGCCATTAACGAACTCAACGACATGCCGGTATTTATTGACGACCAACCCGGTCGCAATATGATGCAAATTTCGACCATCGCACGCCGCCTCAAGCGACGCCTTCCCGACACCCATCAATGCGAACTCGGCACGATCATCATCGACTACCTGCAACTCATCGAGCCGGAAGACAAACGGGCACCGCGTGAACAACAAATTTCTGCCATCAGTCGACGCTTAAAGTTTATGGCTAAAGAACTCGACGTTCCCGTGATTGCCTTGTCGCAGTTGAACCGGGGTGTCGAACTCCGCGAAGACAAACGCCCGAAACTCTCGGACCTGCGTGAATCTGGGGCCATCGAACAAGACGCCGACCTGATCATGTTCCTGCACCGCCCGGAACAATACGACCCGGAAGACCGTAAAGGGGAAGCCGACTTAATCATCGCGAAACATCGTAGCGGTCCAACGGGAATGGTCACGCTGACATTCCGCAAACAGTTTATGCGGTTCGAGGACTACATCAACCGCGACATCCCGGACGGTGTCTTCTCGGGGCCGGAAACCAACTTCAGCCCGCCACCTGACATCGAACCTCCCGATCTGAATCAAGGCTTCTGAGAAGCCTAAGCATTGACTCCTCCTGCCAATTAGTCTTTTTTCTTCTTGGATGACTTGTTGGAATTTGATGGTCGCCTGGAAGGTGCCCTTCCCTTTGAGGAATTACTGCTCTTCGACTTTTTCGATGAGTTGGATGACGAAGAAGACTTCTCCGGCTTTTTGTAGTCTTTGGAGGGCTGCTTGTACTCCCTTGTTGGCAGCTTAATCTCGCGTTTGGGCTCCGGCTTTCTTTGGCTGGGCTGCTGGGTTTTTTGACTAGGTTGTTGAGATTTTTGCTTAGACTGTTGGGGGTTTTGACTGGGGAGCCTGATCGTCGGCTGACTTCGATTTCCAGAAGGTTGAGATTGCCGACGACGAGCTTCTTCGATCTGCTTTTTCAAAAGAGCTGATCGATTTTCGCTTTCTTTTTTCAGCATCTTGTTGCGTTGGTCGGCTTCCTTCCGTAATCGATCATTGCTCTCTTTCTGAATTTTCGCATTCTGTTCCCGCAGTTTTTTCAGTGCATCGGACGTATTGGTATTTCGTCCCGAAAACGTCGGAGGTTTGCTATTCCCCGGCACAAATCGAATTGAAGGTGAACGCTCCTCTTTTTTATCTTTGCTGCCAGGAATAATAACAATTCCACTTCTTCCAGAATTACCAGGACGCCTCGAACGATCATCCTCGGACTTCTCTTTTGTTCGAATATTCAAAGGACCGATGGTCGTAATTTTTGATTTGGAATCTTTCGAATCCTTTTTGAATCGTTCATCCAGACTCTTCATCTTACTCAGCTTCTTCAACTCTTCCTCGTGCTGTTTTTTGAGTTTACGGTCACGCTCATTTTGTTGCACAATTTCTTGCCAACGCTTTTTGTCATCACCAAAACGAACACGTGAGCCCAAATCATTGCCTTTCAGCGACGAATTCGCTCCAGCCGAGACATACGCATCTTTATATTTCCCCTTCTTGAAATCATCATCATCGCGATGCTGCTCAGAATGCTTTCGTTGATCTTTCCAGGTATGCTTGGGGCGATGATTGGAATGATCGTGATAGTAATCGTGTCGGTGGCGATGATGATCGAACCGGTCACGATGAAACGAGAAGAAAAAGAGCCTCAATGGATCGTACGAACGATAACTGCGACTCGTCCAGGAAATGAATACTCCCGGACGACGATAGTTGTAATAGTCGCCAAAACAGTAATGCCCATAATTGCGATGCACGAATAAATGAGTCGGCAGGTAATCCACCCGCGTGATGACATTCGGTGTGTAGCGATAAGTGGGTCCGGGGACTTGATCGAATTCCACAGGGCTATAGAGCACTCCGCGGTCTTCGAGTGCATAATCCCAATAACCTTTGGCCACAAGATAGCCTTGCGGTGTCCAAATATAACGGAACGGAATCCAAACCCGACCGGCATAAGCTCGCGACCAAAAGCCGGGCTTCCACGAAAAGCCACCCTGATTCTCAATCCAATGACCGGGCACCCAAAAATGTTGAGCCGATGGAGGCTCTCCCGGATTCTCTTCGCGCGAATCGGGAGGAATCTGAGCCATTAAATAGACTTCGCCTTCTTTGACCCAACTCCCCGAGACCCAGGTATGTCCGCCTTCCACTTCTACCCAGTAACCGGGGCTCCAAACCATATTTTCAGGAGCGAGTCGCCAAGTGCCACTAATCCAGATGAAACGTTCTTCATCGGGCTCCCAACCCCAGTAACCCCCGACCCATTGATAAGCACTACTTTCAGGCAACTGATTGGGCGGATACTCTTCAATCGGTTCAGGAGGAGTTTGAGTGACGATGAAGTCACCCCCCGACTTCATCTCGAAGGGCTGCGCAAATGCCTCATGAATGGGGCCGCGCGTTAATTCGGTCGCTTCCGGCTGAGTACCGGGAACCACAGGCTCTGCCTGAGGTAGAGGCGGTAATGCCTGTTGTGCTGAAAGCGTGTGATTGACGGCCATAATCGCAGTCACTGCGAGACAAAAATTGATCGTTTTTATCATGTGTAGCATCCCTGTGAGGCGAATGTTCATCGTGAAAGATCCCTTGACCCCCGCCTGTCTATCCGAATTGTATGCAACTCTGGACACGAAAAATTCGGGAATTTCAAGATTAGAGCAACTTGCTCTTTTTCGTGGCCGCGATAACGCGTTTTGGCCCTTGAAAACAAGACTCCCACGAGCCTGTACCAACCGTGGACTTTCGTAAACTGTTATAGTGATGTCTTCGGGATTTCAGCGGAAATTGTCACATTTTTGAGATCTCACAACCACAGACGACTTCTGAAGTTAGTCTCCGGTAACTGTCAGTTTTCTTTTGACCCCATCAGGCCTCGGGAATTAGAATAGAGATCTCACCAATTTGCTCCACTGACAGCTTCCTCGTCGACAGACACCGGATTTACCTACCATGAGACTTTTCCTCGTTGCCCTTTTGAATGTGTCACTGTGCTCCGCGACTTTAATGGCACAAGTACCCACAATTACAAAAGTCACGCCACAGGGAATCGCTCCGGGGCAGAAAACGTCTGTCAAAATCTCCGGCAGCAACCTGGAAAATGTCAAAGACTTTTCGGTGTCATTTTCTGTCTTAGAGACCGTGAACCTCACTCCCGAGGTCGAACAAAAACCGAATGAACTCGCATGCGACTTCACCGTCCCCGAAAACACCCCTAATGGAATCCACTCCCTGAGAGTCTTGACCGACAAAGGTGTCTCACAGCCTGCATTGATCGTTATTGATACCCTTCCCGTCGTCGCACATTCCAATCAGAACAAAGCTCCTGAATCGGCACAGTCCATACCTGCCGTTTGTACCGTCGAAGGACACGTCGACAGTCTCTCCAAGCTGTACTTCCGGTTTCCCGGAAAAACGAATCAACTTTTTTCACTGGAGGTCCAGGCAAGGCGTCTGGGTTCACCACTCGATCCCATCGTCCGACTCTTTGATCCGAACGGTCGCGAACTCACCTGGAGTGACGATGAGCCCGGCATGCAGGGTGACTGTTGGTTGCAGACCACACTTCCCGCCGATGGCGAATACACGATTGAGCTGGCCGACATCCGCTATCAAGGTGGTGGCAATCATCGATTTCGTTTACGAATTGGCCATTTCGCCGTCTTCACTTCAGCCTATCCGATGATTTTCCAGAGCCCTGAAACTGCGGACTCCTCAGGAGAAATGAGTTCAGCCAACATCACTCTCGGTGAATTTGTTCATGAATCTTCCGTTCCTAAAAATCTTTTTATCGGCATGGAAAACAAAACAGCAACAATTTGGGAGACTCCTAAATTGTCCACAAAAATTGATCGCCCAATTTTGAAAGACTCACTATGGCCCGCCATCGGATACAGCCCTCACCCGCAGATCCTGGAAACAGAACCCAACAATACTGCCGAGCAATCACAACGTGTTGAACTGGGACACGGCATCAACGGACGTTCCAACCAACCGGGCGACATCGACCGATTTGTCTTCACAGCAAAGAAGGACCAAAAATATACCTTCAACGCAATCACCCGTTCTGCCGGCTCACCGACTGATCTGACACTAAGGATTCTCAAGCCGGATGGTAGGCAACTGGCGGCTGCCGAAGATACCGGCCTGACCGACGGACAAGTCGATGTCACCTTCCCTGCTGACGGAGATTACACTCTGGAAATTCGCGATCTGCACGAACGTGGCGGAAAAGAATTTACTTGGCACGTCAGCGTGATCGAGACAAAACCGGGCTTCACTCTCACCGCCGCCGATGACACTCTCAACATTCCCGCCGGGGGAACCGTCGCCGTTCAGGTGAATGCACAGAGAAAAGGGTATGGAGGACCGATTCAGATCTCGGCCACGGAGTTGCCAGCCGGAGTGACCTCTCATTCGACCATCATTGGTCCCGGTCGGAATGATGCCATCTTGACACTCAAAGCCTCCAAAGAAGCCAAGCTGGAGACATTGAATGTACTTCCAGGAATCATCGGAACCGCCGACATTGGTGGGCAACCTTTTCTGGCCGTCGCCTCTCTCCACGATCATCTCAAAGCCTCGATGAACAACACCCCCTGGCCATCTCGAAATCTGATTCATGCCTACGCAGCAGCAGTGACGACACCAGCACCTGTCAACCTACGAATCGAACCAGCAGAAGTAGTCTTCGGCAAGAATCTTTCGGCCAAGTTCAAAGTGATCGCCGAACGGACGGAAGGTTGGGATGCCGATATTGCGTTGGCCATCAATCCCGCGAAGAACGGGTTGCCCGGCAACATCACACTCGCTCCTCAACCGATCAAAAAAGGATCAAATGAGGTCGAACTCACCGTTACTGCAAACGACAAAGCCGCATTGGGAGATTTTACGATTGCTCTTACTGGCACCATCAAGAAAGACAAAACGACCAGTGTGCAACCGGCTCCCGGTTTGACGATCAAACTTCAAGCCCCCTTGACGATTGCCGTGGATCCAGCGGGAGGAAACATTACCAAGGGAGGCGAACTTAAACTGAAGGCGACCATCAGTCGGAATCCGGCTCTTGCGGCCCCAATCACATTGACTGCCGTCGATTTACCCGCCGGAGTCACCGCAGAAGCCGTCACAATCCCTGCCGATCAAACAGAAGCCGAATTCGTACTCAAAGCGGCCGCAGACGCCGCCAATGCCGATGTCAAAAACCTGCAAATCAAAGCCGATGCAAAAGTCGGTGATAAAACATTCAGCGTGAATACCGGAAATCTTTCTTTGAAAGTGGAGTAATCACAAACTCTTGTTCCATCAGCGGTTTTGCGCGTTACAATTGAATAGTTAGATATGTTGATGCGTCCTGCCTCATCTCGCCTCATGAAATCCTACCCGACTGACGTCACTGGAGTGACTAAGATGCGACTGAATACCTTCCTCGCCTTCTGCTGCCTGATGTTCTCCGCCGGAATCGGTTCTGCCGAGACCAAGGCGACCGGGCTCTCACTACATCCTGCAAATTTTGAATTGCTGGATGCTCGTAGTCGTCAACAATTGGTTCTCACGGGAACTTTTGAAGATGGCACCGTACGCGATTTAACGCATGAAGCAACTTACGTTAGTAGCAACCCGGCCATCGTGAAAGTGGAACAGGGAATCGTCATTCCGACCGGAACCGGGTCGGCCACCGTGACGGCAGAGGTCGGTGCCTTGAAAACTACGACCACGGTCAACATCAAACAATTTGACGATCACCGCCCAGTTAGTTTTCAGAATGAAACACTCGCCGCGCTCACGAAATCAGGTTGCAACATGGGAGCCTGTCACGGCTCACCCTCTGGAAAAGGTGGTTTTCGACTCTCACTTCGTGGCTACGATCCACCACTCGATATTCTAACCCTTCGCAGCGAAGCTTACGCTCGTCGCACCAATGTGATGGAACCGGACGCCTCGTTGATTCTCCGCAAGCCGTTAATGGAAGTTTCCCACGCAGGTGGACGACGTTTAAGAGTGGGAGATGCTTCCCACACTGTTTTGCGAACCTGGATTGCAGAGGGTTTGAAACTCGACCCTAAAGAAGTCCCCACGTTACAAAAAATTGAAGTCTTCCCCCGCCAGCGTGTCTTGAATCAACCGGCTGAAAAACAACAACTCACGGTGACGGGAACTTTCAGTGATGGATCAAAGCGAGACCTGACTGCTCTCACGGTCTTCTCATCATCGAATGAAAACGTGGCGGGTGTCGATGAACAAGGTCTCGTCGAAAAAACAGGTCGCGGTGAGAGTGCCATCCTCGCTCGCTATCTCGACAAAATGGACACCAGCTATCTCACATTCCTCGAAGAAGTCCCCGGCTTCGCCTGGAACAACCCCGCCGAGCATAACTTCATCGATCAAATTGCCTTCTCCAAAATGAAGCAATTGCAGATTCTTCCCTCCGAAATTTGCAACGATGAAGAGTTTCTTCGCCGAGCCACACTTGATGCCATCGGTCGTCTTCCAACAATCTCGGAAACTCAGGCATTCCTGAATGATGAATCACCCGACAAACGAAACCGCTTGATTGATCGGCTTCTCGATTCTGAAGACTACGCCACCTTCTGGACGCTCAAATGGTCCGACGTGTTGCGAGCCAACTCCAAAAAACTGAAAGCAACCGGCGTTCACAAGTTTAATCGCTGGTTGTTCGAATCGGTCCGCACCGACAAACCGCTCGATCAACTCGCGCAAGAACTATTAACAGCACGTGGCAGCACCAACATCAATCCCGCCGCCAACTACTGGCGTGCCAGTCGCGATCCTCTTGATGCCACCGAAACCACCGCACAACTCTTTCTCGGCATCCGCATTCAGTGTGCGAAATGTCATAACCACCCCTTCGAGCGATGGTCGCAAGACAACTATTACGGCATCGCCGCCGCCTTTGCCCGAATCGGTCGCAAGAACGGTGCTGGCGTCGAAGAAGAAATTATTTTCACTCAGAATTCGGGTGAAGTGAAACAACCACGAACCGGCCAGACCATGAAAGTCCATCTACTACTCAAAGGCGATGTCGATGTTCCCGCGGAAGAAGACCGCCGAGAAGTCTTCGCCGACTGGCTCACTTCTGAAGAAAACCCCTTCTTCGCCAAAGCCACGGTCAACCGCATCTGGGGACATTTGCTGGGGCGAGGCATCGTCGAACCGGTCGATGACTTCCGCGATTCTAACCCACCTTCTAACGCAGAGCTTCTCGACACCCTCTCAAAGAAATTTGCTGAAAACAATTTCTCGCAGAAATGGGCCATCCGCACGATCATGCAATCGCGGCTGTACCAACTCAGCTCTAAAAAGAACCAGTTCAACGCCGAGGATGAGATTTACAATTCGCACGCCTCTACGCGGCTGCTTTCTGCCGAACAACTGCTTGATGCGATCTGCCAAGTGACCGATGTCCCCGAGAAATTTGCCGGCGTCCCGGTCGGCATGCGAGCGACTCAACTGGCCGACCCTCCTTCCAATCATTACTTTCTGAAAATCTTCGGCCAACCACAACGTGAGATGGCCTGCGAATGCGAACGATCAGACGAGTCTAACTTGTCGCAAGCCTTGCAGATGATCAACGGCCCCGTGGTTCATAACAAACTGCGCGACAGTAAGGGCCGTATCGCGAAAATGATGGCTGAAAAGAAAACAGACGAAGAGATCATCACGACTCTCTATCTCTCTGCCGTCGCTCGACCTCCCGCGGAAGCAGAAATGACGGCTGCGAAAGCACACATTGCCAATTCGGAAGACCGCAAGCTGGCGTTAGAGGATGTCGGCTGGGCCATCCTGAACTCGAAAGAGTTCCTGTTTCAACACTGATCTTCCAGCACTGAGTATTTTCAGACGAGAACTGCGCCTCATTCCGTAAGCAGGAACTCGTCCCAAAATCGCTGTTCTGTTGGGCTAGGCAACAAACCTCAAGGTAAGATTACGCAGTCTCAACGGAATACATTTCTTGGCGGTCCACCTTCGGTTAAGATAATCTCTTCATTAGGAAGCTCAACCGGAGGTCGCTCATGCGTTCGTTGTTGTTTGTCATTGCCTGTCTTGTTGTTCTCCCCCTTCACGCCGCCGACCGTCCAAACGTCATCCTCGTCTTTATCGACGATATGGGATGGGGTGACTTCTCCTGTTTCGGCAACACCGAAGCCAAAACACCCAACATCGACCGTCTTGCCGCTGAGGGAATTGCCTTTGAGCAGTTTTATGTCAATTCGCCCATCTGTTCTCCTTCACGAGTCGCCATCTCCACCGGCCAATACCCACAACGGTGGGATATCACCTCCTATCTCAACAATCGTAAAGACAACGCGCGTCGCGGCATCGCCAATTGGCTCGACCTCAAAGCCCCCATATTGGCAAACATCCTGAACGACTCCGGTTATGCCACCGGTCATTTCGGGAAATGGCACATGGGCGGGCAACGCGACATCCATGAAGCCCCACTGATCACCGAATACGGATTCGACGAATCGATCACCAATTTTGAAGGTCTCGGCGCACGTGTCCTCCCCCTTAAATACACACCCAACAAACAAAAACCGATCCCCCATAACCTCGGATCGCACACTCTTGGCCACGGCCCGGTCATCTGGCACGACCGAGCTTATGTCACGGAAAAGTTTGTCGAGTCAGCCACCGTCTTTATAATTTTCTCTACCAGTCAGGACCAACCTTTCTATCTGAACCTGTGGCCCGATGATGTTCACACGCCCATGCACCCGCCGCTCGACTTATGGGGTGATGGCGGCAATCGGCATCTGTATCTCAAAGTGTTGGAAACAATGGACAGTCAACTCGGCGTGTTGTTCGATACCGTCCACAACAATCCCAAACTTCGCGACAACACCATCATTTTAGTCTGTTCCGATAACGGCCCCGAAGTTGGCTTTGGTTCCGCAGGACACCTGAAAGGTCATAAAGCCACTCTGTACGAAGGAGGTATCCGGTCGTCGCTCATCGTCTGGGCTCCCGGACTGATGCCGAAAGACGCACTAGGCACACGCAACAAAACCTCCGTCTTCTCAGCCATCGACCTCACGCCGTCATTACTGGACATCACCGCCACACCCACTCCTACCGCAATTCAATTTGATGGCGAAAATCTGGCCGGCACATTGCTGGGCAAAGAAGAGAAGTCGAGGCAAGCCCCCCTTTACTTCCGTCGTCCTCCCGACCGTAAGACGTTCCGACATTACAAAAATCTGCCCGACTTGGCAGTCCGCAACGGTGACTGGAAACTCTACTGCGATTACAACGGCAACAACCCCCGGCTGTTTAATTTGAAACTCGATCCTTCGGAAGAAACGAACGTCGCGAACGAGAATCTCGGAGTCGTTCAGAAATTGCGCCCCGGACTCGTCAAGTGGAACATATCAATGCCCGATGACAACGGAAAAATGTTGGGTCAGAAAGCGAAGTAATAAATTCTCACAATTTTGATGATCTGTTTGGACACTCCTTTCGTTGTGAATAAAAGGTCCTCAATCAAAAGGCTCATACCAACGATCCACCCCATTTCAGGGTTTTCTTCACTAATCAGTTTGTACGGACGATTGATGACAGGTCATTGGATCATTCCCGATTATGACAAGGTTTTCCTCAGTCCTCTGATTGTTGGAGGTGTCTTATTGATCTCCAATCTGTTCGCGACAGCCTTTCCCGAACTCATATCGATCAACGCAGGGATCACAACAGTCGCGAGCGTTTTTCTCACCATCATTCTCACGCCCGATCTTGATGAATGGCGATTGACGGGCAACCACCGTATTCATCCCGGATTTGGTATCAATAAAACAGAACTCGTGCAAACACAGTAATTGCCAACAAGGCATTTACTTGCTCATTGTCGTCCTCAAACAAGACGTAGGCTGGGACGAGTCCCAGCTTTTGTGTTTGGGAATACAGTCTACGGTTGGCCTCCTGTGGCTTTGCCACTCCGTTTGACGAATAACGGGGCGACCCATTCATTTGAGCCGCTAGCGAACAAAGATGCCCGCCGAGCAAAGTGAGGAAACAAGGGCAACTGCGTTAGAAGAAGCATCTCCTTCCGCTAGCCAGTCGATCTGAACTATTTTCTCAGCGCCGCCGCGCCGCAGCGTGAATCAACAAAGGTTTGGTCCTGCCGACTTCTGTCGGCGACGATAATTTCTTTCCCCCTTTCCGTTTCTTCACGTCGAACGGATGGTCCGCACAGCGGACCCTACAAAATTCGTCTTGCCAAACGTGATCTACCAGAGTTAGCGTTCGTGGTTCGTTGATATTTTGAGCCGTCGGCGCAAGCCGGCAGGGAGCATCAAAGATAATCCAACGCTCCCTGCGTGCTCGCGCACGCGGCTCAATTCACGAACTCGATTTTTGGTAATTTGAATGTCATCACAACTCAACGACGAGCATAGATTCTGTAGGGCCGGTTCCACCGGCCAAGGATTATGTTGTCAGCTTTTTGATTCGTCGAGTGTTAAAGAATAACGACCGCTGCAACGTGAGAAAGGAGGCAATCTCGCGTCACATGGAAAATGCGTACCGGCATAATGCGTGACTCACTCACAAAATGAAGATCAACGCAAACCCATGAACGACAACAACTTGCTCAAGAGTATGGAACATTCGGGATCAAGATTCGGCAACATTTGATTCAAGATTTGGTCAACATTCGGTCAAGGTGTGTCCCCGATTCTCCGAATCTTGACATCTTGAAACGGCGGTTGAGTGTTTGACTGAGTGCCTATCGACTGTAACCGATAGGCACGACCTGCCGGTCATCTCCAGCCACGCCAACAAGTGAAAAACTACGTCTCGCAAACATCATTATCAAAAACATGAAAACCGCTGCTTGTACTCGCAGTGTTGACCCTACAAACTATAAGACTCACCATTGATATCTCACCTGCCTGAAGGAAATCCCGCCATGCGTTTCTCCTGCCTGCTTGCCTGTTGTCTATTTCTAAATTCTTTTGTGAGTGCTGCGGAACCGATCCCGGCTTCCGAACGATGTGTGATTCTGATTAGCGTTGATGGCTTGGCAAACATTTATCTGGATGACCCCAAAGCTCACCTTCCCACCATTCGCTCAATGGCCAAGAACGGGGCCCGCGCGGATGGACTTGTTTGCTCCTTTCCGACTGTCACCTGGCCGAATCATACAACATTGGTCACAGGAGTTCCTCCCGGCAAGCATGGCGTGATCGGCAACAATTATCTCGACCGCAACAGCGGTGAGAAAATCGCTCTGATTCCCGACCCTCTCTTTGACAAAGACGAAATTCTGCGGGTGCCGACAATTTACGATGCCGCACATCGGCAGGGCTTAGTGACAGCGGGAATCATCTGGCCGGCAACTCGGAATGCACGAACTCTCGACTTCACGGTCCCCGATATGTTCGGCAACAATTCATGGAGTGAGTTTGGAACCAAAGTATGGCTCGACGAACTGCGAGAAGATGGCATTCCAGTCGATGAGTATGGTCGTTGGGTGAAAGAAAAAACGGGCGGCGTTCAAAGAGATTGGCTCTATGCACGCATGGCTGAAAACCTGCTCAAAAAACACTCTCCCAACCTGATCATGATCCATTTAGTGGAAGTCGACCATGTTCAGCATCGTGTGGGTCCGAAAGAACCCGATTCCTATTGGTCAGTCAGTTATGCCGACTCGATCATCCAACAAATTCAGGATGCCGCCGCAGATTCCAAATACAAAGATAAAACGACTTTCATCATTTGCAGCGATCATGGATTCTTCCCGATCGAGAAAAACATCAATGCCAATGTGTTGCTGAAGAAGCATGGCTTGATCGAAGTGAAAGATGGTAAAACCATCAAGAAAGCGTTCGCCGTCGCTCAGGGTGGTGGGTGCATGGTCTATCTGCTCGATGTCGAAGACAAAATGGAAATCAGCACAAAACTGAAAGCGGAATTCACCAAAATCGAAGGAGTGCAACACGTTTTCACTCCTGATGAATATTCAATGATCGGCCATGTTGTTCCTGAAAAAGATGCGAGGCAACCTGATTTGTGGTTGGCCGCTAAATCAGGATACTCTTTCTCGGAAAGCACCTCGGGCGAAGAAGTCGTCACTGATCGCGGCTCGAAAGCCGGGACACATGGTTTCCTTCCCGACCAACCCGACATGCTGGGAACACTGGTTATGTGGGGATACGGCATCAAGCCGGGAACCCAGCTTGGGAAAGTACAAAGTTTGGATGTCGCCCCAACGATGGCCGAGTTACTGGAAGTGAAGCTTCCTTCCGCTGATGGAAAACCGTTATCAAAATCTTTGCGCATCAAGTAATGTGAAAATTTAACGACGGGCATTCGGTTAATCTGTAACGATTCTAGGAATTCTTCTGATATTACTGTTCACTGAGATAATGTGTCGTCGATGAGATGACTTTGAGAAATAAGTTTTCAAAGTCCTTCATCGGCGAGTGACTATGCGCGTCCTTTTAGCCAATTTTGCGATCTTATTGACCATCTCGTGTTCAGGATGTTTTTCTGTGCCCGACGCCGGTCATGTCAATTTTGAACCTTCTGGAAACCCATCGCGCGCGGAGCTTTTTGCATCCGATCTGGCTGCCACCGACTCGCTCAAAACGGTTTCTTTAGGCAGTTTTACCACCGCAGATAATCCGCGAGCAATCGTTCCCTCAAACCGACTCGTAAAACAGGAAACAGAAGAAGAGATCATCTCCCCCGAGATACAGGACGCCCTGGCCTATCTGGATGCTGCCAACTCACAACTTGCTACTCAAATCGGATATGAAGAGGCGGGATGCTCGGATCTCGAATCAGCAGTCTGTGGTGATAGCGGACCGAGAAACTTCTTTGAACGTGTTGCCGAAGACCATAGAAACTTTTACTCTCCCCACACTATGAAATATTTGGGGGTTGGGTTTCTTGTCGGTGGGGTCATCGCCAACACGAATGCTGACAAAGAGATTCTGGAGGCCTTCGACGATTCATTCAATAGCGGATCGGGCAGTGCCGGGAACTTCGTGCATCAGTTCAAAGATATTGGTGATCATTGGGTGATGCTACCGATCTACGGAGCGACTTGGGGCGTTGGTACTCTACTCGAACGAACCCCGGCAGGAGGTTATGTCGGAGAATGGGGAGAACGTTCTTTGCGAGCCACAGCGGTCGGCTTCCCGCCACTCATTTTGACACAACTAATGACGGGTGCCGGACGGCCCGAAGAGGGTGGATCGGAGTGGAGTTTCTGGAATGATTCCAACGGGGTGAGTGGTCACAGTTTTATCGGAGCGATCCCTTTTATGACGGCGGCTCAACAAGTCGACAACCCGTGGGCCAAAGCTCTGTTTTATGCCGGTTCGACACTTGTACCGATCTCTCGAATGACCGACGGCGATCATTACCCGTCTCAGTCATTCCTAGGTTGGTGGTTGGCGATGGCGTCTGTGATGTCGGTCGATGCCACAGAAGATCACGACACACAATGGCGGACGATCCCACTCATCGGTCCCGATTACTCGGGACTGAATCTGGAGTTCAGATGGTGAATTCTTCCCCTTTTCGGTCCTGATTACTCGGGAATCGGATACGAAAGACGCTGGTGAATTGAAGACAGATCTTGAGACCGGATCTTGAAATCGCTCAAGTCTCCCGCATCCAGAATCCTCTTCTTTGGATGAGTTCAATTTGATACAAATACGCGTACTCAAGTCCGTGTATTTTAAGGAATCCGATATGACCCGCATGTTTCGAAGTTTTTCATCACCTATCTTAACCATGATCGCTTGCGCCTTGATCGCCGCCAGCGCGCAGACGGCAAGCGCCGAAGAGCCGCTTCTTGGGGAAGTCAAAATGTTTGCTGGTAACTTTGCTCCGCGAGGGTATGCATTCTGCAATGGTCAATTGTTTCCGATTGCCAGTAATACTGCACTCTTCTCTCTGTTAGGCACCACTTACGGTGGAGACGGACGCACCACATTCGGTCTACCCGATTTGCGTGGTCGTGCTCCCGTTCATGCGGGTGGATCGACAGGCCCAGGTCTTAAACCGATCAAATTGGGGCAGAAGGGGTCCGCTTATGGATTCAAGAAAGCAAACCCGGATGACCCTAACACAGGCGAGACGACACCGACTCTTGGCATCAACTATATCATCGCCCTTCAGGGGATTTACCCCTCGAGAAATTAAGGAGCTTCAGGCCAACAACTCCTCGACGATATGACACGATTGCCCGTCGAGGAGTGAGCGGTCCTGGTTATTCCGTTTGAACGTCAATTCTTCGTGACTCATGCCAAACAAATGCAGCAATGTGGCATGGTAATCGTTGTGGGTGACCGTTCCTGAGATCGCTTTGTGACCAAATTCGTCGGTCTCACCATGAACATAACCGCCTTTGAATCCACCACCAGCCAGCCACATGCTGAAGCCGTATGTGTTGTGGTCGCGTCCGATTTTCTTACGCCCGGCATCATTCTGAATCACCGGCAAACGTCCCATTTCTCCGCCCCAATGGACGACGGTTTCATCAAGTAAACCGCGTTGCTTGAGATCTTTCACCAGTGCAGCCGATGGCTTGTCGACTTTTTTGCAGGAGGCGGGGAGTTTACTGATGATCGAACCATGGTGGTCCCAGAATTGATTTTGTGTGAAGACTTGCACATAGCGAACCCCACGTTCGACCAATCGTCGAGCAATTAAACACCGCTCGCCATAATCTTTGGTCGCAGGATCATCAATGCCGTACATTTGATGGGTGGCTTTACTTTCTTTGGAGATATCGAGAGCTTCGGTCGCGGAGAGTTGCATCTTGGCGGCAAGTTCATAGGTCGAGATGCGAGCCTGCAAGTCGTGTTGACCGGGACGAGAGACCAAGTGCCGTTCGTTCAATCTTTGTAATAACGAAAGAGCTTTCTCTTGTGGCTCTCCCCGCAAATGTTTTGGAGCATCGAGGTTCAAAATTCGTGGTTCTTGTGGACGCACAACTGTACCCTGATACAACGACGGTAGCCATCCATTCGACCAATTTTCCACACCGAGAACCGGTAATTGCCCTGGATCGATCAGCGCCATGTAAGCGGGCAGATCACGAGCCTCGGCACCGAGTCCATAAGTCAGCCAACTACCAAGTGTTGGACGCCCGGCTTGTGATTTCCCCGTGTTCAAGGCATTAATCGATTGGCCATGATTGTTGACGCCGGTTTGTGTTCCGCGAACTAATGTGATGTCATCGGCAATTTCGCCAATGTGCGGTATCAATTCTGAGAGTTCCATGCCACATTCTCCCTGATGAGAGAATTTCCATGGTGACGCGAAAACTTTGGAACTCGCTTGAGCGGCATTGTCGTACTTGATCTCTCCTGGAAACGGCTTCCCATCGTACTTCATCATCTCGGGCTTGGGGTCAAACAAATCGTGATGACTGGGACCACCCTGCATCCAAAGCGAGATCATCGCTTTTGCGCTCGGTTCGTGGTGCGTCTCTTTTGGAAATGTATTAAAGACCAACGGTTCTAACGGCGGCTTGGAAAAATCAGCCGCCGAAACGGCATCGTCTCGAAGCATCTGTGCGAGTGCCAACCCACCTAATGAAAATGAGGAGGAGGCCAGAAAGTGGCGTCTGGATGATTGTTGTTGTGAATTCATGTGAAAATCATCTTTATCGAAAAGGCAATGCCTGAGAACATAGTTCAGATTGATTTCAGCTTCTTGTTGAGACCAGTCCCAGCCTACCGCCTAATTACTAATTGCTAGTCAATCAATCGACATACAAAAACTCATTGGAGCTAAGCAACACTTGACACAAGCTGGCAATGGCTTGCAGTTGAGGATCGTCTTCTTTCCCAGCGCGAGTTTTCAGAAGTTCCAATTGTTCGGTCAGAAACTGTTCGGCATCGGCAATCTCCGAATCAGACGGCGTGCGACTATAGATCAGCTCCCACGCTCGACGAATCAAAGCTTGTTGATCGTCTCCGATTTCCGATTTTAATCGAGTCGCCAGATGGTCTGATTGATCGAGAACGAACATGCCGTTCATCAGCATCAACGATTGGGGAGCAACTGTAGAGAAAGTCCGCTCGGCACAGTTGGGCTCCATACGAGGACTATCAAATGTCTCCAGGACTGCCAACGGTCGACTACGTCTCACTTGCACATAAACGCTGCGACGAAACTCTTCTCCTTTGAGGTCAATTCTTGCTCCCGGACGACCGGCGTTCAGATTTTCTTTGCCGATCACCCATTGACCGACAAGATCGGCCATCACGGGAATCGGTGGCCCGGACGGTTTATCGTTGATCTTGCCACTGATGGCAAGCACCGTGTCCCGCAGAACTTCCGCTTCCAGTCGTTTCATCCGAGCACCACCAAACAATGTATTATCGGGATCGACGGCAATCAGTTCCTTATCTGTCAATAACGATTGACGGTAGGTGGTGGAGAGCATGACCTGCTTGATCATCGCTTTCATATCCCACCCGGTGGTTACGAATTCATCAGCCAACCAATCCAATAACCTAGGATGCGTGGGAACTGCACCGAGCTTCCCGAAGTCTCCCGGCGTATCGACAATGCCGCGTCCAGTGAGATGCAACCAGATTCGATTGACCATAACCCGTGAGGTGAGAGGATGTTTTCCATTCGTGATGTATTTGGCATATGCCAAGCGACGACCGGTGGTCGGCAAATCGGGATTGTTGGCGGGAATCGGCTGTTTGTCGGTCTGATCAGTCAGTGCTACTTCCTGCAAAACCGTCAACCCATTCGGTTGGACTTCTTCTTTCGGTTGCTCATGATCGCCCCGGTAAAACACAAACGATGCGGGAACCTTGCCCGGTGTTTCTGTCAATGCTCGCAGAAATTCCTGTTGCGGTTTCTTCGCACGAATCGCACTCGCATCCGCGGCCATCTTCTTTAATTCGTCGGCCGCTTTTTTGTCATACAGATAAAGAGAACCTGCTGAAACATTCAGGCTCGGATATTTTTTGAGGATTTTTTTCTGTTCGTCAGTACGTTCTTTCGCATTCGTCTCGCGAGCCGTTTTGGCCAGCGGTTGTTCCTCCTCAGGCAGCTTGGCAAGTTCCTGTTGGAAGACTCTTTCAATATGTTCGTTCTGAATTTTTATTCGCTCGGCATCAATGACCTTCGCCTCTTTCTCCAATTCGGCAGCCGCTGCACGGTCAGCCTCGGTGTAGAGAGAAATTTGGCGTTGAGCCGGTTTCTTCCATTCCTTCCAATTAAACGCGGGATCGAACACTGCCCGCAAGCGATAATAATCAGCCTGTGGAATGGGGTCGTAACGATGCTCGTGACATTGAGCACAATTGACCGTTAATCCCAGAATAGACGAACCGACAATCTGCATCGTATCGGCGATGACCTGATTGCGGGCCAGGTTTTGATCAATCCCGCCACCCATCGTGCCATCGGGAGCCATCCGCAGAAAACCGGTGGCTGTTAGTTTGGCGATTTCCTCTTCTGCCAATTCTTTGTGAGGCTGTTCGACGAGTTCATCGCCGGCGAGTTGCTCTATCAAAAACTGATCGTACGGCTTGTTGTCGTTGAAGGCTTCAATCACATAGTCACGATACTTCCACGACCACTTTCGTTCGGGGTCTGTGTTACTGACACCTTCCGAATCGGCATAGCCGGCCACATCCAGCCAGTGACGCCCCCAACGCTCACCGAATCGTTTATCGGCCAGCAATGAATCAATCAATCGCTCCCAAGCTTCTGACTCTGCATCGTTTTCAAAAGCATGAACCTGTTCGGGAGTTGGCAGAACTCCCAACAGGTCAATATAGGCGCGACGGATCAATGTCTTACGGTCAGCATCAGCAGAAAACGAGAACCCCTTCGCTTCGAGTGGGCTCAAAATGAAGTTATCTAGCGGCGAACGGACACGGTCGGCATGTTTGATTTGTGGAGCATCAGGACGAATAACCGGCTGGAACGACCACCAACTGCGGTCTTCCTCAGTGATCAGCATGCCACGAGCCACTTCGGTGGGCTCCGAACGTAATGTCGGTGCTCCCGCTTTGATCCATTTTTCCAACAACGCGATTTGCTTTTCACTAAGCGGATGACCGGAACCTTCGGGAGGCATCTCGGCACTCTTCACACGGTCGAGCAGATAACTTTTCCCCAAATTGCCCGGCACAACCGAAGCCCCGGAATCACCTCCGACGATGAGCAATCGGCGTAGACGAACATCGAGACCGCCACTGAGCTCTTCTTCCTCACCATGACACTGGGCACATGCTGCTTTGAACATCGGACGAATATCGCGTTCAAACGAGACCTCGGCATCAGGCTGGATTTTTTCGGCTGAAATCTTTGTAGAGGGAGCATCTTCCGCACGTAATACCAACGGGCACACAATCGCGCAGAAGAGATACAGGAAGTTCAAAAATCGGTGGGACATGGAGTGCTTTCCATCAGGAGGGAAAGGCGAGGCAATTCATCAACTATTATAGATGTATCGGACAGAATTGCACGAATTATGTTGGGGAAACAGTCGATTTCAGGAGGATTGCTTTGAGCGTCCAGATTGATACACGGATAAACCGACAAAACGGGTTCTCACGAATCAAAGCCGAGTGTATCGAGAAGATTTCGGATCTCGTGGATCTGTACCAACTTGAACTTGATGTCAGTGTTTAACGAACGATCTCATTTTCGAACACTGCCTGCAATTGTTTCCGGGCGGTTTTCGCTTCGTCGCTCCCCTGCCCCGGCGAGATAGCGGCCTGCTCGCGAACGTCGTTTTGCATGTCGAACAACCGGCCATCGTAGTAGAGTTTCCAGCGAGCCGTCCGCACCCAAGCCGTGTTCTTTTTGGCCGAGCTTGCATCAAATGTACGGCCTTGAGCAAAGACCCAATCTCGGGCAGTATCAACTTCTCTTTTGAGCACGGGAATAAAACTACTTCCTTCCAATTGCCAAGAGGAAGGAACCGGTTGCCCCATTGCATCGGCGACTGTCGGCAGATAATCGACCATATCAACCAACGCATTGGTGGTCTGTCCCGGCTTGATCACCGCTGGCCAGCGAACAAGAAGCGGCACGCGCGTTCCTGTGTCATAAAGAGATGTTTTGCCACCTTGCAACATCTCGCCGTTGATCTTGGAAAAGAGCGGCTTGCGAATGTATTTGCCATTTTCGTGATGAGTAAGTTCCTTCATCGGCGTGCCGTTATCCCCGGTGAAGATGACCAATGTCTCTTCGCGAAGTTTCAGTTGATCGAGAGCGTCCAGCAATCGTCCGACCTGATGATCCATCTCGATTGCCATCTCCGAGTAACTATCGAATCGATCTTTGCCGGGAGCATAAGGAACGGGTTCTTTGAGATCATCCGTCACATCGTGACAAAGTGCCATGGAGTAATACGCGAAGAACGGCTGATCGCGATTCTCGGTCATGAAGTTAATGAGAAACTGCGTATAAAGTTCGGGTCCGTACTTTTCTTCAATCCCCTCCCACAGTTCACCGTTCTTCCAGATGTATGGTTCGTAATAGCGTGATCCTTCGTGCCAACCGAACAGGGCTGACTGATCAAAGCCGCAACGCGCGGGACTTTGTCGATCTTTCCCTTGCAGCGCCAATTGCCATTTCCCGGAGATTGCCGTTTTGTAGCCAGCTTTTTTGGCAATCTGACCGATCGTTTCGTTTTCCTGATCCTGGGGAAAGCTGCCCCACTTCGGATGATCGAGACGGAACGGATACTGCCCCGTCATCAACGCAATGCGTGTCGGATGACAGGCTGGCATGGCATACCCGTGCTGAAAAAGCATCCCTTCTGATGCCAGCTTGTCGAGACGAGGAGTCGGGTAAGATTCACCGCCATAGCATCCGAGCACTTCCTGACCAACATCGTCGGCCAGAATCAACAAGATATTCGGCCTCTCCTCTGCGAAACTCACGCTGCTTGGAATCAAAGCAGAAAACAATAGAACGATTCGAAGCAGGTTTGTACGAGGCATCAGAGGCTCGCTTTCGATAAGTAGTTCAGGCCAGTTCGACCTTCATCGGAACACGCGGGCCCATCGACATCAACGGTAAAATGTCATCGCGGACACGTCCAATCGGGATTCCAGGATTGGCCATTCGTGGTTCTGTTCCTTGAGAGACTGGTGTGGGACCGAAGAAAATGCAGAACGCATTGCCGGCTTCCCAGAAACCAAGTTCTCCGACCGAAAAAACATCCCGTTTGGGCGTTTCGTCGCCGTTGGAATGAACATCGACCGAGAAATAATATTCGTCGCCCCAGCGGCTGGCAGAGCTATCAAAAGGCAATGCGGCGACAATCGCTTGCGCGGTGGGAGAATCGTTCAGTTCGGCGGTCAGTGACTCGCCGCCTGCGGTAATCTTAATGGCTGTCGGCATAAGTAGTGGTCTTTCCTGAAAAAACCCGGACAGGTTATTCTAACAAAATGTTGCCGCCTTCGCACTCGTGAGAGGGTCTGCTTCCTTCTAGGAATTCAGATTCGATTGCCTTACCCTGAAAAGAAAGAAAATCATCGCCCACGCTCGGAGCCTCGCCCTATGTCCCGTCTCTGCCTCACTTTGTTCCTATTGGTATTGCCACTAACTCTGCAAGCCGCCGAACAGAAAACAAAACCCCTGAACGTAATTTTTCTGCTGGTGGATGATTGGGGATGGACGGACGCGGGCTGTTTCGGCAGTGATCTGTATGAAACCCCGAACATCAACAAACTCGCAACGGACGGCATGAAGTTCACCAATGCATACGCAGCTTGCACGGTTTGTTCTCCGACTCGTGCTTCTGTGATGACGGGCATGTACCCCGGTCGCACTCACGTGACCGATTTCATTCCCGGGCATTACCGTCGTTTTCCGACCAAGCATCCACTCATGCCTCCTAATTGGACGCAACAACTGGAACACAAACATACCACGATTGCCGAAGCCCTTCACGAAGCCGGATACCGAACCGCCCACATCGGGAAATGGCATCTCACTCCACGCACCGAAGACATCGAAGTTCTCACCAAATATTACCCCGAGCGGCATGGTTTTCAGGTCAATGTCGCCGGCAACCAATGGGGGCTACCGGGAAGTTACTTTTGGCCTTTTGAAAGTAAGAACGCGAAAAATCGATTCGAGAAACGAACCATGAACTTTCCCGAGGGTGGGAAGAAGGGAGATTACCTGACCGACACGCTGACTGATCACACCTTAGAGATCATTGACAGTTTTCAGGAAGACCCTTTTTACATCTATTTACCATTCTATGCCGTCCACACTCCGATTCAGGGAAAGCCGGAACTGATCGAGAAATACAAACCGCTTGTCAAAGACGGCATGCGTCACACCAATGCCACATATGCCGCAATGGTCACTGCCGTTGATCAAGCCGTGGGACGCATCCGAAAGAAACTGGACGAGTTACACCTTGCCGACAACACGGTCATTTTTCTGACGGGTGATAATGGTGGTCTTGATAACAGAAAAGGAAACCCAACCGAGAACAAACCGTTGAGAGCCGGCAAAGGATCAGCCTATGAAGGAGGAGTCCGCGTGCCTCTCATTGCATTATGGCCGGGTGTCACACCGGCGGGATCAGTCAACGAAACTCCCGTCATCACGCCCGACTATTATCCCACCATTCTGAAAATGACCGGCGTCGCAGGAAACTCTCAGCACAACCAAAAAGTAGACGGCGTCGATCTGTCCCAAATACTGCGAGACCCAACCTCCGATCTGGGACGAGAGGATCTGTTTTGGCATTACCCCCATTATCACACAGGAGGCGCCGTTCCTCACTCGGTCATTCGTTCGGGCGATTACCGACTGGTCAAGTTTCATCTTGATGATCGCTACGAACTCTACAATCTCGCGGACGACATCGGGGAATCAAAAGACCTGTCCCATGCCGAACCCGAGAAAGCTAAAGAACTGCTCGACAAGTTACACCGCTGGCAGAAAACCGTGAATGCCCAAATGGCTGTGAAGAATCCAAATTACAAAACGGAAAGATAATTCAAAATCTGCGGTAACCCTAGAGTCTGGCGAAATAGCTCTCAAATCAGAGAGTCTGAAATTCATGGCGATTCGTCTTGAATCAGGTTATCGTGACGTTTCGCTGAAAATCCGCACACACATTCGGAGACGAACCCCAATGCGCTTCGCCCTGCTCGCCGCTTTGCTGACAATATCTTTGAACACACAGGCATTCGCCGAGGACTGCACTGCAACATCATCCGCACACAACGCCCGACCGAATATTATTCTCATCATGTCAGACGACATGGGCTATTCGGATATTGGTTGTTATGGCAGCGAGATCGACACACCCAACCTGAATCGCCTTGCTTCCAATGGCCTGCGATTTACACAGTTCTACAACACAGGTCGTTGTTGCCCGACACGAGCGTCGCTGTTGACCGGCGTCTATCCGCATCAAGCCGGTATTGGCCACATGATGAACGACCGTGGTCACGACGGATACCGGGGAGACCTCAACAAACAGACGGTCACGATCGCGGAAGTCCTTAAGAGTTCCGGCTATGCAACCTACATGTCGGGCAAGTGGCACGTCACCAAACATACCGCCAATGACGGTCCCAAATTCAACTGGCCTCAACAACGTGGCTTCGAGAACTTCTACGGTACCATCCACGGAGCGGGAAGCTTCTACGATCCCAACAGTCTCACTCGTGGCAATGAATGGGTTTCACCTCATAACGACCCAAAATACACACCAGACACCTACTATTACACCGATGCCATCAGCGATAACGCGTCAATGTTCATCAACGAACATTATCAACAAGAAGCTGACAAGCCGTTCTTCATGTACGTCGCCTACACGGCGGCCCACTGGCCAATGCACGCTTTGCCTCAAGACATTGCCAAGTATCAAGGGAAGTACGACAAAGGTTACGCCGCCATCCGCCAAGCGCGTTACGAACGGATGAAAAAGATGGGGCTCATCAAACCTGAATGGAAATTGACGCCGCAAGCCTGGGACTGGAGACACGTTGAAGAAGAAGACTGGGAGATCCGCTGCATGGAAGTCTACGCGGCAATGATCGACAACATGGATCAAGGCATTGGTCGCATCGTCAACACGCTCGAACAACATCAGCAACTCGACAATACATTGATTCTCTTCTTCCAGGACAACGGCGGTTGCGCGGAAGGGCTCGGTCGTAAACCGCGAAACAATCTTCTCACCCGTCCCGACAAACCGACGCTCGCCGTCATGAAACCGACCGATTTCCAAACCGACATGATTCCCAAGCAGACTCGCGACGGCTATCCAACGGTTCTCGGACCAGGCGCAATGCCGGGCCCCGATGGAACCTACATCGCCTACGGCGAAGGCTGGGCAAATGTTTCTAACACTCCATTTCGCATGTATAAACACTATGTCCATGAAGGAGGGATTTCCACGCCTTTGATTGCTCATTGGCCCAAGACCATCACTCGTCACGGAGAATTCGAAGAGACCCCCAGCCACTTGATTGACCTGATGGCGACCTGTGTCGATGTGTCAAAAGCCGACTATCCAAAAATGTTCAACGGCGAAACGATTAAGCCAATGGAAGGTCGCAGCTTGGCTCCCGCATTTGTCGGTAATGAAGTCGAGCGAGAAGCCATCTACTGGGAACACGAAGGCAACCGAGCGATTCGTGTGGGTGACTGGAAGCTTGTTGCTCGTGGCAAGAATGGCAAATGGGAATTGTACAACCTTGCCGAAGATCGTAGTGAACTGAATGACCTCTCGGAAACTCAACCCGCCCGTGCAAACCAACTCGCCGAGATGTGGCAAGCATGGGCCAAGCGTGCGGATGTTTTACCGGTTGACCCTCGCGCCGAACCGAAACTGAAAAAGAACATAAAGAAATTCAAACTTTCACACGGTGATGACCTGAATCGTGAGAATGCACCATTTGTCGAAAAGCGGGGCTTCATCGCATTAGCTAATATCAAGCTGGACGGCAAGAATGGTGTCATCATGGCACAGGGAGGAACATCTGCCGGCTGGTCACTCTATTTGAAAGAAGGCAAATTGACGTTCAGCATTCGACGTGGGGGTAAGATGCACACGATCTCAGCGACAAACAAATTGACACAGAAAACTGGAACTGTGTCTGTCAGTCTGGAAAGCAATGGACGTGCTCGCTTAGGGTTCAACAACGACACCGTTGCAGACGGGCAAACAGGATTGGTTGATGTCATGCCATTGGATGGATTACAGGTTGGCTCGGATCTTCTTGGTGCAGTGGGCGATTATCAAGTCCCCTTTGCACTCGAAGGAAAAGTCACGCAGGGGCACGTGATCTTTGATGACTGAAATGAAACGACAAGTGCGAGAAAACTCACTATGAATATTTCCATTCCCTCACTGATCGCCCTGTTGACAGTTTGTCTGACTCAACAGCAACTTCATGCACAACCTGTATTTGATGAGGGGAACGCGGTTTCCTTTGAAATCTGTTCGCACCCCAAGGCCACACCCATCTCAGGCCTCGCATCCTCCTCATTTCTCGCCGGTGATTTCAAGCAACGACAAGTCCTGTTCATCACCGCCAACACAACCAATCGTCAAGAGATGATTAAATCCAGTCAGTTGTTTCATGCTCAAGCCGGGACATCTCAAGTTGGCCGTGACTTACTGCGTGTCGGTGGTCTGTTCACGTCGAGTGACGTGATCGATTCCAAGTATCCCCCCGAATCCAAAACACCTTACTACTCGGGTGATCAAATCAGCCAGAAATATCTCTGGCGGTCCCTCGGTTGGCTGGCTCCCGACATGGTCATCGTTTGGAAAGAAGGACCTGAAGCAAAAATTGGTCTTCCCAAATCAGCCTCCGACAAACTTCGTACCGCCTGCAAGAAATTCTACCTGACAGTTTATGATCTGGAAGATCATCATCTCGCTTCGGCTCTGACCTCGGCCAAGCAGACACCCGCCAACATCGGCAATGTTCCGGCCATCGAGCTCATCTGTGCCGAAAAACTGTTTCCCGATGTGGCCCATGCTCTGCTCGATCATCTGGCCACAGAATCGATTCCCCAAATCTCACCCGCTCACGCAGAACTCATTGACCGACGATTCCGCACGCCGTTGGAAGTCGCCAAACAGTTGGATGCAGCCTACGGTCATCACTTGAAAAAAGTCAGTTATCAACCGGCCCTATCACTCATTGCCCGCTTGAATCTCGATGACTTGTTGGTGGAACATTCGCGACACGCAGAAGTCGAGAAAATGGTTGCCGAGTATGTCTCCGGGAAGAAGCCGACTCTTGAAAAAAACGCAAACGGTTCGGTCACCTCCGGACATCTCATTTTCTCTGAACTGGCCCATCGTGTCGACAAAGACAAATACACACACCTCGTGAAACAAGCCGCCGATCAAGTCTTCGGCCCTGATGGTCTCCCTCTGCCCGTCATGCCGGCACATAATGAGATGTCAGACGCGGTCTTCATGGGAGGCCCCATTCTCGCTGCAGCCGGCAACCTGACTGGAGAGGAGCGTTATTACGACCTCTGCCTGCAACATGTTCACTTCATGCAGAAACTTTGCTTGAGAAAAGACGGCATCTATCGGCACTCACCTCTCGACGATGCCGCCTGGGGACGAGGTAACGGCTTCCCCGCGTTGGGTCTCGCACTCGTTCTCTCGGAAGTCTCAGAGACACACCCCGTTCATAAAAAGTTACGTCGTGGACTTCAGGCTCATCTGCGAGCATTGGTCAAACATCAGGATCCGACCGGCATGTGGCATCAGCTTATCGACGAACCGGGAAGTTACCGTGAAATGACATCCACCTGCATGATGACATTCGCCATGCTTCGCGGACTACGAAATGGTTGGCTCGAAGAAGATGAGTTCTTACCTGCCATCAATAGTGCGATGCCGGCTATCATGTCGCGAATATCTCCGACAGGAGAGTTGATCGATGTCTGTACGGGAACCGGCAAACAAAAGAATCAACAAGCCTATTACGACCGCACCGCGATCCTCGGAAAAGACGAACGCGGCGGAGCAATGGCATTTCTTGTGGTCACCGAATATGCTCGATATCTACAGGAACGACCTGACAAGGAAGAATAGGCATTCAACGAAATCATCTTTTCTCGAATCAACCAAACCATCATGAATACACAATCCACCACCATTGATCCCACAACGATGCTCAAGCCGCGTCGCAAACTGACCGGCATCTCGGCAATCCTCCTGACACTCACCAGCGATCATCAGATTGATGAAGAGTCGCTCCGAAATCATGTCGCCAGAACTGCCGAGCATGGTCTCATTCCAGCCGTCAACATGGACACCGGCTATGTCCACCTCATTGATGATGACTGGCGACGACGCGTCCTGGACATCACCAAAGAAACCCTCGGTGGTGGTCCCTTCGTCGCGGGTGCATTCGTCAAAGACAATCTCGACAGCTCATTCAATCTCGACGAATACGCCCGACAGATGGGGATGATCGAAGAACATGGCGGAACACCGGTCATCTTCCAGTCGTTTGGTCTGATCGAGCAGGAGGGCGACGCGATTGTGGAATCGTATCAACAAATTGCTGATCAGTGTGACAAGTTCATCGGCTTTGAATTGACCAAAGAACTGGCACCGTTTGGATCCGTTTATGATCTAGAAACCTACGCGGGGATGATGAGCATCGAAAAGTGTCTTGGTGCGAAGCATTCCTCTTTTCGACGCGAACCGGAATGGCAACGACTGCAATTGCGGGATGCTAATCGCCCCGACTTCAAAGTTTTCACAGGCAATGACTTTGCCATCGACATGGTGCAGTACGGCAGTGACTACCTATTAGGACTCAGTACATTCGCACCCGACCTGTTCGCTAAACGAGACGCTTTCTGGGAACAGGGAGATTCTGCATTCTACGAATTGAATGATCTGCTTCAGTATCTCGGCTTCTTCGCGTTTCGTTCACCCGGCCCAGGATACAAACACACGGCGGCTCAGTTTTTGAACCTCCGTGGCTGGTGTAATACCAACGAAACTCATCCTGACAGCCCCCAACGTCCCGAAAGTGACATCGCCGTGCTGAAAGAACTCGGCGAACGATTGGGAGTGTTGTAGAGAAACACTCAAGCTATTTTTCTTCTAACTGTTTGAGACGTATTGGAGTCACATTTTCGGATTCTAGATTGCCATAGATCACTCGATAGGTACCGTCCTCCAGTTTCCAACGTAAGAGAACCTGATCCGTCTCTTCCGGCCCCACACTTGACCCGTACCAAACGGCGTCAGAATTTTCACGGAGTATCTTGTTAATGTATGCAAATCCAAGAACCGCTTCTTGGACTCTTGAGTAGTTGGGATCCTTGCGCTGCTTTGCAGAAGGGATTCCTCTAACACCAATTTTCTGAAGCAACTCGTCTCGTGTCACGTCACCGTATACGATCTTGACGCGAGGATAGTGACCTCCCATCAGCTCTGCATACGTCTTCAGAGAAAACGAAATGGCTTTGACTTGCTCCGAAATCGTGGGGGGAATCGGCGTTTTATCGCTGTAGCCCACAGGTGGAGTGGTATCGAACAATTTTGGGTCGAGATCGAGATTCCAACGGATGTTCTCGAACCGAATCTTCAAATCAATCCCATCGGTTTGCATTGCCAGTTCGACGGACACAGGAAGTTGCGACTTGGAATTCAGCCAAATCTGAACAGGGTTAGCGAGGAGATCGGAATCGATTTTTTTGGAATCGACCTCAAACCCAATCGCTTCGATACCTCCAATCATCTTGGCCCCCAGCGAGCGATCCGCTTCACCCTGAAAATCACCCAGTTTCTGCAGAATCATCAGTGTCGACATCTGCCCGCTACGCGCTGGAATGATTCGGTACGACTTTCCTTTGGGAACCATTTCAATACCGGGCTTGTCTGTGTAAATAATACTGGTCGTCATTTCTCCACCAAACTTTTTAGCGGAAACCATCTCCCACCGATATGCGTTCGGGGCCCGCCAATACATTTCTTGTGTGATGTTCCCGGTCGTAGGTTCTTTCCCCGGTTTGGCAACCCACTTCATCTCTTGAACCATCGTCAACTGATAGCTCTTCGCTTCGCGAATCTGCTTTGCCATTTCTTCCATGGCAGAAACAGGAGTCGAGCCGAAAGTGCCCCAAAGGACCATAAATCCCAACATGGGTATCAAACTAACTGTGAACAATGCAATACGTTGTCTCATCGTCAATTCTCCTATCCAATAGGTTGCGCGGGGGAAGTTGCCAACTTCGGTTTCAGATTCTATTTGAGTAATTGTGTCCAGAAGACGTTTTCTCGAAGTTTGGTGAAGCTGCTCGACGGAAGCATGCAACTGCTCCAAAATGTTGACCAGCGAACGCGCTGACTCCAGTCTCGCTTGGCATTCAGCACAAGAGTCGATGTGATCTGCAACGTGCAGGTCATCGTTTTGCCCTAATGCCAGCGAAACGAATTGTTCTCGCGTGAGGCAACTCATGGACTCTCCTTTCCTGAATCGAGACTACTGAACATTTTTTCTAATCGAGCAACTGCCCGATTCAAAATTGCATAAAATCCAGATCGTGAAAGGTCCATCTGTTCCGCTGCCTGCAGTGCAGTTTGTTCGTCGAAGAAGAAAGCGTGAATCGCCAATCGTTCGCCTTCAGGCAGGACTCCAAGATACTCTTGCAGCAGATGAAACTCTTCAGCCGACTGCGCTTCCAGAATCAAATCGTCCGGTGATAAAACATCAACCAAACCGTCCCCCAGAAATTGATGGCGGTCTCGTAAAAATGATCGCCGTTGTTCCTGAGAGATCATTCGAGCGATCCCTGCCATCCAAGGACCAAAACGATCCGATTTCCTTAATGTTCCCAACTTCCGATAAGCTCTCAAGAAACACTCCTGAGTTAAATCCTCAACTAAGGACCACGGCATGCCAACGGCACAGAAAACCGCACGAACCAATCGGGCATGCCGATCATACAGTTGCCCATACGCTTCGCGATTACCCGCAAGCGTTTCTACTACCAGCTCTGAATCCGTTGGGTCGTGTGTCTCCATGGTCACCATACTAGTGACCGTTTGGAGACATCCGTCCAATTTTTTTTTGAGATTTTTTAGTGAAAGAGTTTCTTCAAAGTGGTGCAGTTCTACAGAGGTTTTGCAATTACCACTTCGGAAGACTCACTAGAGAAAAAGGACCAGGCATCATTTCAGCCCCACAACTCATTCACCGGTTGGCCGTTGTGTTGCACCAGAAATTGGGGGCGTCCGCGGTCATCTTCGTAGACAGTATCGAGCGGTATGCCCATGTGCTTGTAAATGGTTGCTCCCAAGTCGGCGGGAGTGACCGGGCGGGAGGCAATCTGTCCGCCATCCGGTTCCGTGGCACCTATGACTTGTCCGTGAGACATGCCACCACCGGCGAGGCACATTGACATCACGTACGGCCAATGATTGCGGCCATCAGTGCTGCCTTGCGTGCCGAGATTGGGTGTTCGACCGAATTCACCCATTGCCACCACTAACGAATCGTCTAATAAGCCATGATCTTCGAGATCGGTCACGAGCGTTGTGATTAGATGGTCGAAGAGTGGCAACAACGGTTTGAGCCCTTTGCTGATCCCTCCGTAGGGAGGAATGTTGTCGCCGTGATTGTCCCATGTTCCTGATGCGGTGTGGTAACTGAGATCGAGAGTCACAAAGCTGACGCCCGATTGGACAAGTCGACGAGCCAGCAACGCCTGCTGACACCAGAGATGATCACCATACTGCTGGCGAATGGCGACCGGTTCGTCCTTCACATCGAATGCTTTTTGTGCTCGTCGACCGAGGACAATGTCGACGGCTTTCTGTTGATAGTAATCCCAGGCGTCCATCGAACCGCTGTGATCAATTTCTGCCCGAATGTGATCGAGTTGTTGCATCAGAGATTGACGTTCGGTCATTCGTCCACCCGAAAGCGAACCATTCGTCTGAAAGACCTGCGCCGAGGTCAGTTTCCCGGAGTCTTTTCCGACGAGATCGTAGATCGGTAACTTCGCCGCGTCATTCCCCTGAAACGGATCGTATTGTTGTCCCAGGTAACCGCCGAAGCCGACATGAGTGGGATGTTTGTAGAACGCCACATACGGTGGCATTTGCGGATGATTGGGGCCGTGATACTTGGCGACAGCCGAACCGAAAGACGGCCAGCGGTCTCCCTTGGGATTAGTACGCGGGGCCGCTTCGAGGCTCCCGGTTTGCATCACCATATTGGGCTGATGACTACTTTTGCGACAATCGACCGAGCGAATCAGCGAGAACTTGTCCATCATCGCCGCCTGCTTTGGCAGGTGTTCGCAAATCTGGATGTCGGGAACGGCGGTTGAAATGGGATTGAATGGCCCACGATTTTCGAGGGGACGTTGCGGCTTCATATCCCAGATATCAAGCTGGCTGGGTCCACCCGTCATCCATAACAGAATCACGCTTTTGCCGGTCACACTTGACTGGTTCGCCTCGACGGTTGCCGCCTGTGACTTCAGAACATCGGGCAGAGAGAGCCCGGCAAGTCCTGCGACTCCCGCCTTCAGCATGTTACGGCGAGTCTGTAAGACAAGCCCTTCACGAGTCGTTCCGTGAAAAGATTCGAAGGCATGCCGAGCATGGGCGGCTGTTGAACATTGTGGTTTGGCCATGATTTTCTCCGGTGGTAATTCCGGAGCGCTGGGGCGTTACTTTAACTAGAGCCTGTCCTGAAACATCTATTTTAGTGAACGGTTTGGCCTGAGACTTGCATTAATGTCTCCTCCGAAAGGAGGCATAACCATGCCCACAAGATCCCGCAACGAGTCAGGCCGACTCCAC
>Ga0222718_10000549_pt1 | contig 38388 bp, 60 predicted proteins | sample C33_27DmetaG_FD_165045 | JGI IMG/M metagenome (GOLD analysis project Ga0222718, IMG submission 165045) | Estuarine water microbial communities from San Francisco Bay, California, United States - C33_27D | ecosystem: Environmental > Aquatic > Marine > Unclassified | place: USA: California...
ACAGGTTTTCCCAGATCAGATCACGTGCGAACAGGCCGCTTCAGACAGATTCTATGAGATGATGGACGGCTTCATAAGATACAACATTCCATTTGAAACAATAGAAATCGGTTGCGTCAAATCAGAGGACTAGTCCTTTACAGCGTACCAGACACCTTTGCCCGTGACCCTGTGTTTCTCTCCAAAGGCTTCTTTTACTGATCTTTCAACAGTACCCCAGTTGTAATCATCACCCATTGAGTATCCACCACTTTTCAACTTGGGCAGGTATGCTTCTATCTCGTTCTTGACAAACGGATAGGAATGATCGGAGTCATGGAATATGAAATCCATGCTGTCGTCTGGAATTTGGTCTATGACAGCAAGTGATCTTCCCTTTATTATGGTTATCCTGTCTCCCCATTGTTGGGCGTTGTCCCTGAAATGCTTCTCGTTCTTGTTGTGATCCCATGCTTGGTTCTCGTTTGTGAACTCCTCCACGGTCAACTTGCCGTCCTTCCATCTGGGTTTCTTGTTGAACTGCCAGTCATACTCTGGGTTGTCTGGTTGTTCCTCCCATGAGTCAACACAGAACATTTTTACGTTGGTCTCCCTCATCATGTGGAATGTCGTAACTCCCACCCATACACCCAGTTCAAGTCCTTGAGTCCAATTGTTTTGTTTTGCGAATTGTTCTATAACCCTATATCTGTCCATTCTATTTTCAATCCTTTCTCTTTGCCCCTGGTACCTTTCTCGTGATAGACCAGACAGTTGTTGTGTTCCTGCAGATCCGCATGTGTCTTGACATCACGGTGTCTTATCCATTCTCCATGTTTTAAATTGTTGTAAGGCAATTGCTTGAATATTTGTTTCATGACCAATTGATCAACTCCTATCTTGTCTGTGTCCTCTATGAGACGTTGCATCTCGATAGCGGCTTCTTTGGCATTCGTTCTCCTACTGTGATGCAAGTTGCAGAACGTCGCCATCAGTCTTCCGTTGTATTCCGTGAATGCCATGTCCGATTCCAATGTCTGCTTCTGTGTTTCGTTTGGTTTTCTCAGTGCGTAAGAATCCACATCCGCGACTGTCACCGATTGACCTTGTAGCAGATTGTGTCCCAACAGTATGAACCTCTGTGCCTGGCAGTAGGTCACATATGAATATGGCCATTTTAACACAGCAGGATCAGTGGTGCAGTGTGTGTATGTCACATCCAGTTTGTCCAGTCTTTGCATTGATGTGTCTGATGGATCTATGATGTGTACGTGTATTGGTAACTGCCAGTGTTCTGCATAAGTTTTATAGAACCTAGGGAAATACACCTGAAAGTATTTGTCGTCACAAGAGGTCATTATGAATCTCTCATGTGTGGGCCAATCGCCTAATACATTGTTAAACATTAACTTAAGGTGTTTGCTGACTCGTTGGAGTCCAGTTGCCTCGCTATCTCGTCACGATCGTGTTGGTTCATGTTACGCAACAGTGTGCCACTCAAGGCAGTGATGGTCCTGTTGGACGTCGTGATGCCCAACTGGTCACAGCTCTTGGTGATCTGTTGTTCCACCGTGTACCTGTCATAGTTGGCCGTGTCTATCCTGGTGTCACGCTGTGCCTTGGCCGCCACGGCCGCCAGGTCAGTCGCATCCGTCACGTCAGGCAGTCCGCTGTCCGCCAGCACCTGGTCTATGACAGCACTCTTGTCTGAGTCTGTGTTGGTGGTGTATATGGGATTCAGATTCTCCTTCTCATCCTCGTAGTTTGTGAAATAGTTCTGCCAATTGGTGTCCTGTGCTATCGTGCTCATTAATTTCCTTAGGGTATTGTCCTCGGCCAATGAGGTGTATGAAATATTATCAGACAATGTGTCTATGAATGTGTTCAGAGTTGTAAGATTTGAATTCTCTAATGCCACCTGTACGTTTATCTTTTCTCTCTGTGCGATGAGGTTGTTCCTGTGCGTGAGATATGGTTCACTTGCCAATGCGTTATTGAAGTTTGTGTGTCCCGTAGCCACCGCGGTGGCGAAGGTGTCCAGCGTTTGTTGGAAGTCCGTTGAGTCGTCAGTCACACTGTTTATGAATCCTTTTAGATTATCGTAAGCAGTCTCTAGTGCCGTCTCCGTAGCCAGGTCAGCGGTAACGATGAAGTTTATAGATTCCAACAGGGAAGTGAACACGGGTGATGAACTGTCCTCTGTTGTTGTGAATATGTTGTTCAGTGTGCCCAAGTGATCATTCACCGCTCTGCTCTTATCTGATGCTGATACACCGTACAGTTCAGGCACAAGTGATTGCACACTCTGTACATTTTGTAGTATTTGAAGTAATGTTGCTCCTTGATCTCCATCGTTTTCTAATGGTATGATAGTGCCATCTATTATGGTTGCACTGTGCCTGATCAGATCTCCCAACACCCTACCCAGATTAAGATGTGTGACATTATTGATGTCGTCCTTTAGGTCGTTCTTCTGCGATGTTGTTAAAACAGAGTTACTGGCAATCACAGAATCCAAATCAAAACTCTTCTGTACCCATCCAATCTTCAATGTGTTGACCGCGTTCTCCAAGGCCTGATTTGAGAAGTTTGGTGTGTTCTCTACCAGTGATAATAGTCCTTTATTAACAGTCATGTCTATCCTGCGAACACGTTAGGTGAGCCACGCACCACTTTTGAACAACCTGTCCTGTCTCCGACCCTGCCTATCCTAATGCCTTCTGCGAACACAGTGAATGATGCCGTGATTAGTGCTTTACTGTGTATAAAACATACTAATCCTTTCCTCTTTAGATGATCGTCATTCTTGTGTCCAAAACCGCTCATTGGAATTCCATTCGCAAACACCGTGGCGAAAGCACCCTGCCTCTTGGGTTGGGTACAATGCTTAGGTCCTCTCTCTTGGTCGTTTTTTCTCGCTACTGCTGGCATGACAGTATTTATGGATGATAAAAACCGCTATGATTATAACTTAAATTTGCTGAATTGTCCTTTTTTGACGTCTTGCTTGATGCCACCTGAGATGTAAGACTCGACTTCTGTCTCCTGTGGTGCCACCTGCATACCTTTTGAACTCAACCAGTGCTGTGTCCATGGCAGTGGGTTCGCTGATGCAGATATGTCGTATATGGGATCATATCCCAGTGCCCGCAATCTCTTGTTGGCAATCCACTCCACGTAGTTGCCCAACAGTTTCTCGTTGAGACCTATTATGGAACCATCCTTGAACAGGTACTTGGCCCATGCCTTCTCTTCTTCAACACAGTCCTTGAACATCTGTATCACAGTCTTCTCTGTGCCTTTCATGGCCTTGGTCATCTCTGGGTCATCACCCTTCTGCCATGCCTTAATAACATGCGTTGAAAGGTTCAAGTGTGTCGCTTCATCCCTTGCGATCAGTGAAAGTATCTTCGCTGAACCTTCCATCAGTTTCAGTTCACCAAATGCGAATGTGCATGCGAATGATATGTAGAATCTCAATCCTTCTAACAAGTTCACTGTGTTCATTGCTAGGTACAGTTGTCTCTTCAGTTCAAGCATGTCTACTTTCTTGCCTACCGCATGATCCAAAGCCATTGCTCCAAACTTGTCGTATTCGTGTGTCACACTCTTTGCTCTCCTCAGGATCTCCTTGTCTTCTAGTATTGTGTCAAACACTTCCGCTGGATCTGAGTACACGTTCTTCATGATGTGTGTGTAACTTCTTGAGTGTATAGTTTCAAAGAAATCCCACGTCACTATGCAACCTTCCAGTTCTGGATTTGAAACGTATGGCAAGAACATTAGGCTTGGTCCCCTGCCCTGCACCGAATCCAACAGTGTCTGGTATTTCAGGTTACTTGTGAAAATGTGTTTTTGTTCAGGTCTGAAGTTCATGAAGTCCGCCCTGTCCTTCTGCAAACTTACCTCTTCGGGTCTCCAGAAGTAACCCAACATGGTCTGGTTCAACTTGTCGAACTGTGGATATCTGAAGTTGTCGTATCTCTGTACGCCACCGTCCTCGCCAAAGAACATAGGCTGTTTAGTGAAGTCGACTTTCCCCTGGTTAAAAACTGTTTTCGTCATAATAATTCTTCGATGTTAGATTGTACAGGCTTCGCACTCACCGTCGTCGTCTGCGGTTGTACTTATTTCCATTGCTGGATTTTCCGGCTCTAGGATCACGTCCTCACCATCGTCTTCCAGTTGCGTGGCAATGCCCGCTGGTTGTACATCCTCTTCCTCCCCTTTGAAATCATATGTGTTCTGATAGTAACTTGTCTTCCAGCCATACTTGTATGCTGTGAGCATGTCCTGTGCCATTGCTGACAGAGGCACCTCATTGTTCTCGTGGTGTAATGGGTTGTAACTCCAGTTGCCTGATATGGCTTGATCGAAATACTTCTGCATCATAGCAACAACATTGATGTAACCTGTGTTGTCAGGCATATCCCATAATAGCGTGTAATCGTTTTTCAGTTTAGGGAACCCTGGTGCTATCTGCTTCAGAGGACCTTTCTTGCTTTTCTTTATGGCCATCAGTGCCCTCGGTGGCTCGATACCGTTCGTCTCATTTGAAACTACGGAACTACTCTCACTTGGCATTTGTGCTGACAGTGTGCTGTGTCTTAAACCATACTTGGCGATGTCCTTCCTCAGGCTTTCCCATGCCATTCTTTGTTTATGTGGAACTATCTCGTCGACTTCTTTCTTGTAGTGATCGATCGGTAGTAGACCGTCTGCGTATTTCGTCCTCTCAAATCCTTCACACTTGCCCTTCTCCATCGCTATGTTGCAACTGGCTCTAAGGAGATTGTATTGGAACGCCTCAGATAATCTGTCAACAAGATCCCACGCCTTTGGATCTGAATATTTGACACCGTTCTTGGCCAGGTAGTGTGCCAGTCCAATGTAGCCTATACCCAGACTCCTTCTTTTCTTTGTTGAAACCTCTGCGGCCCTCACCGGATAGTCCTGGTAGTCAATTATCTGTTCCAGTGCCCTAACACTAAGATCACATATATTCTCCAGTTCACCTAAGTCATTCAGTGCACCAACGTTGACTGCTGAAAGGATACATAATGCTATCTCTCCCTGCTCGTCGTGTATGTCTTGAATGGGTGTTGTGGGTAACGTGATCTCTTGACACAGGTTACTCATTGAAACTTTGTCTTTGAATGAACTGTGAGAGTTACAGTGATCTAAATTCATTATGTAGATCCTGCCTGTCTCTGCTCTTTCCTTCAACAGGTCAAAGAATAGATCCTGTGCTGGCACTGTTTTCTTTGGTATGGTTTTGTCTGCCTCGTACTTCAGATAAAGATCATCAAACTCTTCCGTACCGAATGCTTCGTATAGTCCTGGTGCCATGTGTGGAGAGATAAGTGTGATGTCTTCCTCGTTCATGAATCTCTCATAGAACAATTTAGATATCTGTATTGAGTAATCCATTCTTCTAACTCTGTTGTCCTCTGTGCCTTTGTTGTTTTTCAGTACAAGAATGTCTTCGATCTCTGGGTGCCATATTGGGAAGTGTACGGTTGCGTTTCCACCACGCACACCATTCTGTGTACAACATCTCACAGTTGATTCGAATTTTTTAAGGAACGGAATGACTCCAGTGTGTTGAACCTCCCCACCTCTAATTTTACTATTAATACCTCTGATACGTCCTGCGTTGATTCCTATGCCTGCTCTTCTGGCAACGTACAAACCAATAGCCATGTCGCTTGAAAAGATACTTGGCAGAGTGTCATCACTGTCCACTAGGACGCAAGAAGCAAACTGTCTGATAGGTGTTCTCACACCTGCCATCACTGGCGTTGGTATATTAATTTTGTGCTGTGAGATCGCATCGTAGTATTTTTTTACATAACTCATTCTTGATTTAGTTGGATACTCTGCGAACAATGTCGCCGCGATCATCATGTACATGTCCTGTGGTGTCTCATATATCTGTCCTGAACTTCTGTCCTGCACGAGATACTTGTCACATATCTGTCTAAGGCCTGCGTATGTAAATTTTAAGTCTCTGTCTCTCTTGATCCATGTGTTGAATTTTTTTATTTCAGTCTTTGTGTATTTGTCTAGTATTGCTTTGTCATACACACCCGACCTGACGTTCCTGATTATCAGTTTCAACAACGGTATGTATTCGTATTGACCGTGTGCTTCCTTCCTTACGTCATAGGAAAGCAATCTCGCCGCGGCGTATTGGTAGTTTGGTGTTTCTAGACTGATAAGGTCATTTGCTGATCTCACCAAAACGTTTTGGATATCTTTTGTTGTCATGCCATCATAGAACTGTATGTTGGCATTCATTTCAATTTGTGATGACGACACTCCAGAAAGACCTTCACACGCCTCTTCAACGACGAAATGAATCTTGTTGATATCAAGGTCCTCCAGCCTGCCATCTCTTTTTTGAACTTTGATCGTACTAGAGTTGGTGTTCGGCATTAAGTTTTTTGTAATTCTTTTTTTTGATTTTATTTTTATTGTATCCATATTTATCTAAATCCGCGTTTATAACTTTTTTTGTCTAATTGTTTTACCTGTCATACGAATAAAATCACTCCGTCGTTATGCAATTTTATAATGTACTAATATTATGACAAAAAAAATTATTTGTCTATCAGTTTATTGATGTTATGCTATAATTGTTGTCTGGTAATCTATTGTTGCCGCAGTACCAGAGCTGGTTGTGGTATATTTTAGAGCAACAGTTTCAGAACCTGCTGTGGAATCTTTGTCATCAAGCACTGCGGTTAGTTCAACTCCCACGTCACTTCCGCTTTCAGTAAACGTGTCGTCATAACTTACACCATTAGTGGAAGCACTGACTACCATTTCACCTGTCCTGTCTAGTGTGCCTCTGACAATTTTGTATTTGATTCTCAAACCTTTTCCTGCAAGTGATGGGTATTCATTTATCGTAGTGGCCGACGATGTGTTGTCTGCAAGAGTTTGTGATTTTATTGCTTTGTCTTGTATGCCAATTCCTTGTATCTCCGGAGCGGCATTCAAGTTTGAACTACCATCAGATCTTCTTAGATCCGATCTCTCGAAGAAATCCAAGTGAGATGAACATTCATCATTGTCATATTGTATCACAGGAACCTCGCTCAACGAGCCTGTGCCCTCAAAGTTGTTGGCAACAGTGCTGGCGTACCAGTTGCCTTGTGAAATAATATTTCTTGGTCCGACACCTGTATCAGCACCTGCTGTTGGTTTAACATAGATTGCTTGTTGTCCTATATCACTCCAACTTGAACTTGAGAAATGTATGTCTCTTGGTCCGTTAATGGAACCTGCTGTACTACCATCCATTTCTGCACCAAGTAACGCACCATAGTAGGCAGTTGAAAAATCGCAGTCATGGAATCTGATGTTAGTTGAATCATTGCTGATGTCTACCAACCTAGCAAACTTTGTAAACTGACACTGATTGAATATAACATTGGTGGTCGAGTAGACAGCAGTCGACTCAGTGACTGTGACACCCTTCGATGTGCTGGCATCTGCACCACCAGATGCATAAGATCCAGTAAACTTGACATTGTTGAAATATGCCTTCGTAACCCTATCCAAAGATACTCCGCCATATGCAACGGTGTTTCTAATAGTCATGTTTGATATTTGTATCTGTGTTGGTGTTGTTGCACCTGAGTTTCCTATGTTGCTACCAACATTGCCTTCGTCGTCCTGTGTGACCATTACTGCATTGTTGCCTGAATTCCTAATAATTGTTTTGTCTGGACCTTCACCTACCAAATGTGCGTATGGTGGGATCTTAAGTGCGGCATTTATTCTGTAAGTACCTGCTGGGAAGAAGAGTATTCTTCTTGCTCTTGTATCGTCCTTGTCTGTGTCTATGTAAAGTTCGTCTATAGCATTCTGTATCGCAGTTACATCTGCTGTGCTGTCGTCACCTGTTGCACCAAAGTCTTTCACAGACACATAGTCATCTAATCTTTTTTGTAATGTTCTCTGTTGAGATGTTGTTACAGGGGTTGAATCTCCTAGGTATCCCTTGTATGTGTGATTCAATGCTGTTGTGAATGCCGAACTGCCTGCGGTCACTATCTCTGTGTTGCCCACAGCAGGAGCACCATCTGATACCGTACCATTACCTATGAAAAGTCTCTGCTCATCGATGACCCAACCTAATTCTCCAGCCGCTAACTGCGGTAGATCCGTACGTTTACCTCTTCTATGTTGAATCCTCGATATTTGGACAATGGGCACGATTAGTAATTTCCTCTAAATTTTGCTAATATTTATTGTATTTATACAGTGATCCAAAATGGCATCTACAGTATTTGTTTATAGTATTGCTCCAGTTTGGCGTACCACTGTCCCACCCAGTGCTCGTAATTATCTATGTCGAACGTCTGATATTCATTGTTCTGTGTGCATATAAAGATACGACCTGTCTTGATCTGTGTATCGTACATCTTGTTGTGTGCTTCTGCGTATGCCACCAATTGGAGATAGTAATCTTCGACCCATTCTTTCTTCTTCAATCTACGTGCCTGTTTGAAATCCATTATAGCAGGCTCGCCCTTATACACGCCTACTAAATCTGTTGTACCTGCGTACAGTTCTGGATAGTACAATGATACCTCAGACCCCCATACTTCGCTCACGTCCGTGAGTCCATTGTCAATAATGACATTTGCCATGGCGTGTGCTTTCTGTTGAATGAGATTAGAACCAGGTGTTCTGTCCTCGCCCTTCACGTGCTTCTCTAGGCTACGGTGCATCACTGTTCCTATGTTCGCACTTTCTGTGGTTATCTGTTGTGCCTTCTCCGCACCAACTCTCTTACGCCAGGCGTGTAGGTGTGTCATGTCTTTTGTGGCACTCAAAACAGTGGTTACCGATGGCACCTGCCTCCCATCGGGAGTCTCATAGTGTCTTTTGTGATTCTTGATAACCTTGGATAGTTCGTTGTACGGATACTTCTGATTGTAGGCGATGCCTTTGTCCATAAGAATGTTTCTTGGTATTTTCATTTTAATAATTATATAGCAAATGGTGAAAAATGTAAACTACAAATCCGACATAGAAAGCCAGAAGAATTGGTTTCCGTACAGTATCAGCGAACGACCAGATGATTTTGTCATACAGAACGGTGTTCATGGAAGATGTCCAACTGCAAAGTGTGACAAACAGTGCAACAAAAACAATCCAAATTATTTCAAAAATTTCACTGTTGCGGATGTGATTCACAATAAGCCTGACATCGGTTGTTTTGGTTGCAGTTTCACCTATGGAAGTTTCTTATCAGAAAGTGACACATGGCCAAATCTACTTCAGCAGTCCCTAGGAAGGCAAACAGGTAACTTTGGTGTGCCTAATGGTGGACCAGATGCGTGTCTGACAAACCTTGTGAACGCACACAAGCATTTTGGTATCAACACAGCCGTGGTCCTGTTTCCGGTCATGGACAGAAGACTGTTGAAATTCACAAGCAATGGCCTTTACTTTCAGTTACCGGTGGGTCCATGGTCTGATTGGATTTATGATTTTTTCTCACTTAATCATTTCGACAAGTCATTTATCAAAGACAAGATCGCACATGTGAAAAAACAAATTGCTCTAGATGTTGACAACAAATATTCGAAAGAAAAAATTATGCAGATAAAAGATTACTGCGATAATAACAATATCCGCCTTTACGTGAGCAGTTGGGACAAAGCAACTAAAAATTTTCTTGTACAGAATGGTTTTAATGTGCTTCCTCTATACGAAATGTGGGTCACTACCGAACGGGCCGGAGACGACTATCATCCCTGCAGGGTTCACAATCTTGATTGGGTCTCTAAAATTGCTCCAAGTATTTCGTAATACTTTTTTCAAGATCGGGTATTAGTTTCCTCCAGGTTTTCTTGCCTCTGAACTTATCTTGCCTGTCGTTGTATTTCACAAAACTTTCTAGCAGGTTTCTTCTCTCTGATGAGTCTACTTTGTCTTCACGCAGGTTGTTTATGTGACCATCGTAGTATATCAAAAACTCTGGTGATGTATCTTTGAATTTTACACGACTTTTTTCTAATTTGTCCGCTATCTTCAACTTGTATTCTACAGGAGCCACATCGTAGTTCAGCATCTTTGGATACCATACCTGTGCCATCCATGAAAGGTTGTAGTGCAAGTTCCATTTGCCTTCTGCAAACTCCAGTTGCCATAAAAGCAAATCATCCAATTGGTCTATGTTCAATATTGATATGGCCGGACTAAAAACAATTTTTCCGTTGGGTTTTTCGTTGATAACGCTTTTGTAGAAATTTAAGTTTTCCACTATCTTGTTCCAGTTGCTTGGATACCTTATATACTCTGTTCTCTCACCTATACCGTCAATGCTCCCCCAAATTGTCCAGCCTTGTAATTTTGGTAACCATTTCTTCACTCTTGGATTAACATTCGTCAGGTTCGTGACTATCGTTACCTGCTTATCTCCAAGTGTGCCATGCTTTTCACAGTAGTCAAATATATTCCAGAATTCCGGAATGATTGTGGGCTCACCTCCCAATATGCAAAGCGTTCTGGTGTTATCGCTGATCCACTTCACCAACTTGTTTGCAATTTTGTCATTCTTGAACCATTTGTATTCAACCGAAAGGTTGTTGGTCCAGTTGTTCACATTGCCGCTCTGTTTCATTACCCATGACAGCCATTCAGGATCTTCCTCCCCCATTTCTATCAATTCCTTGCCAATCTGGTTAGAGTAGGCCTGTGAACACATTTTGCACTTGAGGTTGCAAAGGTTACCAAAGTGTACTTCTGTGCTATGGGGTAGGTGACTTACGGATCCATCGGCCTGTGTGTTTTTGATGTACCATTCTTTGTCTTCAATACTTCGCATTGATTGATAGCCTTGTTCTTCTTGCTCATTACACTTCACACATGCCGACAGGGTTTCTCCTTTAATCATTTTCAGCCGTGTCTCTTTCATGTGGTCGCTATTCCACACTGCCTCGAATGATGTATTGTTTATATGATATGGATTTCCGTTTCTGTCTAGTATCTTGTCGTTGGTGGCACAACAGTATTTGAATGAACCGTTAGTATGGATGTATTGGTGGTTCCAGGCCAGTGAACAAAATGACTTACTCATATTAATAGTTATTGGTCTACTGTCGTCTCTTCATGGCAGATTTGGCCATCTTCTTGACGACGTCTGTGCTTCCTTGGTCGTCGTAGTCCATGGCAGGATCTTTTTCTGCCTCATGGTCGGTCTTCACTATGATCTTTTCTTGGTCGAAGTCTGCAACCACGTTTTTCAGGTCACCGTCCTGGTCATATATCCTTTTGAAAACATCGTAGTTAAATGCTGGATATCCAGTATTGCTCATGATCTGTTTCACAGCATCCATGCTGACATCACTGGGACTGTCTTTCTCATCGGCGTCGCCACGCATGTTTAATAAAACATTGATTATTGCTGATTCTAGTTCGCTGTCTGATTTTTTGAATTCGTAAAATCTCACGGGACTACTTCCCCGCTAGTTTGCTGTACAATCTGTTTGATGCTTCAAACACTTCTTTGGATTCTCTTTGCTCTCTGCCTTCTGGTTCTGTGCCACCTGCTTCGGCGTCAGAGGCTCCAAACTCATCTGCCTCAGCATCGCCTGAGTCCAGTGAGTCTAGATCTGTGTCCACGTCCATCGTGTCATCGGCTCCCATGGGTTCTGAAGCAACTTCCTCTCCGGTCAATATTCTTACACCGTTATCCAGTTCTTGCCTGGTTGTCGATAAAGTGGCTTCTGCCTGTTCAATCGCTGGTTGGATTTTTTGTATGAATGCGTCTGCCTTGTCTGCACCCATTTCGTCTCTGATTCTGTCCGCTAGTTCTAACATGCCTTCTGTTTTCATTGATGCTAGATCCTCCAAGTAACCTGTTACCTTGTCCATCATGTCCTTGGCCGCTAATATTAATTCTGATTGTTCCTCAACACCTTCTTTTGTAAGCATCTTGCTTACAACTTTCTTCTCGTCCTGTGACAGTGCCTGACCTTTATCAAGTTTACCTTTGGCACTGATCGCTGTTGAGCCTGCTTTGGCTTCTGGGTCTGCCATGCTACCACCGTACTCAGCAAGTTTCCTCTCTGCAATCTCTTGATTTATAATATCAAGCATCATTTGATTTTTTTGATATGCGTTGTCTTTAAGTTCTTGTCCGAAGTGTGTGTTTTGTGTGATCTCGTGTATCTTTGTTCTCACATGATTTGCGTAGTCTTGCAATTCCACTTCATCTAACTGTGTCAGATCCATGGTCATGTTGAATCTTGATTCGAATTCTTTCAATAATGATTCAGTTGTTACTGGTTTTGTGAGGTCTAAACTCTTCATACTGTGTTTATTTATTATCTAGCCTCCGAACGTGTCGTTAAAGATGTGCTGTATTTTGCTCTTGCAATCGTCCGCTAGGCGGTTTGCGACGTCTAGTCTATCCCAGTAAACGTCTTCCATCAGTTCGTCTTTCTCTTTTTGCGCCTCCTTTATCATGCGTTTTGCGTTCTGTATGTCGAACAACTGTGAGGCGTGTTTGGTGTCAAGTTCGATTATGTTATTGGGTATTTTCTTGCCGTCTGCTAGGTGATGGGCCACGAGTATGGCTGTCTGTTTGAGGTTTATACCTTCGTGCAGTATCGTTGCTTCCATCATATCTGCTATCACATACACATACCTGGTGCCAGTTTGTTTTTTAGGCACGATGGCTATGTTGCCTATCAGGATGCCTTTGGAGAACTGCTTGGGTAGATGATGAAATGGCCTACGTGCTTGTTCTTTTTTAGCCAAGGCCGCCAGTTTCCTTTTTAAACCATAGGCCTCGATTTGTTTTACAAGTTCAGACTTTTTATCATGCAATGTTGGCTTTACCTTGGTAACATTGTTCGTATAGTCTTCTTGGATCTTTTGAGTACTGTCCATAATTTTTTTCAAAAAACGTTTTTTGATATTCTGGTACGGCATTAGTCACCAACGTTGGTTTGATTTGTTCTTTGTATTGCTGTGGATCAAAAACATCAAAATCATATGCGTACTCGGGTTTTTTGATTTTCTTTTCAACTATCCCGGCTGTTAATGAATCAAGATCGTTTGGATTTACCAACGCTGATGTGTCCTCCACGGCCTCCGAAACCAATGTTCTAAACGGACTTGATTTGGCTTGCTCAGGATGGGTTCCGATTATCTGTATCACCTGTGGATACCATTTTCCTTCAGGATGGAACTTGTTACCATAGAAATCACGCCATGCTACCGAACCTCTGTATGCAGTGTGAAACTGAACGTAGTATCCAAGTTCTCTGGCCTGTATGCTCGCGGCACCTATTGCCATGCCTAGCGTTTGATAGATCAGGTGCAGGTGTTCTCCCGAAAACTTATGATAAGGAACAATAGATTCCACAGGATCATCGTATGCTTTATTGGATCTTTTGTTTTTTTCTGCCTCAAGGAATCTGTCCATGAATGAACTGTAACTGTTCCATTCTTCTCTGATTCGTACTTCCATTTCTGGATCTGATATAGCACATAGCCAACTTATGTAATCTTTGTCGTTTGCATTGTTATTGTTAAGTTGACTGTTTGTTTGCATCAAGTACTCAGGTTCATGAACCATATAAACTATTACATTCTTTACATTCTGGAATACTTGGTTCTGACACTGTGGCAACGAATGTATGCCGGCTAATGATAAGACATTTTCTAATTCGCCTTCTCTGTGTGGAATCCATAATTTGTATGGCTTGGCAATATGCTGTATTCCTGATTTGTGTGTAAATCCGGCATACTGTCCTGTCTGCATGTTCAAGGCAGATTTTATAATTTTTGTTAGGTCATGCTCTGGTATGGGCTGATTTTCTGGTTTCCAGCCGGTCACTTGAACCATGCCTTTAGCAAGGTCTTGGGTGTGCATAGTAGATCTCCTATTTAAAATACTTATATATGTGTTTATTTAACATGTATTGCGTGTCATTGTCTAAATTTTTCCTCACAAAAATGGCCTTGTCTGCCAGTCTCTTTACCATTGTTTGTTCGCTGTCGTTTAAATCACTGCTTTTGAATGTTTCTGTAAGATGTTTTTTAATGAATTCAACATCTGCATTCGTAATATAGATGTTGACACGTGGTGCTATTTTAATAAACATTTATTTGATAATTTGTCTAGCCTGGCATCTTCATCAAGATCACCACCACTGTTGATAGTAAGCCTGCGACCACTGTGCCCGCTGTTGCTATGATTGTCTTGGTCTGTGATTTGTGACCTGCCGTCATCTCTTCGTTCATTTTGCCTAGACGGAGTTCTATAGCACTCAACCTGTCGTGGAGACCTTTGTATCTCTCCGAACACAGGTCAACGTGTGCTTCTAGGTTCTGTTTTTCTAAATCTGTTGTACTCATCAATATTATGTATTCTCTTAATTCCTGTTTGATCTCTCTGATCTCCGCCGTTATAGCCTGGAACTGTGCCTGTCGCATTGCCTAGATGAGCCTCTGTGTGTTTTTGTTTGTGCCTAAATGTACTGTTATTTATCGATGGGACCGGCGTAAGAAAAGTAGGTGTTTATGATGCCACCCGCCAGTGCACCGATTATCTTCTGCCTGTCAGTGCCCTGCATCTCCTTTGTGACGAAGGTGTGTATGGGCAGGTGTGCTGTGTTTGTGCAGTTGGCCACAATGGGTATGAGGCTGAAGTCATCCACCAGGCTGGCCGTTGGATCCACAAAGTCTCCATACACTCCCGACTGTTCTGTAAAGAACTGGAAGTGCCAGGTGGTGTGTCGGCCCTCGTAGAATGATCCGAATGCGTGATTGCCCAGCGTGGGCAGTTCCATCCGTTGTGGTGGCAATTCCCAGGTGATGTTACCCCTCATCTGTAGCAGTTGTATCATGGTATTGAAGTTCGAATTCTGGTTGCGGGCGATGGCTAATGAATTCTTGTCGTGGATGACATCTCCAGACAGGGTCTTGAAAGGAAACTGTTGTTTGAGGTTGCCGTTGTCGGTGATATCTACCAGCGTGTGGATTCTGTACTCGTGCATAGCGATATTTACGTCATAAAAAAAGGGCGAACCTAATTAAAGATCCGCCCTTTTGGTAATTTAGTCTAGTGACTAAAGTGATTATGCATCACCTCTTTGGTCAAACATACCAACGAAAGAGTTGGCATCACCATTCACGTGTCCTTCAGGTAATAGTGTTCTTACCTTCACGTGTTGTGTGTTGTTTGATGAGTCACCATCTAATACTGCTCTGATGTCTGCTTCGATATCCGCTTCAGCATCACCAACCACAGTTGCATCAACGTCCATGTTGATGTCACCTGCAGAGTCGGCCGCATTAAATTGACCTGGAGTACCTTCAACCACGAACTGGAAAGAGTCGATTGAGTCGTTTGCTGTGATCTCACTCGCCTCTGCCGCATCGTTGTCTGTTGCCTTTGCCGCTAATCTGTAAGAAGCGCCAAGTAGGGTACCGTTTTTGTTGACAACTTTGGTTACCTTGTCAAATACTGAGTCCAAAGCCTCAGGAGTTGTTGCACCATCAACTGATTGTGCAAAGATAACTTCTACGAAAGTCAAACCTTTGCCATTGAAAGATTGTCTTCTCGTTAAGTCGTCTGACCTGTTTTGTGAAATAGGCATTGTCTGTTTCTCCTTTTTTAATTATAATCCAAATTATGCTATTATGCGTATTTGAAAGTTGTTTTAAGAGTCACAGCAACAGTACCTGAAGTAAAATCAATCGAGTCTACTGTTCCTAGGTTGATGATGTCTTCTACTAATACTTGAGCAAGTGTTCCTGTCACAGTTCCATCTAAAGATGTGAAACTATTGATAGTGCTTGTGAAGTCACCTTCTAGTAAGAAATCTTGTTTCGTACCAGTGTCATAGACCGCACCTGCGGCTAAGATTGTTGCTCTTGATAGTATAGTGTTAGAGACTGCTTCCATGGCTTCTCTTGAAGCGTCAGCGTCTACGTCCCAGTCCACTGCGATCATAGTGATTGCCTTACCGATAAAAGTTTGTTCTCCGATTAGTGCATTCACCGTTCTGTTTGGTGTTATTGGCATTTGTTATCCTCCTTTTTTCTGTTAACATATGCTTTGATCCCGCTCAGGGATCAAGTTGCAAGTATTTATTGGTAAGATTGGTAAATTATGCTGTAATATTAAGATTTCAACCAGACTTCATCACTTTTGACACGTTTTTGGAACTTGTAGCCTAGGTCCTGCAATATCGACTCACATTTCACAACAACATCCGTCCTCTTGTCCCTTTTCATTTCAATGTTGATCACGGGATCGTTCTTGGTCAGTGTCTCCCTCGCTCCCGTCAACAATGGTATCTCAAATCCGTCTACATCTATCTTCACGAAGTCAACGTTGGTCAATCCAAAACTGTCGAGTGTCCTACACTCTATGTCTCCATCCTCTTGTTGTAACACTGTCGAGTTGAAGTCTTGCTTGGCCTTGTGTTCCTTGTCCGACAATCCATAGGGCCAGAGCAATACATTTTTCTCTTGTATGTTCTTCTCGAAACATTCTCTGAAGTTGGGGTTTGGTTCGAAGCACACCACACTCTTGAAACGTTTGGCCAAGGGTCTGGTCCACTGTCCGATGTTGCTACCTATGTCCAGGCACACACGCCATTGCTTGACGTATTTCAAACTGGCATCTCTCTGTGCTTGTTGTCCGTTGCCTGCATCATCTAGATATGTTGGTTCTGTGTGCTGACCGTAGAGTACCCAGTAACTATTTTCGTTTGGCATCACATTCTTTACACGCACAGTCAGGACAGTCCTGGCATTCTGTACATGAACTCCTGCAGTGCTGTTCGCACCCACACTTCTCACAGATGTACTTGATCATTTTCAAAATGCCCTCTCTAGACATCTGTCACAGTCACAGTGATCACACTTCTCACAGTTAGAGCAGGGCTCATCACAATGTGGATCGCAGTTGCACCTATGGCAGATTTTTCTTTGTTCTTCCATTACAGTTCCTTGAATTTCTTCAGTATGTCCGTGTTGGGCAGTTTGGATTGTAACTGTTGTTGCAGTCTGTGTAGGGTCTGCATCTTCATCTTTGAATTCAACTTTGTGTAGTTGGCCACCGCTCGCCTGATGTTCTTGAGGTTGGCATCGGTGATGTTGAGAGATCGTTCCAGGTGCGTTAGGTTCTTGAAGTGATCCTCCCACGTCCTCATGTATCTCCTCAGTGCCATCACTGGCACAGGCTGTCTCTGTCTCATGGCCTGTGCTTCATCCTTGTTCTTTAGTTTCTTGGTGATCTCGGGATCGCCCGACACTATGGCCAACATGTTGGCTAGATCATTGTTGATCATCCTGACCTGATCGAACGTGCCCTTGGCCATGGTCTGGTCTGCGTATGACTTGGCGAAAGACTGTGTGTCCTTGTGTTGGCTCATCAGGGCCAGTGCCAGGAAACTGACATAAATTCTTTCAGTTACTTCCGGAAAGGTGAATCTCTGCAGATCACTATGTCGTCTTATCACCTTGCCTTCTGATACATACTTTAAAAATGGCGTTAACATACGGGTATTTATAGGGCAAATGCAAAGAAATTTTATTCTTACGGATGTCATGAAGACAGGAAATCATCAGGACCTGGAAGACTTTATCTCAATGCACTCAATGAGTGACCAGACATTTGATATGACCGGGGAGTACTTCACACTACACAATTATGACCTAGACAGTTATGATCGTAGGTTCGCGATCATAGACACTAGAACAATCAACCTTAGACTGACCAAGAACAAAGAGTTCTATGTAGAATTAAACAGAAGAGTAAATCTTCTGAAGAGCCAGGGGTTCGTGTTTATCAAGGCAACTCCATGGGAGAGCCTTCACAACATTGCATATGAACCCGAGTACCCTAAAATAGATGTGGACCATGTCAAATGGTCTGGGGGAGTGAGTTGGTTCTGGTACTACATGTACAGCAAACACAAAGATAAGCAGTATAATTTTGATCACAGCGAGAAGAAGTATGACTTCCTTTATCTAAACAAAAACATCCGCGGGCATCGTCAACTGCTGTTTGATTTAATGGAACCTCTTTTGTCAAACAGCATCTACACCAATTGGGAAAAAGGAATAAAGTTGTCAAAGGAGTACGAATTGCCATGGGCCCAAGACTATCCATCAATGGGAATGGACCAGGACATATACGAAAAGCCTTACAACCATACCAAGTTTAGTTTACTGTCTGAAACCAACATTACCAACAATGAGGTCTTTGTTACGGAAAAATTATGGAAGGCCATCCTTGCTCAACACGTCTTCCTGGTACACGGCAATTTTTTGTACCTGCAGAAATTGAGAGAAATGGGATTCAAAACCTTTGGCAAATACTTTGATGAAAGTTATGACCAGGAGATACATCCAAAGCAACGAATGGAAAAGTTGAGGGGCACTTGCAAATCACTTCTGACCAAAAACTGGCAGGACATTTACCTGCAAACACAATCGTTAAGGAAACACAATCTTGATCTGTTTTTCAATAGTGAAAAATTAAGTGAGCAGATCAATAAGACTTTAGATCTATTTCTTGAATTTGCTGATAGAAGTAAGATTTCTTCTTGAGAAGCCTAGCCTGTCCACCAATTTGACAGCGTTGCCTGACTTGTCCACAGCGACAAACCCTTCTGGTTCAGTGACCTCGAGTCCTCCGTCTGTCTGTTGAAATGATCCTATGGCCTGTGCTTGGTTCATTTTCTTTAACACAAATGCTTTCATTGTCTGCACTGCCCTGTAGAAGGTCAGCATGGCCTGTAATGGTTTTTTGGCCCTGCTGAGGAACACCGGCATCTGTTTCATTTTGTCCTGTCTTAACTGCAATGCCTTCTGTGCCTTCAGTCCGGCCATTTGCTGTTGCATCCTGTCGTTGTAAAACTTCTTGAATCCTTGTAGGAATTTGTTTGCATCGTTTGGCAGTTTGCCTTCCCTCACCATTGCGTTTATGTACATTTGAAACATGGGTATGAAGTCCTGGTTCTGTCCTAGAACGCTTGAAAGGTTCTGCGGTACGGAGTTCAACAGGTTCTCAAGTTTTTCTATCCCATTGAAGAACTGTTTTGTCTCAGCGTCAGTGAACTTGGCACTGCCTGATACATCCTTGTATGTGGCATTGTCAAAGAACACGTCTGGACTCTCTGCGAAGTCACTCACATCTGCTCCGCCCTGTGCATTCATGTCAGCGATACTGTCACCAACGTAAGTCGTATGGAATATGATTCCAACCTTGGCTCTGTCTATCTGTTTACCTAAATCACTTGCTTCTGGTACTGCATAGGTTATAGTGTTGGGCGTGAAAGTGAGATGAGGCTTACCATCAATATTTTTACGTATGATGTCATCATCCGTGAACAAAAGATCACCCTGCACGACATTTCTAATATTCAATTTTTTCACATGTACAAGACATTTCAACAACTTCTGTCCAAGATCATCTGTGCCGTGATTGTTTGCTATATCTTTCTTTGTGTAATTTATTTTGGCGTTCTGGGCAAAGACAGACTTTGTTCCAACAAAGAACTTTCCGTTGTCTGGATTGGTCCCACAAACCACAGCAGGAGCACCATCCCACTTGACCGACACACTCATGGCCTCTGAACTAGTTCCTTTGAGTGTCAGCAACAAACCGCGGAAATATTCTATTACGGCCTTGCCACCTTCGTAACCGTTTGTGATGACTATGTCCTCGATGTGTTCTAGGTGCGTCCTCTTGAATTCTGTAAGGACATCTTCTATCAACATTGATTAATCCTCTTTGTATTCGCCGTCTTTTATCTTGAGCACGTTCTGTTTGATATCTTTGTTTTCTTTGATACGTGCCACTCCTTTGCTGAACTTTGATGCGTCCATGTTTTTCAGAGCTGAATTAAATCTTTTTTCTAATTTGAATGCCGTGTTTTGATCAAAGTTCTCTCTGATGTAATGCATCAGCCTTATGGCACTCTCAAGTATGTGTGAAGCCCTGCTTTCTACCACCTCTTCCTTGTCTCTTTTTAGGGGCATTGAGCTCAATTCTTCTAATAGACTTCTTGTATGTTTTTGCATTATAGGTATTTACTCCATATTGTAGCACAATTAAAGCAAAAGTCTACTGGTCAATGCTTTTGGCATAACTTATGATATATTTTTCAAGCTCTTTTAACTCTGTTGGCTGGTGGTGATAGGCATATTTGGGTGTCTTTTTTTGCGAATCTGCAGACATCTTGCTTCTCATGTATCTGTTGCCACAAAAATTCCAGATATCAATGATTCTTTTGTTGTCCTCTATCAATTTGATTTTTTCAAATGCTTTGTATTTCGCACGGTTTCCTGTGAGATGCTTCTTATCGAAACCATTGCACATGTCCCACATCAGATAAGGAATATTCCTGTTGTCCAAAAATCCAGCCAGCATGATAATTTCTGTGAACAACTTGTCCCAATAAGTCTTGATGTTGGGTATTATTTTATAGTAATCATCACACAGGTTCTTTACGTCGTTAATAGATGTGTCCTGTAATATAAAATCTTCTCCCAGATAATTAGAGTTCTGCAAAGGCATCCAACTGCCGTCTATGTAATCTTCTTTCTTGTTCAGTGCCAGTTCCCAACGGTGTGAGAACGTGATTGGTATGAGTATAAAATGCGGCGAACCGTTTTGTGCTATCCATTCCACCGTGGTCCTGCAGGTCCGTTGAAAACTGGTGCCTGCCTTGCCTATGTTTCTTAAATCGGTGCAACCGAAGAACTGCATGAGTTCATCAGAAACATGCCAAAATTCTGCGAAACTGCATCCATTTAAAAGTAAAGTTCTCATACTGTAAGTTTAATTATTAACGTTTCCTGTTATCATATATAATTTGTATGGGTCGTATATCAAAACAAAAGATTAGGATGTACTCGCACCATGACCCTGATCTGGACATAGAGGATGACTTCTGGCCCATACTCGGGATCATTACCACGGTGTTGGGTTTATGGACAGGGTTGGTGCATCTGATAGATTACTTTACATTTGATACTATTCCATGGTGGGCTGAACCTTTCACCATAGCACCAGTACTGGCACTTGTGGTCATGAAGGAACGATATGATTCATTGAATCCACTGCACTGGTGGCCTATGTTCTGTGGGTACAGAGTCAAACTTCCTTCCAGAGAGATCATCACGATCAGACCATTGGATTCCGAACGCATCTTAAAACAGCACGGCGGCTTGCTTAATGTTCACATTGAGGATTTCGAAACGCTTAAATTCCGCAGAAGAAAAGATGCTGTAATATTCAATCTTCGGCACGGGTAAAAACAGCACCGTATTTCTTTTCATAATTTTGAAGTTTCTGTGACAATTCCGCAACAATCTGCCTGTATTCTGAAATTTGCACTTCGAGGTTACCTATCTCTGCTTTGAGAAGTTTAATTTTATTTGCCTTGTCCTGCATAGGGTTTGTAAGATCTCTTTTTGTGCTTGTTCATCGAGCTCATTTTGATTCTGCTTTTGTTCTTGCTCTGGGAAGTCTTTTTGGGTCTACCCGGTGTGTATCCACTTGCGCCTATTCTCATATTTTAATATTATAGTAGACAGTTTTATTTGTCAAGTGTATAATGTAAATAATATTATGATCAAGTACCAACTGAGATGCAGATGTAATCATGAGTTCGAGGGTTGGTTCCCCAACAGCAAAGAGTATACCAAACAAAAGAACAAGGGAATGGTACAGTGTCCCATGTGTGACAGCACTGCCGTTGACAAGGCCATCATGGCACCAAACGTGAAACGATACAAAACAAAAGCACAACCAGACGACTACATGGTAATGGGCGAAAGTGCTGAATCGATCCTGCGTAAACTTAACAAGAAGATCAAGAAAGATTTCCAGGACGTTGGTAAAAATTTCGCCAGGGAGGCCAGGAAAGCCGCGAAGGGCAAACGTGATCAGAAGTTCTATGGTAAAGCAACCAAGGAAGAGACTAATCAATTGCTAGACGAAGGTATAGATCTTTTCCAGGTACCCGACTACAAGGACAATTAGTTGCATAAAAGTTGATCTTTTCATATCGGTTGACGTAATACACTTTCTAGTATATAATTGTAGACATGATGCGTAGGATAACAGAGATTGAAACTCCTATGTGTTTTTTATTAACAAACAAGGAAAGAGGAACAATATGCTAAAAGGTATGTTTAATACACTTTTTCCATCTACTAAAGAGGAAACAAAGACCATGGCAAACTCAACACAATACGTTGTATACACTAGAAACTTCAAATCAAGAACGAAGCAAATCGGTGTATTCGCCGAGCCGGCTTCTTCATACAAAGTGAATGGTGAAGTACACGGTGGTAAAATCAAGTTCAAAAACCTAGCAGTAAAAAACACTGCAAGAAAAACAGCGACTAATAAGTTGTTATCAAAAGGTATTGATTTTACAGTAGAAGTATTAGGTGTAGCACCTAAGGCTTCTGCATTAACAATGAAATCAAACATCATTTCATTGTTGAAAAAATCAGGCAGAAAAGTAATCAACTACTCTGCTTAATTCCCAATAGTTAAGTTGTTAAAAGGGCGGTAGGCGACTATCGCCCTTTTTTTATGTCTAATAAATATATTGTCTGATTATTTTAACTAGATCCAACGTAATCAACTACTCTGCCGACGTTTTAATAACGTGTGAGTCTATAAACATCCGTTCATACTCGGGATGAATATCATTTATATAGTGTTCTATTGCACTTTGGGAACCAAATGTGTCCACTTCTTTGATGTAATTGTTGCAAACCAAGAAGCCGTACACCAATCCATACCAAAAACCTGTGCCTATAAGTGTGTCATGTGATCCACTCTTTTGTTTGAACAAGTCTATCTTTTCAAAGAACAACGTATTATTTTCGTATCGCTTGAAATTTGGTATCACCCTGTGTAGTTGTTCATAGGAATCGTTCACAAATTTCTCTTTATCAAAATACAGGTCACTGAATTTGATGTATGGGACCGAGTAGGACTCTAACTTTCGCCAATCGTGGAAGTGACATGCATTAATTTTGCCATTGTTGAATTGTTCAAATAAATTTTCTGTACCGTCTGGATTGTAGAAAGTTTTGCGTTCATGAAACAGCAGGTGCTTCTGTAACCAGTTTTGATATATGTTCCAATGGTATTTTGATTCGTATATGATCACGGGCACTGCCTTGTCCTTCTCAGCCATGAAAATTTCTAAGTGCCTAAAGTTCCAATGAAATTTATCAATTTTTAATGTTGGTGAAAATTTGTATGTGTCCCTGGTGTGGAAACTCTTGGGGGAGTAATCTGTTGTGTTGCGAGAATGGTCTCCATAAAGCAGACACTCAACGATGTGTTTAAACCAATTTCCGCCTGTGCCGCTCATGAAATACAATGGTGGGAAATATTGTGAATGCATATGACCTTAAAATAAGTGATCATCTGATGTCTCATGATGATAATTGTTAGTGTTCCAATCTGCTAGTCCGATTAATTCGATCTTCCTGTTGTTGTACACTTGTGCTGAACCGTCTAATGCCCACTCCTCCGTCCTTTTCAGTTTGGTGTTATTGCCGTCATGATCTTTTTGCAATGCGTATTCCACTTTGATACAGTATTCGGCCGAACACTTCTGTGCGTTTTTCGTGTAGAACCAATCCTTTGCTTCTTGCAGAGTTTTGAACACAACAATTAGTTTATCGATACCTTCTACTTGAGAGGTTATGGTCGTAGTCTTGGGCATTCTACTCCCAGATGTACTTGGACTTCTTGGGCACGGCGAAGTTCAAATACTCATTTATTTGCTTTAGATCTTCGTTGTTCTTAAGGAAACACACTTCGTTAGCAAAGTGCAACTCAACATTGTTCTTGATAGCCAAGTTGAACAATTCATTGCGCCTTTGCTCATCGTCTGTGATGCAGTACATACTACAAAGAACAATGCCGTCTGGTCTTTGTTTGATATGATGTTCCAGGCCTGGTTGCCAATCGCAGTGTTCGTTCTCGAATTCGTAACTGGCATATTGGATGTTGTATCTCCTACAGTAGTCATTTATCGTTGACCTCTGCATGGGCAAAGGTATGTTTTTAGCGAAAGCACTATTCCAACCCGCATAAGTGATGAAGTGTTTATCAGAATAATCAAATTTTTCTCCCGCCGTGTGATCACCTGGCATACGCATAAATCCGCCGGGCAATCTCCTACCATATTCTTCTCCCTCTATCAATATTCTCATGTCAATACTCACCCTAGTGTATCCCTCTTCGTTGTTGATGTTGCCATGGATGTGTTCTTGGAAAAACAAATGGCTTTGTCCTGGTGACAGTTCAACAGGTCTAGAATTTTCAATGCAGGTTTTTTCAAATTTTTCTAAACTCCATTTTTCGGCGATGAATTGTTTTGTGATTTTTCTGCTTTTTTCTAGATCCATTATCCACATGGTATTGGTCTTCTCTGCCCTTGTCAGTGGTGTCCATATCGTTCTGCAACCTCTGCCATTACCAACAAAAATCCCTTGGTGGAAGTGAAGTCGCCTGCCCACCTTGGCCTGCTGTGGGATTACAACTCTCAAAGTGCCCTGCCTCTGTACCATATATCTTTTGTTTTCTATCTTTGAGGGTATGTACTCCTCCACAAAGTTGTCAAACATCTGCATGAACTCCTTACGAGAACAGGCATTCTGCACATGTTGTTGCAGTTTCACAATTTCGTTGGGTTTAAGCACCTCATGAATCATTTCAAGTTCGGTGACTTGTGGAAATTTTTCTTTGCTGACATCAGTTGCCCACTGCCTGAAATTGTATTTTTCAATGTCGTAATGCAGGGTGGCATTGTCCCAGTGCTTTTGTAAATCACTGAGCATAGTTTTCCTTCCATATTTCAATTGTCTTGTCTAGTCCTTCTGACAAGGATGTGGTTGGTTGCCATCCTGTGGTGGCTGTGATAAGTTTATGGTTAGAACACAACCAATAAATTTCTCCAGGACGAGGTGGTTTCATGTTCCAATTGATTTGTCCGCTCCAATTAAGTTTTTTACGTATGATGTCAGCATAGTCTCGGATTTTGATTGCCTGATCTGGACCTATTGTAAATGTTTTGGCCTCACACCTGTCTGCATTGTGTATCACCGATAACCACATGTCTATGATATCATCTTTGAAGATGAAATTCCTATAAGGTTCGGAGTAGCCCAAATTGATTTCATCTTGATTCTTGAGCATTTGGGTGATGATTTGCTCAGTAACAAAATAATCGTTGTCGTGCCTGCCATAGGCATTTGTCTGCCTGATAATTGTGTACGGTAGTCCGTAAGACCTACGTGCATATTTTAGATAGTGCTCACAACCAAGTTTGGCCACTGCGTAAGGACAGTTAGGATTGGTAGGTGTGTTTTCATCAAACATCTGAAACTCACTTGGTGTCCCGTTCTGTTTCACTTCATCTGATATGGGTTGCCATCCATAGGTTTCCATCGTGCTGGCAAAAACGAAATTTTTTAAACCTTTGACCTTTATTGCCGCATCTATCAAATTTATGGTGCCCACGTAGTTTATTTCGCTGAAGAGTGTTTGCTCAACAAAACTCTCTTGTACTTCTGTTCTTGCCGCGAGGTGAACTATCATGTCTGGATCTGCATGAAATACTTCTTGTTTCACTTTGTCATGCTCACGAAGATCGCTTTGCATGTGATGAATCTCGTGTGTTCCCGCAAGTTTTTTGGTAAGATTCTGGCCAATGAAACCACTAGACCCTGTTACAAATATTTTCATATTGGTACTTACTCTAAATTTTAATGTTTGAAGTATGACTTGAGTTGCCTCAAATGGTAATTTTTCCAGTGGTCTTCATCTAGGGCGTGTGCTTTGTTGTGCTGTCTTTGTGCGATGGTGTGTTTGTATACCGTGGCACTCCCTTGCCTGTGCAAGTTTTCACAAATTTCTGCTACCTTATGATGATCTGAGTCGTCGTAATGCGGAATAAAATCATTGTGCATGATGAACCCAAGTTGTTCTAAATAGTGATTGTTATTGGTGTTTCCGTGTCCAACTATTAGATGCCCTGCCACCATGGGCGTCCATGTTTTTTCTGTGATATAGTTGATGTCCTTGTCGACGTTGGTCTCCGAAACGATAGAAAAGGCGGTGTCTTGATATAGTAAAGGGTGAACCTTTCCAATATTTTTGTTGAAAGCGATTGCCATTTCCGAGTCACCAGTCATCCATCCTGGCTTGAAATTACCTATCTCTAAAATTTCTGTCCACTCGTATTCAATGGGTAAGGCACTATACATGGGTAGAAGATGTTTGTGGGCATGTTCTGGGTTGTAGAGGCTCATCAAAGTATGTTTGAGCACACCACGTTTGGCCAATGATTCTAATAGATCTTTCCTGTGGGTGTGTAGTTTGCCCACAAGAAAAAGGAAATCATATTTTTTTTCGATGTCATGATTGATGTCCGGTTGTGTCTGCCCACAAGAAAACAGTGTAAGATAATCAACGTTGCCGATATGATTTTTATCTTTATGAACACCCGGTGTGGTGAATACGAATTTTTCGTATTGAGATCTGACATTTTCAATGTGTGGTCTATCATTCTCAAAGTTGTCGAGAGAGTAAAGTAAGACTTGACAGTTACTTTGTTTCCAAGAATCTATTGTGTCTTGAATAAGTTGCTGATCGTGTTTTATTGTATCCAATTTACATATGATTAGGTCTGGATACAATTCTTTCGCAACGTCTGTTATAGAATGCATATCAGAAAAGATGTTCAGGTGAATCTTGATCAGTGTAATTTGTCATCTATTATTTTTGCCATAGTGAACAACATTATCTGCTTTGGGGTATGTCCTCCACGGATCAAATATCACTGTGTTCTGATCTGCCGACACCTGATCTGATTCATGTACACGGACTATTACCTCCACAGGATTGTCGAACCCATTCACAATTTTGCCGCCGTGCTCTTTCACGTAGTGTTGTACCAGTAGACTGTAAGATCCATCAGTCATGTTGGTTCCTGGCTTGTAGGCGTCTGATGTGAAGAACACGTTCTTGCCGTGTTCGAGTATCGCAATCGCCATGTTCTCAGCCTGTTTCTCCCTTGCTGTCATTATGCCTTCAAAAATGTCATATCCCAGTCCTAGACTTTTTGATAGCCATCGGAGTGCTATGTTGTCCCGCGGGTGGCATGATCCACCATCCCCCATGCCCGCCTTCATGTACATGGGACTTACTATCCTTTGTGTGCTACTGGCAAGAGCATTGGTCACTGTGTCGACATTGACATTTCCTAGTTTGTGTGCCACGTCTTGGATCATGTTGACCAAAGAGATCTTATTACTGATAAAGGTATTGTAGAATATCTTCATGCACTCTATTTCCTCAAAGGTTCCGAATTCAATCCTTGGCATGTTGTCACACACCTGATTGTAGAAACTCTCCAACAGTTCACTCCTTACCTTACAGTTGTTTCCTGCCAGTCCTTTTTTTGATCCGATCATTATCATTTCTGGATTGATCATGTCATGTCCAACGGTGCCCATGGCAATCAGATATGGGTTATACATCAGTTTAGTGTTTGTTACCAATGGTTGTAGTTCCCGCCTGCAGGTGCCAGGTAACACTGTTGATATCAAAACCAATGTTTGTGTTACTCCCATGTATTTGTTACACTTGGTTAACACTTTTTTGACCGCATCATAATCAAAGTCTTGCACAGGTAAATTGCTTGTCGGTTTCTGACCATCGTAGCCTTCTTGGTGTGGGGTCGGGGTAGCCACGAACACAATGTCTCTGTCCCTACAGACATCTTCGATGCTTTCCCTTATCTCTATGAAATCACTAGACTTGAATTCTATGTCATGTCCACAAACGTCAAAACCTTTCTTGGCGATTGCTTCCGCACAAGGCATTCCTAATTTGCCTAGTCCTATGAAACCCACTTTGGTTCCATACACTATTCTTTTACCAAAAAATTGTTCTAGCATATTTTACTAATTATGGCTCGCTATTGGCTCGCTATTAGGTCTTTGATTCTAAGGATTATTTTGAATAATCTGGCAATGGACCACCGTACTTCTTGCCTTTGATACGCTTGCCGGATACCTTCATGGTCTTGCGGCCCACTTTCTCACTGCGGTTACCTGTACGCTTCATCTTGCCCTGCGACTTACAACTGCTGATCCAACTTGCTGGCAGACTGGACATGGGTTTGCTACACGCTCCTTTGGGTGCTGGTCCTATGTTCTCGTCTGTGTTGTGTATCTCGAATATCTTCATTGCAACTGTATTTAACACATCCGTCCTGGTCAAGTTGATCTTGTGCAGAATGTAGCACCTGTAACAAAATGTTATCAGTCTATTAGTTTAAGCATCAGTATAAGCATCAGTTTAAGCATCAGTAAGGTTTAGTTCAGTTAGGTGTAAGGTCTATAAATACGAGTATGAAGATCACAGAAGTCATCATTGCGTCAAAAGAATCCAAATATACAGGATCTAGTGCCACAATATCCAGTGCCATCAAAGGCGACCAGACACAAGATGTAGTGCCACAAGACATAGTGTCAGAAAATATCTCGGCACTAGAGGTTGACAGCATCGAGGAACATCCGGACCATTCGGCCATCGCGGAGGGCGTCAGTCAGATCCTGAGGCGTACCAAGGGCAAGGCTCCCAAGCAAGGATTCAGATGCTCATCAGGTCCTAGGAAAGGTCGTATCGTGGCCAAACCCAGCACCTGTTTCCAGAAGACAGACCCCAAGAAGTCAGCCAAGATCAGGAAGAAGCGTCAGGCCAAGGCCGGCATAGCAGGCAAGAAACTGGCCATGACCAAGAGGTCTGGAGCAGGATCAAAGAGGTTGCAGGGTGTTCAGATCAAGCAGGCCAAGAACAAGGGCAAGTCAGTGGCCAAGAGGGTAGGTGCCAAGGCACCAATCAAATCCAAAATTGTAAAATAATATGAGTTATATTGAATGGGTCAAAAGGCAGATCAGGCTTTTGAAACTTTCAAATGTGATCCGATTTCCTATAGAGAAAAGATTGGAACAGATCCAAAAAGAAAAAAAGGACTAGTCCTCTAAATCGATACCATCGGCCTTCAAGGCATCTTCGACCACCACTCTGGGTGAATAGGTCCAAACGGTGAATGAAGCCGAGTTCATCTCGTCGCCGTCTACCACCGCTTCTATGCCCTGTCGCTTTAGGGCTGAATGGATGCTGGGTACGATGCTTCTGTCCTCGTCTAAGTCCCAAGCACCCGTGTCGGCCACCTGGAAATGATGTTTATGAGTTTCATGTGTCATTATTTTTCTCCTATTTTGTAGATAAAATCTTTGGTCATCAAATGCAATTCCTCGTGGATGCTGTCATCGATCTCCCTGTTCTTTTCTTTCTGTATTATCTTGTTTCCAGTCATCAGTCCTTTGAGTACCATTGTGGCGGGATCGGCCTTGGCGTCTCCACCACCAACCGCCGACAATACTATTCCAAATATGGTTTCTATTATCATCTTATTATTATAGGACCAAATAATATCAGAAGTATCATGGCAGGTGTCACGATAGATAGTGGCCAAAATTCTAATAACTCGATCCAGTCCTTTCTGGTTAGTGTATATTCTTTCTGTTTTCTTTTCTTTCTCATCTATCTAAACTTACTTTCCAAATGGTTCAAGTGTTCTTGGCACCATTCTTTGATCTCGTTCTTCGCTGGTATGATCTCTGCTTCTCTATACCCAAATCCAAAGCATATTGCCTGGAACCTGTCCGCGAACTTCTCAGGACCCATCAAAGCATCTTCACCATATGATGTACAGCCATCCAGGTATTCACCCTGGGTGTATGAGTCTATCATTTCCTCGTATATCTCGTCTATGGATTTTGTCTGTATGTTCACTGACATTATGCCACCTCCTTGAATTCTTCAACTGCCGGTGTCCAGTCAATACCATTATCTGAATATTGCCAAGTACCTTTCATGAACAAGAACAAATGACCAACATTTTTTCTCATCTCTTCCTTGTTCCAACTTAAATTAGATTCAATTACATCACCAAATCCGTCCACATACCAATAGTCGTCTTTTTTGAAAGTCGGCATTAGTGTTGGTGAGTCTACAAGTTCTTGAGCCATTTCTTTTGAATTGTATTGACCCATCAATACCTGTGTCATGTGTTTAGGCGTTGTCACCCAACCTGTTTCTACGGCAACCACATTGTCACTTCTGTCAATGTATCCTACCATGATGTCGTGTTTATTTGAATAATCTATTTTGTCCATTATCTGTCCTTTTCTGAATAAAATTCTGTTTTATGGCCATATCCGTTTGTATGTCTTGGCCCCCTGATTGTCAGATTATAAAAGTTATTGAAAGATCTGCTTCTGAACATCTTTTCCATGATCTTTCTTGCCTTGCTCAGGGTAAATGGTCCTGAATGATCTGAATAAAATTCTAACCCATCTCCATCATCACTCATCTCCAATTCAGTGATATAAAATTGTTTTTTGTTTTTTAGCATTTCAACTCCTTTGTTCATAATTCATTTTAGCAGGGATACCTATACCGTCAACCTGGTGATATTATATAATAATAATGTAGACATCATCTAGTGCCACTCAGTGAGACCAACTACTAGATATAGTCTTTGGCAAAAAAACTCCCATTCTATGCGACTTTCTAGCCAAGGTTGACGCTATTACCATCCATGCTACAATGAATTATATTAACCAATAAAGGAGTTGAAAAAATGTATATGAAGTTGAACAAGTTGATCCAAGACGTCGGTGTGTTGAACAACGATGAATTGAATAAAGTGATAGAGGCGGTGAAGTTGAGAAGAAATCAATTACACTTCCAAGATGCTCATAATTTGAAATTCAGAGATAGGGTATCGTTCCAAGGCAGACACGGTAGAACAGAAACTGGTACCGTTGAAAAAGTTAAGATCAAATATGTGTTGGTAAGAACAGATGCAGGTCAGAGATGGAATGTACCTGGTTCTCACTTAACATTGATCAAGGAGGCAGTTGATGCCTAATTGGTGCGATAATCAAGTCACTATCACAGGGCCGAACTCTGTGATAGACAAGATAGAGAAGATTGTAAAAGAAGAAGACAGCACGAACGGACTCCTAAATTTTATGAGTCCTATGCCAGCAGAGTTGAGAAACACGACGGCGGACGGTTCAGAAAACAAGGAGATGATCAAGAAGCATGGATACTCGGATTGGTACGGTTGGGCCTGTGACAAGTGGGGCACCAAGTGGGACATATCAGAGTTCTACGGTGTGGACAGACAATATCTCACAGAACAGAATGAGGGCGAATCGACTATTTCGTTCGCGTTCAGTTCGGCCTGGTCACCACCGATCGGTGCATATGAAACATTCATAATGAATATGTCAGAACAGAAACAAGATGTTTCCGTGAAGGCGTACTACTACGAAGGTGGATGTGATTTCATGGGGTGTTGGGACAATGGTGACGACGACTGTTATGCTCCAAGCGATCTGAAGTCCACGGATGACTGGTGGAACGACGGCATAGGTGCTGAACTGGACGAGATGTTCAACATAACGGAGTCTATGGCGGAGTACGAGGCAGAACAAGAAGCCGAGAAGGAAGATGTCCACGAGTATGTGAAAGGCAAAGCAATGAACATTGGGGAGGAGGCATAATGACGAGACAAGCGACTGACAAGATATTGCAGATGGTCGAGGAAGGCGTCCTAGACAGGGACACGGTCATAATGTCGTGCCTGAAGTATATGTCGGAAGACGATGTGGCTGACATGGCTCACCACAATGAGTTTTTTATCAACGAAGAAGAGTACGATGAGGAGGATGAAGAGTAATGTGGGAAGATGAATTGTTTGACGAGATACAGAAGGGTGACAAGGTTTGGTATGAAAACCCACAAGGTCAAACTCATACAGCCAAGGCTTTAATGATAGGACCGATGGGTTGGGTCTGTGACAGAGGCAACGGACAACCGGTAGTGATCAACGAGGGCGACAACTACCTGGGCCACAAGCCTGCCAAGGACAGACAACCGGATCACTTTGGTCACTTCATGAACCAGTTTGGAGCAGATTAACAAGGAGAGAAGATGGTAAAGAAAAAGAAGAAGGCGACAGCCAAGAAGAAAAAGAAGGCTGTGAAGAAGTCACCTCGGAAGATCAAGGAACAGAAGAAGTTGATCAGGACGATCAAAAACCCACACAGGTATTTCAAGTTAGATGTGGGCAGGTACGGTGGTGAGGTGGCCATGGGTTCCATAACCAAGGAGCAATTTGAATTCTGGGAGGGCAAGGACGATGACTTCGCCCAGTACATGAATGACAGGGGATTCGATCCAGCGGAGGCCAACGAGAAATATGGTGTGCCTGAGGCGGCAAGATTCCACAAGGAGTTCTACGAGTACGAGGACATCTGCCACCTGAGTGGACCGGAGTGGTCTGATGGACAGACACTGACCATACAGGAAGTGGACAAGGACGGCAACGCCCTGGAAAACGAGGATGGCGGGTTCGTTGAGGACGAGCAGATCGACCTGGGAGATCTTGAGAAGAAAGGTGTCCGGGCGGAGTGTATCGCGGAACACCATTCTGGATCAGACTCCTGCAAGGACAAGTATTACCTGTTCGGCCAGTATTTCAACAAAGGTGGGTTCTACACCAACGAGGTAATCCAGACCGGACCAGACGGCATAGACTTCCGGAAGATGAAGATCAGGTACGAGAACGCGGATGGATTCCGATGTTTCAATGAGATTGAATACGATGGCACGGCCTACTATCTTGAGGAGGATAGCACCGGAAAATCGTCAAGTTTCTATGTGATGGAGGGCGACGACGTCTGATGGATAGATTAATAAAATTCTGCCTGCCCAAAGACATACAGGCCTGGCTAGATCAATATAAGGCTCCTATATATGAATCGGCCTTTGCCAAGGACATTCCAAATAGTTGGTACAATCACCAAATGGCGAAGAGATTGGCAAAGGTCGTTAAGATCAGGAAGAAGTATCGTGGAGCATCCGTATTCACAATCGATGATAATCGGGTAAAGGTATATTCAAGGCCATCGGCATTCTGTCACAAAAAATTCGCAGATAGATTCGCGATTTATGAACGGTAATTTAGAATGGCACTATATGTTGTGTCGATCACAGGTTGTGGCACTAGATGTTGTGGTTTTTGGTAGGTTGACGCTTTTACCAGCCATGTTATACTGAATTATGAATCAAGGAGTTGAAAATATGTATAAAAGAGATGAACACTATAATTCAAAGATAAACAAGGGTCTTCTTTACAAGGAATTGGACACTTATTATTCCGCAGAAACCGATCTGGTTAGCAATATGATGAGTTATGCGATCACAGAAGGTCTAGTAGAAACAAGACACGAGTTGGCAGTTGCCAATGAAGAACTTTGGTGCCTAAATGATTGGCCTGAAGATCATGGCTTTGGCAGTTCGGACAGAGCAGAATACCTTAGAAGGATCAAAGAGACCATCGCTTTTGAAAGAAAGTTCCTACAGGCTGAACAGGAATTGATAACAATCAATAGACTTACAGAGTGTCCCAAGAACGACACGGTAAGAAAGTACATGGCAATGAACGACAAACTAAAAGAAGGGATGGTAGCATAATGTCAGATAAATTGAGATACAACCTAACAGACCACCTAACGAAAAGAGAGGTGGATAGATTATTGGATCTGTTCAACAAGATAAAGTTGGACCTATCCGATAACAGTTTTCCAACAAGGACCAACAGATTAGAGGCTGTGGAGAACATGAAGAAGGTTTTGGAGATCCACAATTATGTGATTTCCGAATACGAGCCTGAGGCACAGGATGAGGAGACCAGGATGCCTTTTCCAGATGCTAGGGATCAACATCTAATCAACAAGAACTTAAACAAGGCGACGGGAGGAAAATAATGGCGACTAGAGCGAGGATAGGTATAAAACAGAAGAGCGGAAGGATCATAGCATCATACCAGCATTGGGACGGATATCTAGGCGGACTAGGATACAACCTATGTGAAAACTGGGAGAATCCAAAAAAGGTCACAGACGCGATCAAACTGGGTGACTCATCCAAGTGGGGAGTGATCATAGGTGAGAAGCACGACTTTGATGCTGACAGGCACCAAAGCGAATATGAGCACATGAATTGCTATTATGGCAGAGACCGAGGTGAGAAGGATTGTGGATACAAGATCTACAAGGACGAAGCGGAATACATCAAGGAAGGTTTCAATTCAGGAGAACAATTTGTGTACCTTCTAAAAGACACAGGGGAATTGGATTATCTGAAAAAGCCTAAGTTCACTTGGCACTATGTGGCAAGCCATTACACAGATGACGGCAAGGAAGTGATAGATCCTTTCTTTAGACCTTTAGAGAACGATTCAATCAGAGACAGGATCGACATCTTGAACAGAGTCCTGGAGATGAGAAATGAAAGAAAGGTGGCCTAGATGACCAGGATAGATTGGAGATACATCAAGGAGCGAGGCGAATACAAGGCGGACGAATCCAAGAACAGGGGATTTAGCCTTGTCGAGGTTCATAAAGAATATGATATGGAGTCGGTACTGGAGTCTTTCTACGAGTGTATGAACGAACCAGTTAAAATTATCAACATAAGAAGAGAGGAAATAATATAGTGAGCAAGGTGAAGAAGGTTGCATTATCATTTGGTGATGGAATGTTATTCGCTTCGTACACGGTTCTACCAGTGATTGGTATTATGTGGGCGACGGGTATAGTAAGTTTGAACATATAAGGAGGGGCAGATGCCCAAGAAAGAAAAAGTTTGGACGATGGGGAACAAGGGCCCGACAGGACCTTGGGTTTGGCATGTCTGGACGAAGGGATCCAAGAAGCCGTTGAGGATGGTGGCGTTCGATCATCAACACATCACGGATCAGTTGGAAGGCCGACAGATGGTAAAGGCTGTGAAGCAACCAGAAGAGAAGGATGAATACTCCACGATGCCACTAGGCCCAAAGGGTTCAACGGTGAACAGGCCGGCGGACTATGATGCAGGATTCCGGATATTGAGGGAGTGGATAGACCAGAATGGCGGGCCACCAGAAGAAATAAGGATAAAATTGCGAGAATTATACATCGATTATGATGTGATACCTAAAAAAACCACAAGATATAGTGCCAGGAAGAAGAAAAGATACTAGATATAGTGCCTTTTGGAGGTTGACGCTATCCGTTGCCATGTTATACTGAATTATAACCAAATAAGGAGTTGAACATATGAATACAATAGAACAAAACAAAGACCTTTTGAAATTCAATGCAGAAGGAATTGAACCTGCGGATATGTTTCTAAATGCTAGGAACAAGGCAGTTGAAGCCGTTGATGCCTTTACAGCCAAACACGGTGAGCCGATGTACTGTGGTTTCGCCAATGTTTCGATCCACCCAGCGAAGGGTAGATTCGTGAACATCCTGAAGAAAGCAGGTATAGGTGATAAAGGTTTCAGAGGTGGATACAGAATATCCTACTATGACATCATGCCACAAGATCACCAATACAGAATGACTCAATCGATGAGCATCAAAGAAGAGGCCTGTGAGGCGTTCAGAGATGAATTGAGAAAATACGGTTTGACTGTATATGCAGAAAGCAGAGCCGACTAATGCAAGGGACATTAGAATTCGTATTACAATCAGCAAGGGCGGTGATGGCCTCCCTTGCTCTTTCTTATGAGGTCGAGACTGGTACGAGTGTAAATGAAACAGAATTGAAATGTATGGCGGAGAACATCTACTTCGAAGGTAGAGCAGAACCTATGATGGGCAAGATAGCGATAGGCCATGTGGTCATGAACAGAATTGAAGATAACAGATTTCCAGATACTATATGTGGAGTGGTGCATCAAGGACCGGTTAGGGAAAGTTGGAAAACAAAGAAAGATCCCACACTGGCAGACAAGGACAGAATTTACTATCCTAGAAAGCACAGATGCCAATTCAGTTGGTGGTGTGATGGACAGAAAGATATTGTATGGGCAACCTACATGAACGGTGAAGTGATAGAATCTAACATGACGGCTTGGAGAGACAGCGTCCATGTCGCATTATTCATCATGAACGGTGATTATGCGAAGGATCCAACCCACGGTGCGGTGTTCTACTACAACCCCCACATCGCGAATCCGAACTGGGGCAAGATTTACAATGAAACCGCTATGATAGGTAATCATAGATTTATGAAGGACAAATAATATGACACAACCATGGAAGATTATACAAGAACTAGAAGTAGACAATTCAAGACTGAAAAAAGAAGCGATCATTCGTAGGGAGAGCGATGCGGAGAACATCAGATTCTTCAATGGCGTTGGCGCCTGTTTAGATGGCTTTAGGACTTTTGGAATACAGAAGGTTCCTACTTCAAAGAAAGATGGGCCAGGAATAAAACAGGAAGAGTTTGATGATGTTTTGAGAAAATTAGAAGACAGAACTTTAACAGGAAATGAAATGCGAGATGTTATCCAAGACCTATGTAATCTATCTAAAATGGAAGAGTGGAATGATTGGTATCGTAGGATATTGATAAAGGATTTGAGATGTGGCGTGACCCACAAGACAATCAATAAACATTCTACAATGAAGGTGCCTGTGTTTGAGTGTATGTTGGCAGATGATTCTAAAAAGCATGAAAAGAAAATGACAGGTGAAGTGTATGTTGAACCCAAACTGGATGGAGTAAGGGTGATAACCATCTGTGATGTTGACAAGGATGAAGTCAAGATGTTCTCAAGGAACGGCAAAGAATTGAATAACTTTCCAAAGATACTAGAACAATTTGATTCAATGCTGGACCAGATGTCGGAGTCTATGGTGTTCGATGGTGAGGTAATGAGTGATGACTTCCAAACTCTTATGAGAGAGATACACAGGAAGGGTGGAGCAAAGACAGACGATGCGGTATTGAACCTATTCGATTGCATGCCTTTGGAATATTTCAAAGAGGGTTCGTATCCATACGCCTTGAACACAAGGAAGGAACTCCTACAGAGTTTCACATACGAACCAAACATATCCATCGTTGAATTCGTTGCGATGAACCTAGACGACGATGATGGACAGAAGCAGTTCGCGGACTACAACCGACTCTGCATAGACAAGGGATTCGAAGGCATAATGGTGAAGCCTATCACAGGTATCTATGAATGTAAAAGATCCAGCCTTTGGTTGAAGGTGAAGCCGTTCATAGAAGTGTCCTTAAAGGTTGTAGACACAGAAGAGGGCACAGGTCGTAATGCAGGCAAACTAGGTGCCCTGGTAATAGAAGGCACAGACATGGACAAGTTCATCAAGACCAATGTGGGATCAGGACTGACAGATGCAGACAGAGATACATTTTGGAAGGCCAAGGACAAGTTGATTGGCCAGATAGTAGAAGTTAGGGCAGATGCCATAACACAGAATCAGGATACCGATAATGAATGGAGCCTCCGGTTTCCGAGATTCTTAAGATTCAGAGGCTTCGAACCAGGGGAGAAACTATAATGACGAACAAGATAAACTTGGTGATCAACCTAAGCATATTGGCCCTGTTGATCTACCTATCAGTATCTGTGAAGCAGTTGCAGGACAAGGTGTTTCCAGATCCAAACATAATGATCCCTTTGATGGGTTATGACAATTCCAAACAGGAGTTGGAGTATAACATCAGGGAGTTCTTGAACAATGTAATTGAAAAAGCGATAACAGAACAGGAGAACAAATAATGGACGAACTAGATAACATCCTATCAAACATAGACCTCGAGGAAGAGAAGAACGAAGTCAAGGAGGACTATGTCGACGATTGGTATTGCATGGACTGTGAGCACGGTCCTATGACGGAGAAGGACGACGAGTGTACCAGATGCGGTGCCAAGAACAGCCAGTACGGTGACGAGGAGATCACAGGATGGGAAGACGAGGACGAGATGGAAGGAGTGGAAGAGATATGGTAGACTATTCATCACACGACTGGAGGAAGAACACAGACGACGCAGTTGTGGTAGACGAGCGAGGAGACAATGTGTTGAAGGTGAACTCCAGCAGGGTGATATTCACCAATCCAAAGACCCTTAAAGAGGAGACGGTAGATGTTTCAAGACTGGTTAGGGTTTTCGTAAACAATAGGGACGATTTGAAAAGGAGTGTGAAATGATAAAGACGATGACACAAGACACCAAGACGAGGATAGCAGACCTGGAACGACAGAAGATCGAGTTGGAGAACCAGTTAGAGCTCTTGGGATACTCGGGCAATTTGGTAAGAATGCACCAAATCGAGGAGGAAATCTACGAGATCCAGGACACCATCCGTAAATTACTTCCATAGAATGGGGGTTTTTAGGTGGTTGACGGTATTACCG
>Ga0222718_10000550_pt1 | contig 38384 bp, 38 predicted proteins | sample C33_27DmetaG_FD_165045 | JGI IMG/M metagenome (GOLD analysis project Ga0222718, IMG submission 165045) | Estuarine water microbial communities from San Francisco Bay, California, United States - C33_27D | ecosystem: Environmental > Aquatic > Marine > Unclassified | place: USA: California...
TTTAATTTATTACATAAAAAAGGAATAAAAAATTTTGTAGGAGTTCCAGATTCGACAATGAAATATTTTATAGATGAAGGTTTGAAAAAAGAGAAAATTTTGATTACTACTAGAGAGGAAGAAGCGATAGGAATTGCGTCAGGCATGAGTTTATCAAATGAAAAATCTTTAGTATTTATGCAAAATGCAGGATTTGCAAATTCACTAAGTACAATTACATCATTGATTAAACTATATGAAATTCCTATGATATTATTAATCGGATGGAGAGGTTTTCTAAAAGATGATGCTCCAGAACATGAAAAAATTGGCGAAATACAACCAGATTTGATTAAAATTATTGGACTAGAGTCTAAAATCATTAACGAAAAAAATTTCAAAAATGTATGTGATTGGGCAATAATGAAATTGAAGAAGGGGAAAACAATTGCTTTAGTCATAAAGAGGGATTTTCTTGATTAGAAAAGAAGCTGTTAGATTAATTGCAAAAGAAATTGGCAATCAACCAATTATTTCAGCAAATGGGTTTATGAGTAGAGATTTGTATGAAACAAATGAAAAAGAAAGTAATTTTTACATGATCGGATCCATGGGGTTAGCTTCATCAATAGGACTAGGAATTGCACTAAAGAATAAGAATAAAAAAATTTATGTTTTTGATGGTGATGGAAATATTCTAATGAATTTAGGTTCATTAGTAACAATTGGTTCATTAAAACCTAAAAATTTGATACACATAATTTTTGACAATAAATCTCACGAATCAACTGGAGGTCAACCGACAAATTCAAAATTAATAGAAATAGAAAAAATTACTGCATCATGCAAATATAAAACATATAAAATTACAAAAAAAGAGCAAATTAAAACAATATTTTCTCAAATAAAAAATAAAAATGGTCCAATTTGCATAATAGTAAAAATTGAAACAAGTAATGTTAGAAGTATAAGAGTTGAATTAACGCCACCAAATATTAAAACTAGATTTATGAAATCATTAAAATGAATGCAATAATTATAGCAGCAGGTTCTGGTAAAAGAATTAGTGAAAGCGTAAAAAATATCCCAAAATCAATGGTAACAGTAAATGGGAAACCAATTATAGAATATCAATTATCCACTTTGAGAAAAGCAGGAATTAATGAAATCTGCGTAATAACAGGTCCACATAGTGAAAAATTTAATATCAAAAATATAAAATATATCAAAGATATTGACTATGAAAACCATGATATTTTAGGTAGTTTGATGCAGGCTAGAAAGTATTTTCAAACAGATACTATAATTTTGTATTCAGATATAATTTTTGAATCAAAAATAATTGAAAAAATAATAAAATCAAAAGAAGACATATCTATTGCAGTAGATATGAATTGGGAGAGAAAATATGAAGGAAGAACAGAACATCCAAAATCAGAAGCAGAAAATGTAGAAATTAAAAATGATATAGAAATTATTAGAATTAAAAAAAATATTACAGATGCAAAGTACAACATAGGAGAATTTTTAGGAATAATGAAATTTACAATGAAAGGCAGTGAATTATTTATACAAAAATATGACGAAGTAATTAATAATAAAATAGATTCATTTCATGATGCGCCATCAATTTCAAAGGCATATGTAACAGATATGATTCAAGAATTAATTGATTCCAACATTAAGATTAATCCAATTTTGATTTCTGGAAAATGGTGTGAGATTGATACTTTACAAGATTTAAAAAATGCTGAAAAAATATTTAACACTTAATCACATTTATTAATCAAATTCTGAAGTTCAATCCATAAAATTTCTTCCATTTTTTCACCTGTACCAATTAAATTATTATTTTCGCTTGGATCCATTTGAAGATTGTAAAGTTCTCTTGTTTCATTATATTCATTAAAAATTAATTTCCAATCAGAAGTTCTAATTGATTTTGTATTAGGTTCTTTTGGAGGAGCCTTATTTTTAAGAGGATTCCCAGTTTCTGAAAAAGCATAATTTTCAGTTAAATTTTTACCTTCAATTAGAGGTATTAATGAAATTCCATCCATTTTAGAAAATGTATTATCCTGGGAAATTTTCAAAAGATGTAAAAATGTAGGCATGTAATCAATTGTACGTACTTGTTTTGTAATTTCAACAGATTCGTATCCTGGAATTACAAAATAAGCAAAATTTCTTAGCGTATAATCATAACAAAACGCACCATAAGCTCTTTCACCAATTTTTTCACCCACACTAATGCCATGATCGGACATTACTAAAATTATAGAATTTTTATCCAATTCTAATTGAGATATTTTTATTAAAATTTCATCTAAATAATTTTCTGCGTCTTCAAATAAAGTATCATATCTTGATTCATTTTTTTCTCGATTTGAAAAAAAATCTTCACTATAATTATCATATTTTTTTAGAACTTCATTCATGATTCCAGTATGTATTTTACTATAATGTAAATACAAAAAGAAACTATTGTCAGGATTTTTATTATTCATTTCATCTAAAAGAATTTTGTGTCGTTTAACTAAATCATCATTTAATTCATCATGAACAATATAATTATCAAAACCTTGTTTTGGAACTACTAACTGATTAATGACATCTGCATGAGTCACAAAATTTTCTGCTTTAAGATATTCAGCGAGTGTTTTGAATTTATCTTTTTTAAATTTATAAGTTGACCAATAACTGTTAGTTCCAGTGCGAGTACCATATGATCCACTAAAAACAGCATGCATTGCAGCAATTGTATGTGGTCCATAAGTAATGGAATTAGAAAAAAATATAGATTTAGATTTTAAATTTTTAAAGATTTTAGAATTTTGAGCTCTATCCAGTCTTCCACCATCTATCATGATTATTATAACATTTTTTTGATTCATCATAAAAAATAAAATATTAATTTTTTCCTTTTGAATTAAACCATTGCATGGTTTCACTAATAGCTCTTTGAGCATTACTTTTTCCCACGACAGAAAGTTCTCGTTGAGCATCACCTGCAATTTTTCCACCAATTCGTAAAACCAAAAGTTTTCCATTACCACTAAAACCATGTTTAATGAATGGTTTCATGTATACTGAGTCATGAGGTTGAATTAGTTCAGTGAATTTTTTATTATTTAATTCCCAATTGAGAGAAATTGGAGAATCTCCAACATTGTAAACATACTGATGTAAACCAGATTCTAAATCCAATTCAGCATTATTAGAATTTAATACTGTAATTTCAAAGGATTTTGAAAAAGGCAATGTTGATGTATTTGCCAATTCATTAAATTGATAAGATTTAGTATTTTCTGGATAAAACCATTTTTTTCCTTCTAGATTATGTTTAACAATTACTTTATTCTCAATTTCATCATTTGGGAGTAAATCTCTAAGATTAATGGTTAAAGCAGATGCAATTTTTTGTAATTCTGAAATTGACGGGATTTTTTTTCCTATTTCAAACAATTGTAATTCAGATATAGGAATAGATGTATTTTTAGATAATTCTTCAAAGGATAAATTTGAAATTTCTCGGTGATATTTTAAAATTGAACCACTGGAAGATTCTTTTGAAGAAAAATCTAAAGCAAAATTACTACCTAATTCTACAGATAATCCAGATAATTCTTGTTGGACATCACCAGTAAGTTTTCCACCATAAGTTAATGCTAAAATTAAACCAGGTCCTTTAGCATCTTTTCTAGTTGTAAATGAATGCGGTGTAAATGGAGTAATATACATAGAATCACCAGTATTCATGATTGCAACTTGCTTGTTTCCATCTAAATCCTGATAATAGAAATTTACTTCGCCAATGAAATAAGTAAATTGATGCATAAAATGGCCATTGTTCCATTGAACTTTAGAATTTGTAGCCTCGTTGTCATCAACCACACATAATTCAAGAATCCATTCAGGTCTAAATGGAGCTACAGTACTCATCACAGTATCTCTGTATTCATAGTAAGGATTTCCAGCTCTATTCATTATACGACTAGACTTTTTTGATTCATCAGATCTCATAATTTTAATTCCAGATGGACAATCATCCTTAATTACATAGAAATCTCTTGCATTAACTGGCCAAATTTCAATTGCTTTGTTTACAAGTTCAAAAGTAAGTGGCTTCTTACCATCAATAATAGAATTAATTTCATCTAATGAGATTTTTAATTCCTTTGCAGCATCTTCTGGTCTTCGTTTAATATCATTTAAAATGCCTAAAAAATTTTTTCCAGATTTCAGCATTTCCATATTTAATGAGAAATTTTCTAATTGCATAAACCCCGTAATATTAGGAGATAAATAGGTCTTTTTCAATATTTTATAAATAAATTTAAAATCAATAGTAGAAATGAGAAATCACAGTAATAAAGCAGAGATAGAAATCAAACTCAATGAAAATAATTAAAGATATTGGTTCAATTGGGATTGCAGACATTACTGCGACAGCCATAGGAAGTATATTTTGGTTATATCTTGCATCATTGTTAACCGCAGATGATTATGGGGAAATTCAATTTATTTTGAGCATAGCAGGAATGGCTTTTGCATTTAGTATGATAGGAACCAGAAATTCTATTGTTGTTTATGAAGCTAAGAAAATTGAACTAAGAAGAACGTTATTTACAATTTCCATTATAGGAGGAATTGCAGTGTCAATTATTTTATGGACATTGTATCAAAGAGTAGATGTAATAATCATTACATTTGGAATGATTTTTTCAGAATTGGCATTTGGGTATTTCCTAGGAAAAAAACTATTTACTAAATACGGTATTTTCATAATTCTACAAAAAGTTTTAATGATTTCATTAGCAATTGGATTATATTTTACAATTGGAGTAGAAGGAATTCTTTATGGATTAGGTTTATCTTATATCCCATTAGCAATTATCGCTTTTAAAAATCTGAAAGAAACAAAATATGATTTTAAATTATTTAAAAAACATTCAGGATTTATTATTAACAATTATAGTTTAATTATTTTTGGGAATGCCAAAGGAAATTTAGATAAAATTTTAATTGCTCCATTAGTAGGTTTTGCAGTTTTAGGAAATTATTCACTTGCATTTCAAGTATATTTAGTAATGATGGTTTTTACAAATATTATATACAAATATTCATTACCAAATGATTCTTCAGGCAGCATTTCAACTAAATTTAAAATAATTACAATATTAATTTCAATAGTATTTGCATTAATTGGAATATTAGTTGTTCCAAAAATATTACCAATTTATTTTCCTAATTTTACAGATGCAGTTGAAGCAATTCCAATTCTTAGTTTAGCAGTAATTCCAAATACAATTTCATTATTATATTCATCAAAATTTTTAGGAGCTGAAAAAAGTAGATTTATTTTAATTGGAAGCATGATAAATTTAGGTACATATTTACCATTAATTTTATTTTTAGGTGAAACCTATTTAATTCAAGGAATTAGTATTAGTTATTTGATTAGTTCTGTTGTTTACTGTTTATTCTTAACAGTAATGGATAAGAGACAAAAATAAATTATAAGTATCCAAGTTTTTTCAACTCTTCTTCAATAGATTTTTCTTCTTCATAATTTAAATTGGAATTAGAGGGCTTAGGAACATTTTTCTGCAATTCCAAAATATTTTGTAACATTTCATTACAAAGTACTGGATTTTCTTTTGCAATATTTTTTTCTTCATCTATATCTTTAGTCAAATCAAATAAAAAGTGATTTTTAGATGTATCAGTTCGTGAACAAAGAAATTTGTATTTCAATGTCCTCAATCCAATCAAATTTCCGAGTTTATTGATCTCCCTACTTCCATTTTCAATATATGCCGGCATTTCAGGAATTTGTTCGTCATTAAATAGGGGTAAAAGACTCCTTCCATCAACAAATTCTGAAAAATATTTAATTCCTGAAAGATCAAAAATAGTAGAAAAAATATCTACATGTCTAACTAAATTAGGAATAGAATTATGAGGCTTAATGCCTTTTCCATAAAAAACTAATGGAATTTTCAATGATTCATCATATAAAAAATCAGTTGCACGATTCAAAATTGACCGATATAATCTCTTATCATCTTTAATTGAATCAGCAAAATCTGTTCTTTTCTTATCTTGTAATGTAGACAGAGCTTTCGCAGAAAGTTTTTTTGGAATTATTTTATTTATTTTCTTCAAAAATTTATTTGGTGTGTAACGAAAATTTTTTTCGTCAGTAAGTGGAATATAATCACCATGATCAGAACTTAAAATTAATAAAGTATTTTCAAAATCAATATGTTTAATGAATTTTCCAATCCACTCATCAATATATGAAACCATTTGATCATATCTTGTTAATCCAAATTCTTTTTGATTGAATTTGTCAGGTAAATAAAATGGTTGATGTAAATCCATCAAATGAATAAAATAAAACCAAGGAGATTTATCTTTTAAAAAATTTAAATTAGTAATTATATTATTTCCAATTCCACCATGTAATTGAAGCCATTCATTCCTTTTATCATAAACATATAGATCATTTAAATCAAAAATTTTTGTTAATTTTTTAAAAAAAGAGAGATCAGGGCAAGTAGAAGTCAAAAAATATCCATTGTTTTTAAGCGGTTGAAAAAAAGTTGGAATAGTTTCATCAAACGAAGTCAAAGAAATATTTGTTTTAAAGGGATAAGCACCAGTAAAAACACTACCTAAACTCAAACCAGTAGAATCTGAACTACTGATTGCATTAGAAAAATTTACACCATTTGAAATCAAGTTATCAATATTTGGAGTTTTAGTAGTTCTACGATTTCCAAAAATTCTATCAGATCTTAAAGAATCAATTGTAATAAAAATAATATTTGATTTCATGCTATTTCAATTATTTAGAATAATTTTATAATAAAAGTTATCCATATAAAGAAAGTTTTTGATAAATAATATAACTTATTATCATTGAAATAATAAAAAAATTTAGGATGGATAAAATATTAATTGTTGGATATGGTTCCATTGGAAAAAGACATGTAAAAAATTTGTTACAAAATTCTAAACATGAAATTTTAATCGTTACAAAAAGAAAAATCAACAATAAAAATGAACCAAGAATCAAATATTTTGATTCATTAACAGATGCACTAAAAGAAGATCCAAAAATTGGATTTGTTACAAACGAAACAAGTTTTCATGTGGAAACTGCAATTAAATTAGCTAAAAAAAATATTCATTTGTTTATTGAAAAACCATTATCAAATTCAAGTAAAAATATAAAAAAATTACAAGAAATTGTGAATAAAAATAAATTGATTACACAAATGGGTTGTAATTGGCGATTTCATCCATGTATTAAAAAAATTAAAAATATTATAGAAAAAGAAGAAATTGGAAAAATCTATTCTGTTCAAGTAGAAAGTAATTCTTATTTACCAGATTGGCATCCATATGAAGATTATAGAAAAGGATATGCAGCAAAAAAAAAATTAGGTGGAGGGATTTTACTTACATGCATACATGAATTAGATTTTCTTTATTGGTATTTTGGAAAAATTAATGAAATTTTTTCTGTTACTAAAAAACAAAGTCAATTAGAAGTAAATGTAGATGATATATCGTTAATGATAATTAAATTCAAAAAAAATATTTTAGGTGAAATACATTTAGATTATTTTCAAAGACCAGATTATAAAAGATGTAAAATTATAGGTTCCAAAGGAACATTATATTGGGATTCAAACATTAATCAAGTAAAATTTTATTCAAAAAATAAAAAGAAATGGATTAAAAAAATAGAAATCAAAAAATATGAAAAAAATGAGATGTACGTTAATGAAATATTACATTTTTTGAAATCAGTAAAAAATAAGAAAAAAACAATTAATTCTCTAAGTGATGGAATTAAAACTTTAGAAATATCATTGGCAGCAAAAAAATCATCTGCACAAAAGAAAATGATTAAAATTAACTGAGAGATTTCAAATACTTTTGTTCAATCATAGATTTTGCAATAAAAAATTCAAATTCAGTATCTATCATTAATCCTGAATAAAATGGAATTACATAAGGTAAACAATTACTAAATCGTGTTTTTTTACTTTGTAAAAATTTTTTTGAATTATAAACATAAAGTCCATTTAATTGATACACAAGTGGAGAATCTTGTCGAGAAGTTGGACGTTTCTTAAGTTGTTTGCTTAATTTTAGAAATTTATTTTTTTTGATTTCTACTATATTGAAATAAGGATTTAGATGTTGTTCATAAACTCCACATACAGCTAAACAATTTGATTTTTTAAGTAATTTAATAGAATTTTTAATATCTATATTTCTAATAAATGGAGTTGTGGCATCACGCCAAACAAATGTATCAAAATTATAATTTTTTTCATACAAGGTTTTTACAGCATGAATTAATACATCATCCATAGCAGCATCATCGGTTGCTAAATATTCTGGACGAATGAATGGAACTTCAGCGCCATACTTTTTTGCAATATTTGCAATTTTTTTATTTTCGGTACTTACAATTACATGTGAAAAAATTTTTGAATTTAATACATCACGAATTACGTGTCCAATTAATGGGATTTTTGATATTTTTCGAATATTTTTTCCAGGAACACCTTTTGAACCTCCACGTGCAGGAATAATACAAATAGGTTTCACAAATTCAGTAAGTTATTTAAGAATAATAATGTTATATAAAAAATTGTGGCTAAAATAACTTCTACAGTTATGAAAAAAATTTGTAAAAATATTAAATTAGTAATTACAGATGTAGACGGGATTTTAACTGATGGAGGAATGTATTATTCTGACAAAGGTGAGATATTAAAAAAATTTAACACTAGAGATGGGATGGGGTTTGAATTATTAAGAAATAATGAAATTCCCACAATAATTTTAACGAGAGAAAAATCAAAAATTGTAATAATGAGAGGTAAAAAAATTAAAGCTGATCAAATATTTATTGGTATTAAAAAGAAAGAAGACAAGTTAGATGTGATTTGTAAAAAATATAATGTATTACCTGAAAATATTGCATATTTAGGAGATGATATTAACGATAAAGAAATAATGAAAAGAGTAGGATTTCCTGCAACTTGTGATGATGGGGTTTTAGAAATAAAAGGAATTTCAAAATATATTTCAAAATTAAAAGGAGGAGAAGGAGTTTTTCGAGATGTTGCAGATTTAATTTTAAAATATAAATCTCAATAGCCTCTAAATTTTTTACGATTATCTAATTCACAATCAAAAACTTTTTTTTCAGATGTTCCTAAAGCCCTGAACATTCTTTGAGAACGTTCAATTATTTGACTCATACCAGATACTTCTATAGATGATGCATGATCAGGCCCTTTCATTGTACGATCTAAAGTAAAATGTCTTTCAATAACACGAGCACCTAAAGCAATGGATGCAACAGATAATGCAATTCCTCTTTCATGACCAGAATAACCAACAATGCAATCATATCTATTTTTCAATGTTGGAATAATATGCAAATTAACATCTTCATCATCTGTAGGATAGGATGAAATGCAATGTAATAAAACAAAATCAGAAGTATTTTTTTTGATTAAGTCTATAGCAGCGTCAAGTTCTTCTAGTGTAGACATTCCTGATGAAATAATTATAGGTTTTTTTGTGGCACAAATTCTTTCAATTAATTTAAGATCGGTTACATGAAATGATGAAATTTTATAAATTGGATTTCCAATTTCCTCCAATAAATCAACAGACTTAACATCAAAAGGGGTAGAAAAACAAAGTATATCTAATTTTTTTGCATAATCATAAATTGAAATCAATTCTTCTTTTGAAAATTCTAATGCTTCTTTATGTTCACGATAAGTTTTACCAAAAGAGTTAGATTTTAAGTATGGAGAATCAAGTAACTCTTTAGAAAAGGATGATTCAATATCTTTAATTTGAAATTTTACTGCATCAACACCTATTTCTTTTGCTTTTTTTATTAATTCAAATGCAATTTTGATATCACCATTATGATTATTACCAATTTCTGCAATTATGAAAGGATGTTGATTATCTCCAATTAATTTATTATTTCCAATAAGGAATTCATTCATAGCTGAAAAAATTATTTTCCGGTATAATTACCAAGCGCTCCATCCACCATCTATAATTAAATTAGAACCAGTCATGTATGATGAAGCATTTGAAGCTAAAAATATCATAGGTCCAATATATTCAGATTTATCAGCCATACGACCTAATGGAGTTTTTAAAGAATATTCTTTCACAAATTGTTTTGGATTATTTGCATAAACTCCACCTAATGTGAGCGTGTTTACTCGAATATTATCAGAGGCAAATTTAGTAGCTAAAAATCTAGTTAAATTTAAAATCCCTGATTTACTAATAGAATATCCAATTGGTTTTTCAATTTCTTTGGATGTTTTTTTATTTAATGATGAATAAATTCTCTGATCAGGAGATAAAATTCCATATGTGGATGAAATATTAATTATTGAACCTCTAGAATTTTTTTTCATATAAGGAATAACTTTTTGACACAAATGAAGTGTTCCAGTTAAATCAACAGAAAAGTATTCTTCCCATTCTTCTTTTTTCATTTTTAAAAATGGAATGTATGTTGAGTCTAATTCATCAGTTCCAATTTGTTTTACTAATGAAGCATTATTAATCAATATTTCTAACTTATTCAAATCAAAAGAGATTTTTTTAAATGAATTATCAACATTTTTTTTATTGGTAATATCACATTCAATAAATTCAATATTTTCACTATGGCTCAAATCAGAATTAAATTCTTTTTTAATAAAGTTAAAAAATTTATTTTTATTAATTTTTTTATCTAGAACAATAATTTTTGCACCAGCCTCATGTAAACCATATGAATATGTACTACCAAGTAATCCATTTCCACCAGTAATAATAGCAACTTGATTTTTTAATGAAAAATTTTTAGATATATTCATAATTAAATTTATTTTAAGTATCTAATAGTTCTTTCTAGAAACTATAATGATAGGAATTTAAATTAATTCTAAAGTAATAGTTTCTTTAAAAATTCATCTGTTAAATTATTAAGAATTTTCTCATAATCATTGAGAAATGATAACATTTGATCTGAAGTAATTTCTTTATCAGAATAATTTCCACCATAACGGAAATAATTTGCTTCTGCTAAAGAATAATTAATTAAATCAAAATTGAAAGATTGATTTTCTAGTTGATTAACATAATCATTCAATTCTTTTAAATCAACTTTTGTAAAAAGTGCTTTACGTATTAAATATGGTAATTCATGAATAGATTTTAAAAGAAAGACAGACGAAAGTTTTGAAAAACCCATATCAGTAAAAATTATTGAGGGTTTTTCATAAAAAGCAGCTTCAAATGAGGCAGTTCCAGATACAGCAACCACCAATGATGAATTTTTGATTAAATCTTCCATACTAAATGATGGATGAATTAATTTGACATTTGGAATTTCCAAAATTTCTTTATAATATTGAATTTTTCTCCATTCACGTAAAGATTGCGAATAATGTTCTTTAACATACAATCTAACCCCAGGAGGTAATGATTTAGCAATATGTCTTATTGTTTCTAGTTGATTTGTAAAATAAGGAGATGCAATTAATAATGAACGTTCAGGTTCTTGATGTAATGGAAATAAAACAAATTTTTCTTTGAAATCAATTGAAGAATAACTATTTTGATCTAAAAATGATTTTCGGAATTTGCGTTTAAAAGCATTAAAAAATTCATTTATTAAAACACGAAATTTACTTCTGCCAAAATAGGAATAATGAGTTTTAACATTATTATTTTTAGAATTAAAAACATAATTACAAACAGCATTAATTTTTTGTAATTTTGAAGAAGCTCTTTTACTTGCATATTTTTTAAGAGCACCACTGCTATCGTCTGATTTTAATAATTTTTGCAAATCATCAAATGTTCTATTAGGCAGACTGCTTAACCCATCATCCAATGAATCAATTTGATAAATATTTTCTGAAATAATGTATTTTTGGCTACCTAATTTTGTATTATTTAACATTAAAATTTTTACACCGCGTTTTTTACACATCAAATAAAATAGTTGATTATGATGAAGAGCAGTTTCTTTCGTAACTAAGTAATCAGGATTTATCTCATCTAAAATTTTTTCAAAAAATTGACATTCATTTGTAAGAATTTTTTCAATTTCTATAGCAGAAAAATTATGATATTCATTATGAAGATATAGAAGTCTTTCATTTAATGCAAGATTCCATAAGTCAATATCATATTTTTTTTCAAAGTTCTGTAAATATTCAATATTTGGATTATCATTCATATTGATTGAATCATTATAAAACCACACTTTTTTGAAATTTACAAGTTTTTGAGTTTGATAAAAATTTTTAACCTTATTTGTTATGTCTATGACTGCAAATAATTCACCATCAAATTTTTTTTGAAAATAATATGAAATACAGTAAGGTAATGCAAATGAATCAATCCAAAAAATTGCTTTTTTAGTCACTTAATTCGTTAATTTTTTACCGTAAAAAAGATTATGATTAAGTTATAGTCAAATAATTAAATTAAAATTTAGCTAAAAATTTTATTTGCTAATTTTAAATATTTTAATTGATTATTAAAATCAGAAAGCCATAAATCAGAATTAGAAAAATAATGATTTTTTAAAATAAAACAAATTCGATATAGAATACAAGTAGAAAGATGATAATTTAAAATTTCATCTGAATAATCAATGGGAGTATTAAAATATTTTTTTAGGAATTGATCTAATAAATTATAAATTATTTTGGGATTAGAATCAATACAATATGCAAAACGAAAACCAGAAAAAAGAATATCCTCCATTATGTTTCCTTTTCTCATAGAATTAAAATCTAAAAATAATTTAACAGAATTATTTACAAATAATACATTATTTGGATGTAGATCAAAATGAATTAATTGTTTTTCAAAAAAATTATTTTTTGAAAAAATTTTACAGTTAGTGATTTGATTTTCAATAAACAAAATATTATTATTTATAATATTATCAATTGGTTTTTTATTTTTAATTTTTGATAATTTATTATTAATAGTCATTAATTCTTTTTTTGTTAAAAATTTGTAGGATTGTTGGTTAGGTCTAAAATTATATTCGATATTATAAGTTTGTAATTCTTTATGCAAGATATTTAATTTCTTTGCTAAATCAAAATATTCTTTTTTGTTTCCTGAAAAAAAATCTCCAAATTCAAATTTTGTTAAATAAAATCTATTTTGTGAAAAATTTCCAAATTTATTTCTAATTGGTTTAATTGTATTTTTTTTAGATTTTGAAATTTGATGTAATATTTTACACATTTTCTCAATTCTTAATTGATTATCATGCATATTTCGATGAAGTAAGAAAATATGATTTTTAGTACAGATTTTATGAATTTCACTATTAATTTGATTATGAATACATTCTATGGATTGAATCGTGCCTAAATTTGGATATAAATCTCTAAAAAGAACAGAAATTTTATCATTTATCGATTTCATTTTAATTTAATCAAACTGATCCCATTGCAGAAATTCTCCTTCAGGAATATCTTTGAGAGATTTTTTTCCAAGTAATTTAAAACCATCTGAACAAGAAATACCTGAATCACCTGGACGTTTAAATTCAAGATCATCTAATGAGACAATATTATTTTTAAAAATTTTCTGTTTAGAAACTAATGAGCGTCTTGAACTTTCTTCAACACGGGAGGAATAAAGAATTTCAGGATTGCCCAATGCAGAAGATATTTTTTGAATATTTTTAATGAATATTTTTAATTCTGATAATTCTAGAGACATCAAATGTTCTACCTGGGATATAGTTTTATCAATAGTAATTGTTTTTTCTAACATTTTTGCACCCATACTAACTGCAGCATAATTCATTATATCATTTGGAGAATGATCAGAAAATGCTATAGGATAATCATAATGTTGACTAAGAAATGGAATTGCGTTTAAATGAATTCCAGCGTCAGAAGATGGATATCCAGATGGACAATGCATAATGATAATTTTATTATTATTATTTTCTTTACAAATTTCTATTGCCTTATCAATATCTTCTAATTTTTCTCTAGCATCAAGAATAATTGGTAATTGTGTTTTTGCAATCTTATCTATTAAAATTACATTATTCACATCTCCTTTACTAACTTTAATTGCATCAACATTATTTTTTTCTAAAAAATCTACAGTTTCAGGAAAATAAGGTGCAGTAATAAAATTTAAACCATTTGATTTTGATAATTGGATCAAATTTTTCCATTCATTTTCAGATAATTCACGTCTTTTTAATGCATTAATTACTAATTCCTGTTTCTTACCTTTCGTATCAGAAAACTCAATCATGATATCTTTTTTACCCATAATTTTATCAGAATCGCCAGGAAAAAATGTTTGAAATTTTACTGCATGTGCACCAGATTCCATTACAGAATTTAACATTTTTTTGGCATCATCAAAATTTGAATATGTAGCACCAGGTTCAAATGATATAAAACAAGGATTTGATTCACCCACAAAATTTTTTCCTATTTTAACGGAAGCCATAATCCATCAATAATTTACTTAGATATTAAGAATGAGATGAATTTGTTTGAATAAATTTTTCAAGTTCTAAAGCATGGAATTGGACATATTTTTGATTAATTTTCAACAAATCAGGATATAATTTGAATAGTGAAAAAATTTCTTTTGATGAAAAATTTTGATTTTTTAAATATAATTTATCATAAATTTTGTTAATTAATTTAAAGTCTTCAAAATAATCTAAAGTCAATCTAAAAAAAGATTGATTAGATGTATTTAAAATATTATAAATTGAAAATAAGGATGAATCTAAAACAAATTTCATTGGAGGAATGATAGATGATTCAAAAGTATGTTTATCATTAAAAGTTTGTGAGATTTTTTCCCAAGTAATTTTAATAACATCATCATCAAAAATCTCAAAATCATAACCATGAGGAAAAGTTCTAGGAGAATAATTATTTATTAGATCATAATTATTTTTATTAAAAATTGTTTGTGTTGAATTTATTAATTCATAATCTATTAATGGACAATCTCCAGTAATTCTGATAATTTTTTTTGAATTAAATTTTTGTATAGCATTATGAAATCGATCTAAAACGTTATTTTCACTACCAGAAAAATATTCAATTCCATAATCCAAAGACTCTTTTATTAATTTGTCATTTTTTTCTTTTGGTCCAGTAATTAAGAATATTTTTGAATCATTAATATTTTCAAGTCTTTCAACAATCAATTGAAAAACAGTTTTTCCACAAATTTTTTTTAATATTTTTTTAGGATATCGTGTTGAATTTTCCCTAGATTGTAAAAAAATATGAAAAGTCATAGATTTTAAAAAAAATTAATCCAATTTTCTTAGTAAATAAAATGCTTCAGCGTGTTTGAATCCAGAAACAGAACCCCACTTTTTAGATATTGCATCTATTGCTTCCACTGAACGTGGATGAGGGAAATTTTCGATTTCATTCGTATAGCATTTTAATGCATTTTTTTTAGCACTAATTTCATTAGAAATATTTACAAATACATTCGGTGAAAAACTTGAAGGAAAATACCATTCTGTTGATGATGGAACCTCATAAGAAAGTACTTCTTTAACTTTGTTTTTTGCTTGAGGGCGTGTAGCAACTAACGTTGCTTGATTACAAATTCTATGATCAATATTTACATCAAAATTTGTATGAGTATAAACAATTTCAGGTTTAAAATTGGAAATTATTTTTTCAATTGATTTGGTTACTTCTAATAAAGACACAGTATCCATTTCATTATCAGGAAAATTTAAAAAATCAATACTTTTTGCACCTAAAATTTTTGATGATTTAATGGATTCCTTTCTTAAAAGTTGAATTTGAAAATCTAGATCATCAGAAATTTTCTCATCAATTTCATATTTTTCAGAATTAGAATAATTTTTAGATCTACGTGCTTTGATCCCTGTAGCCATGATAACAATTTTTACATTGTTTCCATTTTTAGAAAGTTTTTTTATTGTTCCACCTAATCCTAAAACTTCATCATCAGGATGAGCAGCAATTACGAGTATATTCAAAGTATTTCTCCATTAAAAGTTAATTTTCCCTTTTTAAATTGTGGGTTTTTTAAAATTAATTTTTTGTTACCCAATGTTATGAAAGCATTAGGATATGGGTCATCAAGCATACGAATAAAATTATAATAATATTCTAAAGAATGTGAAGATGAATCCAATTCACTATCTTCAGGTTTTCGACGTTTAAAAATAGTGGGTTTACCTTTTTGTTTAGTCAATTTATAATTACCAGCGATAATTTTTTCTATCATTTTAAAATCATTGTCAATCATACGTGAAAAAATTTCATTGATACTACCATTAAGAGAAAGAGATTTTTGAAAAATTATTTCACCCTCATCTATTCCATCAGACATTAAAAATGAGGTAGTTTTAGTTTTTTTTATACCACGAATGATTTGATTTTGTAAAGGACTGCCACCACGAAATTTTGGCAAATTAGATTCATGAAAACAAATGCATTTGTAATTACTAGTAATTTTTTTTGGAATAATCCATGACCAATCAGGGAAAAAAATAAATTCTGGATTCAAGTTTTTAACAAATGAAAATGTTAATTTTTTAGGTGACTTTAATAATATAAAATCATCATATTTTATAGATAATTTTTCATATAATTTTATTGACCAGTCTCTATAACCACAAAATAAGTATACCATCTTTTAACATATATTCATAAATTTTCTATTATTAATAATTAGTTATAAAATTATAAATTTAATTTTTAGAATATTTCAACAAGTAAATTTGAGATTATAAAAGATTTAATTTAAAATACAATACATAGGCTAATTAAAATACTAAAATCAAATTAATCAAGTATGTTTGAAGGTAAATCTGTTAGTTTAAGAGCTTTAGAAAAAGAAGATTTAGAAATTTTAAAAGAGTGGAGAAATTCAAAACATGTTAGAAAATCTACTCGCGAATATAAGCTCCTAAACATGATAAATCAGAAAAACTGGTTTGAATCAATTCATCAATTAAATCCTCCCAGAGAAATTATGTTTGGAATTTTAAACAAAAGAAAAAAACTCATAGGAGTAACTGGCTTAACATATATTGATTGGAAAAATAGAAATTCCGAAATTTCAATTTATTTTTCCATAAAGAATTGGCAAACTAAATCTGAAGCAAAAGAAGTAATTAATCTAATTTTAGAATATGGTTTTGAAGAATTAAATCTACATAGATTATATGTTGAAATTTTTAGCCTCATGAAAGAAAATATAAAATTATTTTCTAATTTGAAATTCATTAAAGAAGGTGAATTAAGAGAGAAAATTTGGAGGAAAAATAAATGGTGGAATACAATAATTTTCTCAAAATTATCATCAGAATATAAAAAATAAATTTAATCAATAATGAAAATGAATCAAAAACATAAAATCCAATTGAAAAATGTTACAAAATTAGATCTTAGATCATTAATTGAATGGAGAAATTCAAAAGATGTTTATCCATATAACACACAATATTTTTTATTAAATTTAAAAATACAAAGTGAATGGTTTAATCGATTACAAAAAGATAATTCAAAAAAGATGTTTATGATTTTGTATGGTAAAATAAAAATTGGTATTTGTGGTTTAATAGACATAGATTATGAAAACAAAAATGCTAAAATATCTATAATAATTGGTAAAAAAGAATTTCATGAAAAAGGAATTGGAACAATGGTTATTTCACATCTTTTAAAATACGGATTTGAAAAATTGAAATTACATAAAATAAATTCTGAAGTAATTGAATATAATCAAAAATCAATTAATTTGTTTGAGAAATCTCAATTCAAGTTAGATGCAACTTATAGAGACGTAATATGGAGAGAAAATCGTTGGTGGAATATGATATCAATGTCAATTTTTAAAGAAGATTTTAATTAAATCAAGAAATCATTGACAATCTTTTAAAAATACACCATCTCCAAGTTTGATTTTTCTATTGGATTTTTTTTTTATAATTTTTGTTAAAAATCTTGCATTTTCTCCTTTTCTTTGATTTCCTGATCTAAGAACATCAATATTTTTTCCTTCTACAAATTCATCATTTTTTGAGATTTCAGTAATTGCTTGAATAGATCTTGTTGCGAATTGTCTCAATTCTTTTTCTTCGCTGAGAATTTTTTTAATGCCACTACCTAAAGCTTTTTCAGATTCTCGAATTGTCTTAATAAATTGAAAAAGTTCTTTAGGATTTAAAGCAAAATTGTGATCAGGTCCAACAAATTTTTTGTTTAAAGTAAAATGTTTCTCAATAATAGTTGCACCCAAACCAATTGCAATTGATGGTGCTAAATTTGGATCAACACTATGATCAGAAAGTCCAATTGGTATTTGGTATCGTTTTTTTAATTCACTTATTGTTTTTAAATTTAATGATTCAATTGAAGCAGGATATTTTGATGTAGTTTGTAGTAAACAAATTTTTTTTGCACCTTTATTTTTTAATAATTTTACAGCGAAATCAATATCAGATAAATTGCTAGCACCAGTTGAAACAATAATAGGTTTTTTTGTGGACGCTAAGTATTCTAATAATCTAACATGATTAATTTCAAATGCAGCAATTTTATGAATTTTAACAAATTTATTTACTGCAATTGCATCATCTACAGAAAATGGTGTAGACATAAAAAGAATTTTCTCTTTGTCACAAATAACAGATAATTCTTTAAGCATTTTATGAGGCATCGAATATTCTTGAAATACTTTAAAAATATCTTCATCAAATCCAGATTTTTTTAAGTATTCACTTTTTCCAGCGTTTGGGACATAAACAGAATTTGAATTATAAGTTTGAAATTTTACAGCATCAGCACCAGCATTTGCGGCTAATTTAATTAATTTTTTTGCACGTTTAATATCATTTTGATAACTTCCTGATTTCCAATTAGAACCTGCTTCTGCAATGACAAAAACATGTTTAGAATCATCTAAAATTATTTTTGATTTTCTTTTCATTTTAATTTATCAGTAATTACAGATTATTATATTTTTAATAAATTAAAAATTATTTATGAAAATCATTAATACATTTTATAACATAATTAACATCATTATCTTCTAAATTTGGATGTGTAGGTAATGAAACAATTTTTTGAGATATTTCTTCAGTTACTTTTAATTTTCTTTTTTGTTTATACATACTCATTTTATGAATTGGTTTATAGTGAATACCGGTTTCAATTCCTTTTTTTGACATATATTTTCTAAATTCATTCCTATTTTCAACCATAATCCAGTAAAAATGATATGTGCATCCAGATATTATTGGCATTTTATTCTTTAAATGAATTTTTTTCCAATATTGTTGTGCTGTTTTTTGTCTAATTTTATTCATTTTATTAATTTTTTTTAATTGCACTAATCCAATTGCAGCTGAAAATTCATTCATATAATAATTCCAACCAAGATCTTCTACATCATAGTCAGAATCAATTCTATTAGTTATGCCACACCATCGCTTTGCTTCTAAAAATTTTCTAAATTTATTTGATTTTTTATGATTTAATGCAACTAAGCCACCTGTTGGCATTGCTAAATTTTTTACAGGATGAAAACTAAAACAAACAGCTGTTCCATGAGAACCAATTTTTTGATGATTGTAAAATGAACCTGTAGCATGAGCAGCATCTTCGATCAATAGTAAATTATGTTTTTTACAAAGTGAATTAATTTTTTTAAGATTACAAGGCATGCCTGCAAAATGAACAGGTAAAATTACTTTAGTTTTTTCAGTTATTGCATTTTTAATTTCATCAGGATTAATACATAATGTATCAGGCTCTATATCAACAAAAACAGGTTTTCCTCCATTGACAATAATTGCATGAGCAGTAGATACAAAAGATAATGAAGGGAGAATAACTTCTTTATTTTTAATTTCTGCTAATGATAATGATAAATTTAATGCAGCAGTTCCACTGTTAACAGCTATACATTCATTTGAACCAAGATAATGATTCATTTCTTGTTCAAATTTATGAACATATCCTGTACCAGAACCTGAGGCCCAAGATTTGCTTTTTAAAACTTTAGAAATAATTTTGGATTCAGATTCATCAATAAAAGGATCGAATAATTTTATTTTTTTTACCATATTGGGTACAATTACTTAATGTAAATCCATTTTTAATATACATATCCAGACTATGATTCTTTCAACACTATATTTTCAAGAAATTTCAGTATTGTTTGAAAATTAACTTAAAAAAAATTAGAAATATGGGTTAATCTGATACTAAAAAATGGAAAACTATCAAAGCAAAGGAAGGTTTTTTACAATAGTTTCTTGAATTTCAGTATTGTTTGAAGGAAAAACAGTTCTAATTACTGGCGGAACAGGATCATTAGGTCAAGCGTTAACAAGAAGATTACTTTCTTTGGATGTCAAAGCTATTAGAATTTTTAGTAGAAATGAAAGTAAACAGATTGAAATGGAGAATAATTTTGAAGATAAAAGAATAAGATATTTTTTGGGAGATATTAGAGATTTAGATAGGTTATCTAGAGCAACTGAAGATGTAGATATTGTTTTTCATGCAGCTGCAATTAAACATGTACCAAAAATAGAATATAATCCATTTGAAGCGATTAAAACAAATGTAATAGGTTCACAAAATGTAATTGAAGCATGTATTAATGCTAATGTTGAAAAAGCAATTTGTGTTGGTACAGACAAAGCTGTATCTCCTTTAAACACATATGGTGCAACCAAACTTTTAATGGAGAAATTATTTGTCACTGCAAGTAATTATCTAAATAAACAAAAACATCAAACTAAATTTATTGCATTGAGATATGGAAATGTATTAGGAAGCAGTGGTTCAGTAATTCCATTATTTATTGAACAAATTAAAACTAAAAATAAAATTACAATCACAAATAAAGATATGACAAGATTTAGTATTACAATGGATGAAGCTTTAGATTTTATTTTAAAATCAGCAATAATTGGAAATGGGTCAGAAATCTTTGTACCTAAATTAAGAGCATATACAATAGAGGACGTAAAAGAATCTCTTTTTGAAATAATTCATAAAAGTGAAGAAGAAGTTGTGGGAATCAGACCAGGTGAAAAATTACATGAAACCTTGATTAATGAAAATGAATTAAGAAATACATATGAAATTGATGATAAATTTGTAATTTTAAATCCAAATTCCAATGATTATGATTTAAACGCATACAATTCAATTAAAAAAACTGAAATTACACAATCATATTCATCAGATATAGTTGAAAAAATTCCTAAAAATGAACTAGGTAAAATCATTTCAAAAGAAAGAAATTTGTAAATTTTTAAAATAATAAAGTAGAATAACATTAATCTAACCGAATTATGTAATTTGATATTATGAAGTATTGTACAAGGTGTTGTTATCCTCAAAATACTAGACCTCCAATGACATTTGATGAAAAAGGGGTTTGTAATGGATGTAGAGCGTCAGAACAAAGAAGAAATCAACCAGTAAATTGGGAGGATAAACGAAATGAGTTAAAAAAAATTCTTGAACAGTATAAAGAAATTGCAAAGAAAAACGATTCTGCATATGATTGTATAATTCCAATTAGTGGAGGAAAAGATAGTCATTATCAAGTTCATTTAATGAAAAATATTTTTGGAATGAATCCATTGTTAGTTGCATATAATCATTCATTCAATACAAAAGTTGGAATTCGAAATTTAAATAATATTGTTGAAGAATTTGGTTGTGATTTAATTAGATTTACTACAAATCCAAAAACAGCAAAAAAATTATCAAAATACATGCTAAAAAAAGTAGGAGACATTACATGGCATTATCATGCTGGAATTCATACATTTCCAATTCAAGTTGCAGTAAATTATAATATTCCATTAATGATTTGGGGAGAACATGGCGAAGGTTTTCTATATGGAATGCATAATTTAGAAGATAAAGTAGAATTCACAAAAAAACATAGACAAGAACATCTTATGAGAGGTTTTGAACCAGAAGATATTCTGGATGATCCAAATAATACAGAAATTACAAAAACAGATTTGGCTCCATTTTATTATCCACCTGACGAAAAAATTGCTCAATTGGGTTTAAGAGGAATTTACATGTCAAATTATTTTCCATGGGATGAAGTTGAACATACAAAATTGATGATTGATGATCATGGATTTGAGACTTTTCAGAATAGAGAAACATCATTTAATTTGTATTCAAAAGTAGAAGACTTTTTTCAAGACACACATAATTACTTAAAATATTTAAAATTTGGATACGGAAGAGTAACAGATCAAGTTTCAACAGAAATTAGAAGTCAAAGAATGACAAGAGAAGAAGGAATTGAATATATTAAAAAATACGAACACAATATCGTTCCAAATAATTTAGCAGCCTTTTTAAAATTTATAGATTTAACAAAGGAAGAATTTTTGGAAAATATTGAGCATTTACGGGATACATCAATGTGGAATAAGAATAAGAATAATGAATGGGAAATTAAAGATTGGATTGGAAACCACTTAACAGATAAAGGGATTGAAGAATCTAGATTAACAATCAAAGAAAAATGGGTTTCATTAAAATCAGAAAAATATAGTTCACCAAGAAAACCATTGCAACCAAATAATGGTGAAGATATGGTTTTCTTGTAAAAATAGTGACTAAAATGATATCCATTATAGATTATGGAATGGGAAATGTTAGATCAGTTTCTAATGCTTTTGAAATTTTAGGTGCAGATGTAGAAATTATAGATGATCCAAAAAAATTGACAAATTCTGAAGCAATAATTTTGCCAGGAGTTGGAGCTTTTCGAGATGGAATGAAAAATTTAGAAAAAATGGGATTCATAAATAAATTAAAAGAAGAAGTGATAGACAACAAAAAACCATATCTAGGAATTTGTTTAGGATTAGAGTTTTTAGCTGATAAAAGTTTTGAAGGAGGAGAAACAGATGGATTTGGATGGATTAAAGGAGAAATTAAAAAAATAGAAACAGGTAACGATGAACTAAAAATTCCGCATATGGGGTGGGATGATACAATAATTAAAAAAAATACCAGATTACTAAGGGATATGAAAAATCCAGTATTTTATTATCTTCATAGTTTTTTTTTAGAAGTAAAAAAAACAGAAATAGAACATATTGAATCTATTTGCGAATATGGAAAAACAAAAATTATTTCATCAATTCATAAAGAAAATATTTATGCGGTACAATTTCATCCAGAAAAAAGTCAAGAGTCAGGTTTGAAATTGATTAATAACTTTTTAGAACTAATTAAAGAGAAGTAAAAATGTTAAAAAAAAGATTAATTCCAAATATTATTTTAAATGAAGGGAATGTAGTACAGAGTGTCAACTTTAAACATACTAATGTAATTGGTAATGCAGTTACTGCAGTTGATTTTTTCAATAGTTGGGCTATTGATGAAATTATTGTTTTGGATGTAAGTAGAACTAGAAAAAATAGAGAAAAATTTCATAAAATAATTAAGGGATTATCAAAAAGATGTTTTGTTCCTCTAACGGTTGGAGGATGGATTAGCAATATTGATGAAATGAAATTATTTTTAAAAGAAGGTGGAGATAAAATCTGTATCAATACAGAAGCAGTTAAAAATAATTCATTAATTAAAGAGTCCTCAAAATTTTTTGGTTCTCAATGCATAGTAGTTTCTATAGATGTTAAAAAAAATGAAAATCAAGAATATGAGGTTTTTATCAATAGAGGAAAAGATAGTACAGGGTTAAATCCTATTGAATGGGCTAAAAAAATAGAAAAACTGGGGGCAGGGGAAATTTTACTTACATCAATAGACAAAGAAGGAACAAAACAAGGTTATGATCTTGAATTACTTAAAAAAATAACAGATAATGTTGGAATTCCAGTAATTAGTTTTGGAGGAGTAGGGAAGTGGGAACATTTTGTCGACGGAATAAATATTGGAAATGCAGATGCAGTTTCTGCAGCAAATATTTTTCACTATACCGAACATTCCACATTCAATGCAAAAAAATTTCTATTTGAATCAAAATTGAATGTAAGGATGCAAGAATTCTATAAACTACCTACTCCTAGAAGACCAAAATATGATGAAATTTTTTAAAAATATTAGCACATACAATTTTGTAACTATTTTTAAATACACTCAACTAAATGATGAAATAAATATTGAAACAAATTATTATAATAAATGAAACTTTTCAAATTGCTAAAATTAAAGAATTAAAAATTTCAAATTATCAAGTTTTTGCCATTAATTATGAAATACATAAAAAATTAGATGAAAGCAATATTACTCACATAATTGCAGATGAGTTATTATCAAAAAAAGAACGTGATGAATTGTATGATTTTACAGTAAAAAAATACAAATGGTTTAAAGAAAACCAGTTGTCAAAAGAATTTTTATTTAATGATATTAATTTATTTGAAATAACAGAAAGTGGAATAATTCATGAAAATTTGCTCAAGATGTTAATTGAAGGTAGTATCATTAAAAAAATAATAGTAAAATATGAACCTACATTGATACATTGTTCTAATGAAATTTCTAAATTTATAAAAATTAATTTTAAAGGGATTAAAGTTAAAGGAATTTCGGAAGACACTGAACAAATAACATTATACGATAATATTGATTTTAGATTAAATGTTGCAACACGAACAATTCATTTTAATATTTCAAAAAACAAATATTCCAAATTAAAAACTATGTTTGATAAAATTACTTGCAATTTATTTAATTTGTGGTATAAAAAATCTTCAAAACAAATAATTTTATTAGTAGAATTTAATCCCTCATTATTTAAAAATCTTATTTCAACTTTAAGTTCTGAAAAATATACCTTAGTTTTTTTGAATTTTAGAAGACCAGCCTCATGGAATTTAGAATCAATAAATGTATTAAAAAATTCTAAATCAAAAATTATAAATCCTAAAAATTTCTTACCAAATGAAAATCATAATAAAATCATTAGTGATTTAAGATTAAAACTTGAAAATATTTTTGAGGAAGAAAGTTTTTATGAAATTTTTAAATTTAATAATATTTCATTTTGGCCGATAATTGATAATAAATTTAAAAAAATATTTTCAAATAGAATTCCAGATCAAGTTAAAGAAATTATAATTATAAAAAATATTATAAAAAATCTAAAATTACAGTGTTTCATTTGTTCAAATGAATCTGGTGAAACTGAAAGAATACTAGGGAAAACTAATAAACAAAAAATAAAATCAATCCTTTTACAGCACGGTTTTTCTAATTTTCATGAAGAAACTGATCAAATACGAATGAGAATAGATGAAAGGAAATTAATCCCAATAATCAGTGATAAATTTTTTGTTTGGGGAGAAAGTGATTATAAATTTTTTAAAAAATTAGGCATAGATGAATCAAAAATAGTAATTTCAGGAAATCCAAAATTCGATGATTTTCCAATAATTAAAAAAATGTCTAAAAATCAAAAAATTGTTTTGATCACACCAGAACCTATTACAGAATCTTTTGGTCATTATGTAACTAAATTAGCAAACGAATATGAAAATACACTTACAAGAGTATGTCAAATTTTGAAAAAAATTGAAGGTATTCAAATAATTGTCAAATTACATCCTGGTCAAAATAGTCACAACGATATTTTAGAAAAAATTTTTAATAAAATAGATAAATCAATACCAATATTTCAAATGAAATCAAGTCAAGAAATAGTAAAGGAATCAGATTTATTATTAAATATCACATGTGAGGCAGTTGATCCATCTACAATAATGTTAGAAGGATTAATGTTGGATAAACCAGTTTTAGAAATTTGTTTGGATAAAGAATTTTCATTTTCAAATAAAGGAATAATTACTGTTTTTAACGATGATAATTTAGAAAAAAATATTCATAAAATGTTATTTGATAAAGAATTTTTAGAAAAAAATTATACAGATAGAAATAATTCAATTAATAATTACTTGTCAAATATTAGAAATTCATCTAAAAAAATGTTAGATTATATTTCTAATTGGAATTAACATTTTGATTAAATTTAGTCCAATCATAATTATCAAATTCAACATTAACCATTTCATTATCATTAGGTTTCCATGCGACATCAGCCAATACTAGAACTTTAGAAGTTTTTTTATCAACGTTAATGTGAGCTGAGGCAATATTATTTGGAACACAAATCAATCTAGGTTTTTCAGAATTACATTCTATTTCATGATGAATACCTTCAGAATCACGAATTATTACAATAATTGAACCTTCAATACATGTAAAATAACTAGTTCTTTTCAAATGCATATGAGGTCCTTTAATTTCACCAGGATTTACAGAAGTAAGATAAATCATTTTAGGATGATTTTTTAGAATTTCGTCCCAATCTCTCCAAATTACAGTCAAATCTCCATTTTGATGGCCATCATGGATGTCTTTTGTAACATGTTTTTCTAGTTCAATTATTTCAAATTTAGTCAACGATTAACCTATGTTAAAATGACATTAATTTTTAATTTGTGATTAAAATTCATTATTTTGTGAAATAATTGATCCAGATCTATAAATAATAATTTAAAATAGTCAATAGAATATTGCAAAAAATTCTTGTAACAGGAGGATTAGGGTTTATTGGCAGTAATTTCATTCTATCTTCCTTAAAAAATAATCCAAAAATCAGTATTACAAATATTGATGGAAGTCTAACTGGTTCAAATCAAAAAAATCTTACAGAAATAAAAAATTTAAAAAACTACAAATTTGTTAAAGCAAATATTAACAATCAAAAAATTGTTAATGAATTAGTTTCAAAAAATGATATAGTGGTTAATTTTGCTGCAGAATCACACGTGGATAGAAGTATATTTAATCCAAAACCATTTATTAATTCTAACATTAATGGCACATATTCAATTTTAGAATCTATTAGAAAATATGATAAAAAATTAATTCAAATTTCTACGGATGAAGTTTATGGAAGTTTAATGAAAAATAGTGCAGACGAAAATTTTACTTTAAATCCATCCAGTCCATATTCATCATCAAAGGCATCAGCAGACTTACTTGTAAAATCATATCATATTACATATGGATGTGATGTAAAAATTACCAGATGTACAAATAATTATGGACCAAGACAATTCCCAGAAAAATTAATTCCAAAAGTTATCATAAATGCAATAAACAATAAATCAATTCCTGTTTATGGGAATGGTAAAAATGTGAGAGATTGGTTATATGTTGATGACCACTGTAGTGCAATACAAAAAGTTATAGAAAAAGGGAAAATTGGAGAAACATATAACATTGCAGGGAAAAATGAAATTAATAATAATTCAATAATTAAATTAATTCTTAAACTTATGAGTAAACCAACTAGTTTAATGAAATATGTAAAAGATAGACCAGGACATGATTTTAGATATAGTTTAGACTCAACTAAAATTGAAAAGAAATTAGGTTGGAAACCTAAGCATAATTTTGAAAATGGAATTAAAGAAACTATCTTATGGTATCTAAATAATAAATCATATTGGAAAAAATTTGTGTGATAATGATGAATTATATTTTGATAAAGGATTTTGAAGTGCGATGAAAGGTATCATTTTACACGGAGGTCATGGAACCAGATTACGACCATTGACACATACTGGTCCTAAGCAATTATTGCCAATAGCAAACAAACCAATGTCCCAATATTGCGTAGAATCATTAAAAGATGCAGGCATAACAGATATTGCAATAATTATTGGCGGAATTGGATCTGATAAAGTTAGGGAGTTTTATGGTAATGGAGAAAAATTAGGAGTGAAATTTACTTATTTTCAGCAGGATCATCCAAAAGGAATTTCACATGCAATAAATTTATGTAAAGAATTTGTCAATAATGAAAAATTTGTTGTTTTTTTAGGAGACAATATTATTCAAAAATCTATTAAGCAATATGTAGACAAATTTGCTACTTCAGAAGAATCTGCATCATTATTATTATGCGAAGTTCCCAATCCATCAAGTTTTGGGATTGCAGAATTATATGAAGAGAAAATTGTAAAAATTATTGAAAAACCAAAAGAACCAAAATCAAATTTAGCAGTTACAGGAATTTATTTTCTAACACCATTAATTTTTGATATAATAAAAAATTTAAAACCTTCATGGAGAAATGAATTAGAAATTACTGATGCATTACATCAAATGCTAGAAAATAAAAATAAAATTACATATCATATGATTACCGATTATTGGAAAGATACTGGAACTCCTGAAGATGTTTTACATGCGAATAAGGAAATTTTGGAAAAAATAAAAGGAAAGTTTGATGGTAAAAAAGATAATGAATCAATTATTAATGAAAATTCAATTATTGGAAAAGGAAGTGTGATTAAAGGAAATTCTAAAATTTCTAACTCCGTAATTATTGGAGAAAATTGCATAATAGAAAATAGCCAAATAGACTCATATTCAAGTCTTGGAGATAATTCAATAATTATTTCATCAAAAATTGAAAATTCAATAATTATGGAAAATTGTAAGATCAATGGGGATGTATCAATAAAAGATAGCATTATAGCCAAAAATTCTACTATAAGTTCTGAAAAAAATGAGAATAAAGTATTTTTGTTGGGAGAAGGAACAAAAATAACGTTATGAGTATTTTATATTAGAATTTTTATGATGAAATAATATGCTAAAATCAAATCAAAATAATCCATTAATTAGTATTGTAATTATTAATTATAATGCTGGTGATTTACTGATAAATTGTGTAAATTCAATATTAAAAACAAATTATTCAAATTATGAAATTCTTATTGTTGATAACAATTCAACTGATCAAAGTCACATCAAATGTAAAAAAATGAATGGGGCAATCAAATTAATTGAAAATAAAAAAAATTTAGGATTTTGTGAAGGAAATAATGTTGGAATTAAACTTGCAAAAGGAGAGTACATTGTCATATTAAATCCAGATACCAGGGTAGAGTCAAATTGGTTAAATGAATTACTAAAAACATACAAAAAATCTGGAGATGGTTTGTATCAACCAAAAATACTTGCTTTTGAAAATGATTTATTTGAAAGTGCAGGTAATATGCTTCAATTATTTGGGTTTGGATTTTCTAAAGGCAGAGGCATTAAAGATACAGGTCAATATAATGAAGCTAAAGAAATTGGCTTTGCATCAGGAGCATGTCTTTTTACTAAAACAGAAATTATCAAAAAAATTGGATTGTTTGATCCTTTCATTTTCCTATATCTTGATGATTTAGATTTAGGGTGGAGGGCACAGCAACTAGGAATTAAATCGTATTATGTTCCAAACATAACGATTTTTCATGCAGGTAGTTATAATTACAAATGGAGTGCAATGAAGTTTTTTTGGTTAGAAAGAAATAGACACTATTGCATTTTAACACATGTTTCCAAAAATACATTGTTTAAAATGATTCCAGCATTAATTTTAGTAGAAATAATGATGATAATATTTTATTCGATAAAAGGATACGGAAAAATGAAAATAAAAGCATATTTTCAAATTTTAAAAAATATTAAACAAATTAGAATGAAACATAATGAATTGAATAAGAAAAGAATAGTCAGTGATAAAGAAATTATGAAAAAATTTTCTGATGAAGTATTTATTCCAGATCAAATATCTAATGGAATAAGTATCAAAATATTTAATGGAATTTTATCTATATTAAGTAAATATACAAAAAAAATTATTTGATATTAACAAATTAAAATACATCATAATCACCAAATGTAAAAAACCAATTATTATATTTTGTAAGTTTTTTTAGTTTTTCATCTGAATCATATATCTTTACTATAAAATGAAGGGATTCGGGTTTAAGAAAAGAAGGAATATTAAAAAATCCTTCTTCTTTTAGTAATTTGGTTTCCAGTAAAGTAGAACCGCAAGTAGAAATTGCGACAGAAGCATTATTTTTCCAAAAATAATCTAACGCCTTATGAATTAGAGTTTTCAATAATTTTTCAGAAGTGGTTGAATCAACGACATAATCAAGAATAACACCAATTTTTTTATTATTTACTGTATGAAGTTTTATAATTATATATCCAATTAATTCATCATTATTTTTCAATACATAAATTTGATATTTTCTTGTAGGGTGTTCCAAATATCTCCATTTAAGATACTCAGAATTTCTTTTTTGTAGAATTGATACACGTTTAGAAAGTTTATCAAATAATTTCTCAAAAATTTGAAAATCCCCATTAAATTCTTCTACATTATTTGTAGAAACTTTAATTTTGTAAAAAAATTCAAAAATTTTTAAAATTTTTTTAAATGGAAAATTAAAATAATTAGAAATTTTTAGAGGTCGTAGTAGTAAAGGTAATTGAAAAATTTCAATGGAACCTTCCTTAATGAATGAATTAAATGAATTGTCATTTGGAATGGCAAAAAGTGACGAAATTTCTTTATTTTTAGCCTCTAATGTCATTAATGAAAGAAGTTGAGTAAAAATCCCTTGATTTTGATATTTAGAATTTACTTGTACATTACAAGCTAAATATGAAATAATTTCTTCTTGTTCAACTAGTAATTTTGTGGGTATAATCGCATTAGCTCCAATAATTAGATTATCATTTAAATCATCTTGGGCAAGTATGATTATTGCCTTTCCATTAGGATTGTCTCTATACTGCCAATCAAAATAAGAAGAATTTGAAATATCCGTATTCCCAAATGTTTTTTTTGTTAATTCAAGAATTTCTATTTTTTCTTTTTCTGAATCTTTCCAATTGTTAAAAATCATATCATAATCTACAATCTTTTTGACATTTGTGAAATACTATAGAGTACTACAGACATTAACATTAACATTAATCCAATTACAAGAGTACCTATTGCAATTAACGTAGATGGGATTGAAAAATATCTATCTTCATTAAACATTGTCATAACAAGAACTGAAAAAGATAATCCAATAATTAATAAAACAAATCCAGGAATTCCCAAATATCTTAATGGATGATTAATTGCTACAAGTTGTAATAATGATGATAAAACTCCTGAAGAATGGGAAATAGGATTTTTTGTAGAAGTCTTAAATCCAGTATCGTACAAAACGGTAACTGCTTGTTCACTAATTGTCAAATTTTTGTTAACAGCATCAATCAAAATTTCTGAATCAATTCCAAATCCTGATGTGTGAAATGATAAAATGTTAATTGCTTTTGAAGAATATGCTCTATATCCACTTTGAGAATCCTCTACAGGTAAATCTGATGCTAGTTTAGTAATTTTATCAAGTACTTTATTACCAGTTTTTCTATATCCTGGCATTTCTTCAGAATTAGAAAAACGATTCCCTATAACAATATCAACATTATTTTTTAAGATCGGTTCAATTAATTTTTCCATTTCTTCTGGTAAAAATTGTCCATCACCATCAATAGTTACAGCCACATCAAAATTAGATTTTTTAATATATTCAAATAAGGATTTTAAAGCAGTTCCCTTACCAGAATTTTTTACATGATTAATTACCGTAGCGCCAGAATCTTTAGCTTTTTTTGATGTGGAATCAGTTGAACCATCATCACAAACTATTACCTTATCAGCAAATTTCAAAGATCTGCTTACAATATCAGAAATAGTATTTTCTTCATTATAAGCAGGAATACATACAATTTTCAATATTTGTTCTTCCTGACAAAGTTATATCTATTATTTGCTATACATATTTAGTTATAATAGCCACATTTAGCTAATTAGAAATGGAAATTACAAATTTTATGACAGTTGATTTAGAAGATTATTACTGTGATTTACCAATTTCAGAGTGGTCAAAATTTGAATCACGAGTTGAGCAAAATACATACATAATTTTAGATCTTTTTGAAAAATATAATGTTAAAGCAACTTTTTTTACATTAGGATACATTGGGGAAAAATTTCCAGAATTAATCAAAGAGATAAAAAATAAAGGACATGAAATTGGAAGTCATAGTTATTCACATATAGATTTAAGAAAACATACTAAAGAAAATATTGAAAAAGATTTAATAAAATCAAAAAACATATTGGAAAAAATTATTGGAGAAGAAATTCAAAGTTTTAGAGCTCCATTTTTTTCAATAGATCAAAAATCATCAGATGTGATGGAAATTATTACAAAATATTTCAAATATGATTCAAGTATTTTTCCAACTAAAACTCCACTATATGGGATTCCTAATGCACCAAGATTTCCATACAAACCATCATTAAAAAATATTGTAGAAAATAATGAAAATGGAAAGTTAACAGAAATTCCAATGTCTATCTACAAATTTCCTCTAATTCGAAATATTCCAATTGCTGGAGGGTTTTACTTAAGATTTTTACCATATTGGTTAATCAAAAAAGGAATTAAAAAAATTAATTTAGAAAATAATAGGGCAATGATTTACATTCATCCCAAAGATATTGATAAAAAAATGCCAAAAATTAAAGAATACAATTGGTATTATTATTATAATTTAGAAGGTGGATTAAAAAAATTTGAAAATCTATTAGAAGATTTTCATTTCTCATCTATTGAAAAAATATTTGAAAGTTAATTAAAAATATCAATTATCATATTTAGAATGAAAGTAATCTAATGTTTTTTTAATACCGTCTTTAGTAGATACTTTAGGTTTCCATCCTAATGATTTTAATTTTTTGTTACTAACTAGAAAATTTCCAACATCAACTTTTTGTGTATATTTGGGTGTTTTAATGAATTCAACTTTAGCAGATGTTGATTTTTCTAAAAAATTTCCAAATTCAGAAAACCAAGTTTTTTTAGATGAAGAAATCCAATATAGTTCCCCAGATTTTCCTTTTTTAATAATAGTACGAATAGCAGAAACTACATCACTAATGTATATTAAATCTCTAAAAAAATTTCCTTCATTAAAAATTGTAATTTTTTCACCTTTGTATGCTTGATGTATTAAATAATTTACAGCATTTTTATTTGGAATAATTTGTTCTCTTGGACCAAATGAATTTGTGATTCTAAAAATTTTTGTGTCAAGTCCATACACATTATGATAAATTTTACAGAAAAATTCACTAGATAATCTATTTGTGCCATAAATTGTAGATGGATTACAAGCAGTATCTTCATCAACTGGAAGTTTTTTTGGTTTTCCTATTACAATAAATGTACTACCTAAAATGAAGGTAGGAGGATTTTTCATCTTTCGAATTTTTTCTAGAATAAATAAAGTAGATTTTGAATTGGAATCCAAATCCATAATTGGATTTTCAAAGGATTTAGAATGAGATGTTTGGCCAGCCAAATGAATAATTAGTTGGGGCTTGTGTTTATCAATTGATTCACCCAATTTTTTAAAATTTGTTACATCAATTTTTTCAATTTTAATTTTTTTAGATTCATGAATATTTTTCTTTTTTGTAAAGCTCTTTGTTAAAATAATTAATTGATGACCATCTTTTTCAAATTTTTCAACCAGATGACTACCAATAAATCCAAGACCACCAGTAATTAGAATTCTCATGAAAATTAATTAAAATAGTAGGTTAAAAATGAATTTACAATAATGTAATTCCAATTACATAATTAAATCAAATACGCAGTAGTAAGTTTAAGAGATAGAATAAAACAGGATATTTTACGGAAATCATTCATGAATAATAAAAATTCTGTATCTATAATTGTCCCAGCCTTTAAAGAAGAAGAATTTATTGAAGAAACATTAAAAAATTATTTAGAAGTTTTTTCTGCAGCAAAGATAGAATTTGAAATAATTGTTATTATTGATAAAGTAAATGGAGATAAAACAGACCAAATAGTAAAAAAAATGGCAATTGATAAAAAAGAAATATTATTTGTAATTAGAGAAGGTAAAAAAGGAATTGGAAGTGCAATAAAAGAGGGTATCAAAAAATCACAAAATAATAACATTTTAATTGCAACAGCTGAAATTTCCGAAGATCCAAATGACTTAGTAAAAATGGTAAAAAAAATGAATGATGGATTTGATATGGTATTTGGGAATAGATTTTATTCAAATGCAAAAAGAGAAGGATATTCAAAAAAACAATATTATGCAAATCGTTTGTGCAATTATACAATTAAAATTCTATTTGGAATAAAATCTAATGATGTAACAAATGGTGTTAAAGTTTACAAAAAATCAATACTAAAAAATTTAAAATTAACAGGAACAAGTTTTGATATTTTTGCAGAAATTCCTATTAAGGCTTATCAAAATGGAAATCATAATTTTATTGAAATTCCATTGAAACATTATGCTAGAGAGAAAATATATTCAAAATTTAATTTTAAAAGAGAAAGTAAATTATTTTTTTTAATGGTAGTAAAATGTTTTTTTAACAAATAAAATTAAAAATTTTATAGAAGATTTCTTAAATCATTTATCCAGTTTTGTAAACTTACTAATTCATTATTTTGTACAATTCCATTTTTAGCAAATTCAGCATAGATTATTTCCAAATTATTATAGGGATTAGATGAAAGTTGAAGATCGGATAAAATTTCAATGATTTTTAAAGAATATGTATAACATGGAATTTCACTTTTAAAATCTTCAATCAAATTATGTGGATTTCTTTCCTGAGCCATAGTTGGACCAGTAAAAGCTAAAAATGATTCATGTTCCCATAAGCATCTTTGAGCAACATAACTCCTAAGAATGTCAGTCATTCTAAAAGTAACTGTGACTGGCAAATACATGTAAGGAAAAAATTCTTTTTTCCAAATTGTGTTTTGTGAATTAAATGGACAAAAAACTCCTTTGGATAAAACAATAGATTCATTGTTTAAAAATTCTATATTTTTATTTATTGTGAGTCGATAAATTGCATCAACATCAGGTTCATTATTTACTAGTCCTTGCCAAATTCCAATTGAAGGATTTTTAATTTGTTTAAATTTTTTTTCTTTATTTTCTAATATGCATTCTAACGGAAATCCCCTGGGCCAAATTTTTTCTTTGGTGAATTCAGCATAGGCATTAAATATTTTAGGTTCTAAAACCAATTTAGAATTTTTTGGGATAAATTCAATATTTCTTGTCCAACCTGAAAGAGGATAATTATCATCATCAGTTTCTACAATAATTTCAGCCCCTTCTTTAATTGCATAAAGATAACCTAAATTTTTTCTTTGATATGAGTTGTAAGGGCATGTTTCTACAAACTTGAATGGAAGTGTTTTTTGTTTATCTACATCAAGAAATTCAAAATTCCCTTTAGAATATTTTGGTGTTTTTTTATCACCAACAATAATTAATCTAAAATCAGTTTCGTCAATCATTTTTTTAATTGATGAATTAATTGGATTAATTGTTGTCAAAACTAAAAAATTTGATTGTGTCATTGTTTTATTCATATTACATTGTATATAATTTATAAAATTTATTTTAAGTATATCCCTCTTAACACTTAATAAATTACATTATTAATTTGATGTAATCGATGAAATCAAAAAATGTTCTAATTACAGGTATTACTGGTCAAGATGGAGCTTATTTATCAGAATTTCTTTTAAAAAAGAATTATAATGTTTATGGTGCATATAGAAGACTTTCAACGCCTAATTTTTGGCGATTAAAAAATTTAAAAATCGATAATGATATTAATTATTTATCAGTAGATTTGTTAGATTTTTCCTCAATCATAGAAGCGATTAAAACTTCAAAACCTGATGAAGTATATCATTTAGCTGCACAAAGTTATGTTGGTGCATCTTTTGATCAACCTATCACAAGTGTCCAGAGTACAGGAGTAGCAGTGACCTCAATACTTGAAGCCATTAGAATAATAGATCCTAGAATTAAATTTTATCAAGCATCTTCCAGTGAGTTATACGGAAATATAGGAGGTAAAAGTCAAAATGAAAATACTCCTTTTGCTCCTCAGAGTCCTTATGCATCATCTAAACTTTATGGGTATTGGATGACAAAAATTTATCGAGATGCATATGATATGTTTACAACAAATGGTATTTTATTTAATCATGAATCACCTATGAGAGGATTAGAGTTTGTAACTAGAAAGATCACAAATTCAGTCGCTAGAATCAAAATAGGCATAGATAAAGAATTGAAATTAGGTAATTTGAATAGTAAAAGAGATTGGGGTTATGCACCAGAATATGTTGAAGGAATGTGGAAAATATTACAACAAAAACATCCAGATGATTATATTTTAGCTACAAATGAAACTCACACAGTAAAAGAATTTGTCAAACTTGCATTTGAAACTGTTGAATTGGACTGGAAAAAATTTGTTAAAGTAGATAAAAAATTATACAGATTACTAGATGTAAATACACTAAATGGAGATTATTCAAAAGCTAAAAAAAAGATAGGGTGGAAGCCAAAAACAGATTTTAAAAAATTAGTAAAAATTATGGTATCAGCAGATTTAGAAAGATGGACAAAATGGAGAAAAGGAGAAAGTTTCCCATGGGATGCAAATAACTACATAAATGAAAATAAAATGTTGTTTAGAAGATATAATAAAATTTAGAAAATTAATTAAATTTGAGTAGTAGATTCAAACCACTGTATTGTTTTTTTGAGTCCTTCTTTTAGTGAAATAGAGGGTTGAAAATCTATTTCTTTTTTCGCCTTCGCATAGCTGACACATCTACGTGGTTGTCCATTTGGCATTTTTGAATTCCAAATTATTTTAAGATCTATATTCATTAATTCCATTACAAGATGAGCTAATTCATTTATGCTAACTTCGGATTCTGAACCTAAATTGAGAGGTTCAGTTTTTTCATATTTTTCAGTAGCTAAAATTAATCCATTAGATGCATCATCACAATACAAGAAATCTCTTGTGGGGGTCCCATCACCCCATAATTCTACAAAATTTTGATTATCATTTTTTGCATTCCAAATTTTTTGAATGATGGATGGAATGACGTGTGATGTGTCGCCATTAAAATTATCAAAGGGTCCATAAAGATTTGTAACAAAAATTGTTATTGAATTAAAATCATACTGTTGTTTGTAAGCCATAGATTGAACAATTTGCATTTTTTTAGACAAACCATATGCAGATGTAACTTCTTCAGGAAATCCTTCCCACAAAAATTCTTCCTTAATTGGTTGATCAGTAATTTTTGGATAGCTGCATATTGTACCAAGTGAAACAAATTTTTCTACACCATTTTTTCGTGCTTCATCAATCAAATAAGTTCCCATTAACAAATTATCATAAAAAAGTTCTCCAGGTTTTTCTTTATTCAAACCAATTCCACCTACATGTGCAGCCAAATGAAAAACAATATCTACATCTTTTGTTATTTCATTACAATTTTCTTTTAATCTTAAATCATAATCTTTTGATGACGGAGTTAAGATAATTTTTGGATGAAGTTCATTTAAAGACTTTACAAGATTTGAACCTAAAAATCCAGTTCCGCCAGTTACTAAAATTTTCTTTTCTTTCCAATTCATAGCATTATATGAAAAAATAGTAAATTAAAGGTTAATGTATTAAAATGAAATACCTAATTTTTGAAGAATATTATTAATTTAGGGGGGAAATAATGAATCTAAATGGACAAGAAAAAAATTATTTTTATTTTTGGTGTTATTGGTGTTTATCTTTCAATCATTGTCTATAGCGATATTAATGAATTGTCAAATACAATTCAAACTTTTAAAATTGAATTTCTACCATTAATTTTGGGAATAATTTTTAGTAGTTTAATAATCAAATCAATAAGACAAAAAATTTTTCTTAAAGAAATTGGATTGAATCTTTCTTTTAAAAAAAATATTATGATTTACATTTTTGGCATGTCTTTAATTGCTACACCCGGAGGAAGTGGAAATATAATCAAATCAGAATTTCTTAAACAAAAATATGGTTTTTCTCGTTCAAAGACAATACCAATTGTTTTATTTGAAAGGTATCACGATCTTCTAGGAACAATTTTAATTTTAGGAACTTTAATTAGTGTATTTTTTTTACTATCAGCAACAATCATACTGGTATGTTCAATTATTTTATTAATTTTTCTTAGTTTGATAATTTATAAAATTGAATTAATTAAAAAAATTCAAAAAAAATTTAAGACTATTAAAATATTAAATAAATTTACTCCAAATAATGAGTTTAATGAGTCTGTAAAAATTTTATCTAAACCAAAAATATTTTTTAAAGGATTAATATTGACTATTCCTGGCTGGATAGTAGATGCACTAGGAGTATATTTCATATTTCTTGCATTTAATCAAGATTTTGGATTTATAATTACAACAGAGTATTATTTTACTGCAACATTATTTGGAGCAATTTCAATGATTCCCGGA
>Ga0222718_10000554_pt1 | contig 38150 bp, 37 predicted proteins | sample C33_27DmetaG_FD_165045 | JGI IMG/M metagenome (GOLD analysis project Ga0222718, IMG submission 165045) | Estuarine water microbial communities from San Francisco Bay, California, United States - C33_27D | ecosystem: Environmental > Aquatic > Marine > Unclassified | place: USA: California...
ATTGGTTGTGCTGGTTCCTCAAACTCTGGAACGTACTTGTCTAACAACTCCCAAGTTTTCTTTTGAATCTTCTTGTAGTTGAAGTTTTCTTTGTTGTTCTTAGCAGTTATAGCTGCTTTCTTTTTCCAAGGAGCATAATTGTTAAAAAGTTCAACCATAGCAGTAGCAGCCATGTTTGGATCACAACTAAACCACTTAGAACCTTGTATAATGGTCTTGTCCATGAATGCTGAAGGATGTACATCCGTTAACTGACCACCGAGCAGAATTGTATTTTCTGCATCTAGGAAATCCAGATGTCCAGACCAGCCGGGAGCAATGATTGGTTTTCCACTGAGGGATGCTTCAAGTAGTGGACGACCAAAACCTTCACCCTTAGTAAGTGAAACGTGGGCTTTTACCTTACTGTGATTGTAAAGAGAAGACATTTCATTTTCAGTTAGATCACCATGTAGTAGGTAGATGTTAGGCAACTCTTCTCCCGGCTCCAATGGAATCGAATCTTTTATTTGTTGAATTTTTTTCATAGTTTGCTCACGATCCATAAGTGAATACGTAGCACTACTAGTTTTTAGAATTAGTCCAGGCTTTTCAGTAAATTCTTTCTTCTTAAAGATCTGAAGAAATACATTAATTAACAGTCCTACATTTTTCCGGTCCTGACCAACTTCACCACTAAGCCAATGACCAACAAACAAATAATTAAATTTTTCTGAAATGTCGTCAAACGTCTTTAAAATAGATTTTTCTAAATCTCTGTCATTTTTCTTTTTGTAAATGTAGGTATCTACACAATTATTTAAGACCTCTATTGGCTTCTCACATTGAACAATTCCTTGCACATTACCATTAGGATCTCTAGCTTCATATTTTGAATTTTCAAATACTGCCTTACTGTGATTTGAAATTACAAAAGCAACGTCCATCTGGTTCATTGCTTGTACCCACTCTGCACTTGCCTGAGTAGTTTCAATACCAGCAGTTATGCCGATATTATATTTACCGATGGGTCTAAATTCCAGAGGTACTGAAATTGACACATATAGGTCAGGTTGGGATTGAAATTGTTCTGGACGGATTCTATCTAATATCATTGCGTCCATTGGGTCGTCTTTGTCCAATGCGTTCATTGGAGTTTCGCCCCAATTGATAGAATGGATTTCAACGTCATATTTGTCATACTCTATAAGATGTCTAACAATATCTCTAGACATCTCACCATAACCGGACCTAGTAGCGACAGGCGCTCTTACAACACACTTTGGTCTATAACTCATAAAAATTTCCTATATGTAAAAAATTGGATGAAAAAAAATTTTGGAAAGGGAGGGTATTGGCATTAAATCTTTGTTAGAGAAAATGGTTCTCTTGGAACAAAGTTTTCCATAGCAGTATCCATGTCGTTAACGAAAATATTACACATATTTTCTGCGTGTAATCCACCTTCGTTAAGACAGAACTGACGACCCGCTTCACCTGCTTCTTTTCTAACTTCTTGACCACGATCATACCATTCGGTGATAGCATCACCAACGTCTTCCCACTTACAGCGGTCATCGAAAATGTATGGTGTGATTGGTGACCCGACTAGGTTACGAGACGCTGGGAATACTGGTATAACCCACTTGCCGTGGTTCTTAAACCTTCCGTCGTGGTTAGACCCCCACTCATAGGTAAAGTCACGGTCAACGTCTAGAAGGTCGCCTGAGTCGTTGGTAAATCCACATTGATCTTGTAGTCCGCCAGTGACATTAACGATTACTGGCGTACCTGTCATCAAACTCTCAGCAACAGATAATCCGAACCCTTCATTACTAGAAATGTTAACCGTGACATCAGCAATATTGTACAACATATTCATACCATCGTGGTCAAATCTTTTGTTAGTAAATATGAGATTGATATCTGGAGTTACGTCGTGATGTACTGCCCATAGATCAGTACCATTTTGATCAACTGGTTGAGTGTGCATTAACAGACAAGTCTTGTCTCGCTTCTCTTCAGGTAGTTGACGAATAAATTGTTGGAAGGCCAACATGATATCACTGGTCATCTTACGGCGAATGTTTCTGGAATTATAGTAGACCACATACTCATAGTCTTTACCTTGTAGAACTTCATTTTTAAAGTTCTTGAATTCCTCAGTATCTTTATCTACCGGATGAAACTTATCTGGATTAATACCATGAGGGACATACGACAATTGCCAAGGTTGGGTATCTTCCTTACGACCACGAACCTGTTTTACAATGTTATATGTCTGCTTGGAAATACAACCTAACCAATCACAAGAACGATAAAAGTTCTCGTTATAATATGGATAAGGTAGGTCATCCCAAATTGTATAGAAGAACAAAGGAATTTCCTGTCGGAGTTCGTGTTCCATGTTATACAGCCACTGCCAGTATCGTGGGTCAGTGAAGTGAAGAACTGCTGATGGGTTGTAATTATCTCTGAGTCTCCTAAGAGTTATCGGATCTCCATACCCATTCCACGGATGTACAAAACACGATGCGTCCTTAACGCCTGTAGAATTTTCTAGTTCTTGTGAGATATCCAACACCTTTCCAGCGTCGGGATGATTGATAGCGGCGCCGAGTTGAACCCAGTTGTATCTATGACAGGTTCCCTCCACGATTTCCTTACTCATCGTGCCGATTCCAGATGGAATTCGGAGGTCGTCACCCAAAAATAAAATAGTTTTACGCTCTGATTTTGGTAACCACTTCTTTTTCATGTAACCTCTCTCTATTGAGTTTTATATAAATAGTTGTTATTGTTGGGGAAAAGTTGACGCAAATTTGATCGGAATATTAAACGTATTTCTTGCTCTAGTTGTTCCATCGGGACGAAATTTTCTACGATTAATCTTATCACCACCGACAGAGAATGTTATACTACTGTCAAATCTTGGTTGACTAATATTATCATCAGTGGAAGCGTATCTCCAGTTGACAGTAATCTCTCCCGTATTATTATCTATGAAGTAAGTAATTCTATCTTTCTGATTACTAGGAAAATTAACACCAAACTGAGTTAATGTCAAGTTGTACTTTGGATTATCTTTCACATCGTCCTTAACAAAGAACTTTAATCGTTTTACAGCAACACCATTATCGTCATATTCAAATGCTGGACTTTCTATTTGAGAGAAGGTTAACAATACTTCCTTGTCTATGACGGTACTACCCACGGGGTATTGACCATCTGCGCCTTCGGCCGATTCAGCAGAATTAATGTCACTGTTAAATGCGGCTTCCGCTTCGTCGGCACCAGTGACGGGAATATTTCCTAAGCTAGTAAGGGTTGTTGTTAACCATTGTATTCCGGCTGGAATACCAACCATTAAAGTTATTGGTGCTAATGTGGTTCTAATAGCAGGATCAATTTGAATTGCTCTGTCGGCTGCTATCTCAGAGGTTATCTTATCCCTATCAGATAATGCATTAGAAGCAATTTGTTCTAACTTAAGCGTATGTCTGACGTTTTCGGTCTGTCTTGCTAACGTTTTTTCTGATTCCGAAAGATCAGTATCGTTTGTAATAGATTCTAGAGTTGATTGATAAAAAGAATTTTCAGATTCTATTAATTTGGTAGACGAACTCACGATCTCCCCCGAGGCCTCCAAAATTTGTGGTAAAGAAACTACCTCAGCAATATCAACACTAATATCTAACGTTCCAGTTTCCTCGTTTTCAGTAATCATTCTAGGTAATAAAGAAAGGAGTTGTGGTATGTTTTTAGCAATCGTAATAAGTTTTGCTAATTGTTTAATTAGACCAAACATTTATATCTCCAAATATGACATATATAAATATCAAACTAATCACAAACTAACCCACTCTTGCTCTTGTTGAACAGGAGCTTTTTTATTTTTAAATGAATACTCACAGCTACCATCCTCACTAAACTCACAGAACCTACAATTATTTTTAGATGGATTTGGAATCTGAGTAAAGTTATATTCATTATCAATAAATGCAGTATTAACAAATTCAGCCATACCGTCCCAAGCCTTTCGTAGTGAAGGTGCTCCGTTTGCTGGAACAAATTCTGATACTCTTGGGATCGGATATTGGCTTTCCCACAAGATACGTTTTAGAATTGTAAACGCTACCTTGATTTTATGTACTGGTATGTCAAATTCTTTAGCAAAGAATATTTTGTATACTAGTAGTTGATCCGTCTTTTTCTTATCTGCCTTAGCATACTTGTTCCAACCGCGGCTACTGGTCTTTAGATCGTACAGAGTGTACTCATCAGTTTTTGTATTGTGTGTGACCACATCAATGTATCCAATAAAATATACATGATCATTGATATCGGCATTCAATTCATGCTCGATTGCAAATAACTTTGTATCTTTGGTCGGGAAAAACTTTTGTTGGTTTTCCTGTACGTGTCGTATAATCTCACAACCTTGATGGTAGAACTCTTCCAGTTCTTTTCGTGTAAACAAGAATCCATCTTCTGTTTTAATATGAGGCTTGGCTTCTTCCATTAAGATTGTCTTAAACTTGTCAGTTAAATCTACAGTAGTGGAATAGCTTTCACTCTTACCACCATACAAATCTTGTTCCATCCAATCTTGTAATACTCTATGAACGGCAGTACCAAAAATTGTATGAATACTTGCTCCATAAATTCTACGACCATCTGCGTAATTTAACTTCCATCTGTAATTACATTCACGCCACATTTTATATTGAGAAAATGATATTCTCTTTTTATCTTCATTGGGGGTCATCTATTAACCGATCCTTATCTGTGATGGGCTTTCTATCTAGAATTGTTTCAATGTAATACTCACATATTCTAGTCAGCTCCACCTCGAAGGCTGGCTTTCCCTGTACATGAATCATATGATCGTAAAATACATTTTCATTGTTTAAATCGTGAAGCGTAACATGAACCACATTATCTGCAACACCAGCAAACCACTTTACCTTGTCACGATATGTACCTTCGTATGCTTCTTTAAACATTCTTCAATCCATACACTCGTTCAAGATATTTGATTTGCTTTTTGCCTTCTTTGGTACTCTTCAGTATTTTATAATAGTCTTTACTATTCTCAATACTTTCATTGTAATGTTTTGCTATCACCCCAATGATTGGATCTACTTTTTTTGAACCTTTCCAGATCCACGGAAAACTTTTAAAGCCAGGCCTATTACTGTATGGAAACAACGAATTCATAACCTTGAAGTGTGACTTGTTATCAAGTGTATATTGTTGAACCACATTAACCAAGTCGATTAACTCACCGTTCTTTGATAGCTCTTTGTTAACAATAAACTGTGCGTAACCATCGTCACCTTGAAAGGTTGAGTTACGATTGTATATGTCGTTAACGTGTGAGAATGGAGTTGGTTTTTTACTCATGATCATTAAAGATTTTTTGTTGAGGTAAAATTGCCCAGAGAACTAAATATAATACAAATAGCTTTAGTTGGAAAGGGCCTATTAAAAGACCAATTCCATAAAGTATTCGTAATGCTTTGGCTTCGATTCCAAATTGTCTTGAAATTCCACCAAGAACACCGCCTACTAATTTATCATACGATAAGCGTTGAGGAAGATTGTCCATCATCTTCAGGTTCTCCTGTTGATTCGTTGTCTCCTGCAGGTAAGAATTCTTTGTTAATCCAACCACAGGCATTACAAGCGAATGATTGAATGGGGATGATAGCTTCTTGTCCGGTGGGAGACAGAAGGGCTGATAGCCTCTTCATCATCATAACCTGAACAAAGGTGTAGTTACCACAGTTATCACATACAACGTCACTTGCAGTTGATAAGTCAACGTTTACTGTTGTGGGATCTGGACCAGTTGGCATTCCAGACATGGCTCTGTTTTGTTTGTTTGCTCTACGTGACATAATTTATCCTAAAAGTTTAAGGGTTTTATATATAAGGGCAGCAAAGTTAATCTCTTTGTCCACCACGAACGCATCTTTATGTTGCGCTTCTGCAAGTTCCAAGATAATCATAGGTTGTTTATCTTCGGGAAACTGTTCTATGTTTTCATACAAGTATTGGAATACTTCAGAGTAATCTTTCATTCCATTCTTGTGAATCAGTTCACGGATCTCTTTGAACCGACTAGTGATCGTTCCGCTATCTAACAGATTAGACATAATGTTTATCTTTACGTCTGAGCCGATTAGTTGTTCACTATCAAGAGTAAGCTGTCCGTTCTTGGAGAACAACTGAGCCGTGTTGATTATCTTTCTAATGTCTGGATAATAAGTAACTACGAGCTGCTTAATATCTTCCGCTGAGAAGCTAACACTTTCGTCTCTAAGAATATCTGCGAGATGAATAGCAACATCTTTCTGAGAAGGGGGGACCAACGAAAAGGATTGACAACGACTTATGATGGGATCAATAATTCTTTCTTGAAAATTACAAGTCAAAATAAATCGGGATGACTTCGAGAAAGTTTCCATTAGATTACGGAGAGCGGCTTGACCATTCGGCGTAATGTAATCGGCCTCATCTAAGATGACCACCTTTAATGAAGTGAATCCCATTGTTGTAACAAAACCTTTAATCTTATTACGAATAGTATCAATACTATTTTCATCGGAAGCATTGATAAATAGATGATCACATTCAATGTTATTGACCAACATCTTGGCAAGAGTTGTCTTACCTGTTCCCGCTCTACCTGCTAATAGTAGATGGGGGATATCCTGTTGGTCAATCATGGTTTGTATCTTGGCCTTGATGTGTTCATTACCAACATAGTTGTCTAACGTTTGTGGGCGATATGCTTCACACCATAACGAATTATCTATTTTCATTCACAATCTCCAATAAGGTATCGGGCCCCAATGGCATATTCATAAATTCTGGCGACCACTGTGAATTCATACAACCATTAAATATAATGAGAAATGATATTATAGTCAAGGTCTTGACAAAATGTTTTCTGTTCATTTAGATATCGTTTCCATAAGAATGTGACATACTTCATAAGGATCACAATTAGCAGCGGGTCTGCGATCTTCAAGGTAACCCCGACCATTGTTAGCGGTGTCCATTGGAATACGAACGGATGCACCACGATCACTTACTCCGTAACGGAACTCATTAATACTACAAGTTTCGTGGAGTCCTGTCAACCTTGCTTCGTTACCATGACCATAGACAGCAATGTGTTCCTTGTGTCTATCTCTTAGTCGTTCACAGGCTTCACCGATTGCTTCCAACCCACCCTCGTCTCTCATGGACTTGGTAGAGAAGTTGACATGACACCCAGCACCATTCCAATCACCACGGACAGGCTTAGGATCTAATGATACATTGATACCATGTTTCTCGCCTAAGAGATAAAGAAGGAAACGAGCGATAGTAAGGTCGTCGGACATCTTGAGTGGGTCACCCGAACCAACTTGGAACTCCCACTGACCGGGCATAACTTCGGCATTAATACCTGAGAGTTGGATACCATAGTTTAGGCAGGAATACATATGTTCTAGAACAAGACCACGACCAAAGACTTCATCAGCACCTACACCACAATAGAACGGACCTTGTGGTGGTGGGTAACCGCCCTCAGGCCAACCAAGTGGGCGCTGTCCTTGGAAGAATGTGTACTCCTGTTCAAGACCAACCCAAACATCTTCGTCGGCAAGTTCTTCTTGTATTCTTACTAAGTCGTTACGGGTATTTGTTTCGTGAACAATGCCATCCGAATGGAACACCTCACAAAGAACGAGGGGAATGTGGTCGTACTGGTGATTGTATACTCTAACGGGGACCAACTTACAATCAGAGAAGTTACCTTCTGCTTGACCTGTTGAGCTACCATCGAATCCCCAATCAGGCATATCATCTACTGATATGTTCGTTCTGTCTGTGACATCTACAATCTTAATCTTTGACCGGAGCCTCTTTGTTGGTCGGGCCCCATCAACCCAAATGTACTCTACTGGTATTCTCACGTTATTCTCCTAATTTTTTAAAAATATAATTTCCACTACCAACGTGCATTATCTGTGTATATCCCAAGTCTCGTAGAGCATCCAATCCGGTGTATGGTTTTTTAAGTTCTTTATGTAACACCTCAATAAACACAGTTGGATTATTATTTAATAGAGTTTGTTCTGCTCCTCGCAAAGTATTTACTTCATGTCCTTCCACATCCATTTTTATAAAATCAATATCTGTAATATTGAAACTATCCAATGTGGTGGTTTCTATATCAATGAACTGCTGTTTATGTTTTGTATTTTTTGATTTTATTTTCCATTCGAGAGTAGAACTTCCAGAATTAAAATCTAATTCCTTCATTACCTTTACATCATTTTTATCTGAAAGTGCGGTCTGGTGAATAGAAACATTGTTATAAGAATTTAAATTCTTCTTGTAACATTCTATGTGTTTTGAAAGGGGTTCAAAGGCATATACCCTGTCAAAGACTGTAGCCATACGGAGACTCCAGATACCAACATGGGCACCAATGTCCAATGCAGTACGAGTAGAATGTATGTGTTGGGTAACCACGTTCCAATGTTTAATTTCATAATTGGAAGACCAGTTTTGCCATTCTTCATTGTCAGGTATCCACAGTTTATTATCTCTGGCCAATTTCATAGTATGTATTCATATCCTTTTTTAGTAAATCTAATGTCTTTGTGTTGTCGTAAAGCATTTCTATAACTTGACCATTTAATTCTCATTCCCCAATTAAGATGGTTTATAATATCTTCTTTTGTGGCGAATCTTTTCTTCTTAATAAAGTTTACAATTTCTTCTAGGGTTTCTGTCTGACCAACTGCTCTAAGATCAAACACATTGTCCCACCCATCAAACCATTCATCCACTCTATTACCCCACAACATATTATTTGCAATATCTGTAGTGTCATACTCAATTGGGTTGTCTAACATATTTTCAAACTTAAGTAAGAAATCAACATCACCACTATAAAAATAAGGATAGTCGTGTGGAACCATTTCTGGATAACAAAGTTTGTTTGGTAATAGATACGGTACACCAACAGACAATCCATCGGTAGTAGATAAACTCCAAGCAGAATACTCTTGGAAAGCACCCACACCAAACTTAACGGTTTGCATAAATTCCATGTAGGATTCTTTATCTTTGAAATCAACAGCTTTGTTCCACGGTCTATCTATTTCTGTAAGAGTAGTATAGACCACAAAGTCTTGGCGAGCTTCCCATAATTTATCCATCTGTTTAACAAACCAATTCCATCCTGTATAACCAGCAGACCTGTGATTAAAAACCACAGTCTTATCACGATAGGAATCTTTATCTCTCGGAGTCACACGATCAACACCAAGATAATGTGGTTGAATAATATTTTCTAATTTTCTAAGAGTATTACGATTATAATCATTTTCTGCCTCACTAATAACCTTACGTTTCAGCCAGTTACTATTAACACCACACTGATCCATTTCAAGAATACCTGAAATGTTTTCACGAAACATGGTCTTGTCATACTTTGCATTTTCTGAAACTTCAAACCAGTGAGAGTATCCAATAATCTTAGGAGTTATGTTTGTGTTATTGAACACAGCATTAGCTATTAAGTTTGTATGTTCTGGAAGATGGGAATAGATTATATCAAAATCATTACGCTTCCAATCTATAATATTAAGAAACTTGAAAACATCAAAGTGAGTTCTCATTGTATTTGGATATGTGGGCAATTCGTAAATTATTTGTTCTACGTTTGACCGACCTCTCAGACTATGAATTGTTGACGGAGTAATTAACGTATAGTTAATTTTAAATCTGGTATCCAAATAATCTATTACTGGTTTAATTACTTGTACGAAACTATCTGCTTCAAGATTTTCTTGAAACGTATAGTTTCCATAGATAAGCATTTGATAATCAAATTGATCATGTTCGTAGTCATCTTCCAATATACTATTTATACTATTAATGTTTATCATCTACCAACGTCTCCAATATATGTTTGTCTAGCCTGTTCCCATGACATATCAATCATCTTATTGTAGAATAAGATTTCATCTTTGATTCTATTTTCTTCATGGAGCTTTACGTAACGCTTAATAGCTTTTGGCTTCCACCAATCAACTACTGAATCTATATCATTTTCTAATTTTGTCAATGGAACCAGTTCATCTTTCGTAATCTCACCACGTAAAAATTCTCTAGCGTTTTCATATCTCCGTGCAAAATATACTCCACGTTCAAAACCATGCTTGTATTTTGATTCTTTAATACCAGCAAGTTTAAAAATCTTGGAGATTGTCTTTTGTTTTACACCAGTGGGCGGACCAGACTTTTGTTGTTTACCATTGATCTCCTGTTCATACCATTCTGGTTCTTCTCTCTTTACGATCTGATGCCACTCGTCGTAGATGTCATCGTCGGGCTTAATACTGATTGAGCCTTTACTCTTACCCAACTTCTTCCAGAACGGGATACTATTGTACATACTTGCTGAACCGTACAACGAAGTTGTGGTCAATCCAGCCAATACATTACCATACACCTTTTCCCAAGTATCAGCAACAAGTTGTGTGGTCAGCATTGAAGCAACCAACTTACCACCAAGAAAGTTATAACCGAATGGTTGGGTAGCCATGATACAAGTACCAATGGATGTGTTGTTGAGCTTACCACCCAACTTAACATCCTTATCCCATCCGATATATTCATCACGACATGAAATTGAAATTACATCACTACCAAGTGACACCGCTCCAAGATACTTTTGTGTTACATCATCATACACCAAGAATCTAAGGAATCTGCCTGGGTTCTGATCGAACTGCATGGTATGTGAAAATACCCTGAGCATCAACCAATCCTGCAAGTCTTCCTTAGATTCAGCGTGTCGAATTCTTGGCTGTATATTACTGATTTCTTCTACTGTCTGATCACGGTTAGTGATATCGGTTGGTGTCCAAATCTTAGCCTTGACCACCCTAGACATATCAACCTTCTTTTTATACTTGCCGGTAATTTCCCTATACTTTTTGTATAGGGTTTGTTCCTGTACCGGCATACTCTTAAGCATATCCATGTTATTCTGTAGACGAATGCTAGCATCATCCAAAGAAGTTTCTTGAACATCAAAGAAATCAGAAAATGACATATTAATCTATCGTGTCGATTTTAACCAAGTAGTATGTTGACCACATATTATCAACCGAAAACTTAGCAACAGCAAGTCCAGCGGTAGATACATTCAACACACCGTTCTTACAATCTTTGTTAGCGGAAAGAATGTCCTTAAAATATGAAGCAGAGAAACTAACCGGATTGAATGACTGACAAGCAACGCCGGTGCGCATCTTAACACGATTGGTGTTGAGTGACGAGAAACCAAGAACAATACAAACCTGTTCATCTTCACAGACAACAGTAAATGTATCAACTTCGGGGAGTGCGGACTTAGCCTTAATAAAGGTGGACACGAATGTCTCGTCCAAATCAATACTAATATCGAATTCGGGGAGGTCTTTCAAGGAAGGGACAGCAGGAATAATTGCTGGGTCTGAAAGAACAAACCTAGCTACATTATTACTGTCCGAAAATTCAAAGGATGTACTCTCTACATCTAGGTTTACTCGTTCATCAAGAACGTTCAGAATAGAACGGAGACGAGCAGTCTCATAGATAGCATACTCTCCAGCAGGAACACCCATACCTTGAGCCTCTACTTCAACTAGTACGCTTTTGTCATCGGAGATGGCTTTGGTTGTGAGACTACCATCTTGTGATGTAAACAATACACTCTCACAAGCACCACCCAAATTGTACTTATCCAGATACCGTTGGAATACGGACTTCTCAATCATAAATAACCTCTTATTGTTTTAATGTTTACCTATAAATTTAACAGCGTTTGCTACAAATGTCAACCCCTAGAAGGAAAAGAATTGAGTTGCACTCTTATTAATATCCATCGGGAGTTCTCCCCAATCCAATGCAACATAGAAGTCTTTCATCTTTTTTCTCATTTCTGCGTCAAATAGTCTACGATGATCACAATATTCTTTCAGATATTTCATAACCTGTGGGGGATCTTCATAATCTTTAAACGCTAAGCAATCCATTTTGAATGGATTATCTTTTAAAAGACAGTACTTAATCTTCTCACCACTTGAGATGGGAGGAAATTCTTTATCAATCTTTAATTGTTTCAATAGATGATTATAATTGATAGCAGACTTCACGTGCATCGGAGTACCTTTCTTATGACCACCATCACCAGCATCATACTTTTTAATGTTTTTAGCTGCTGTATTTCTGGCGACCTCAGTTGGTTCGGCACCTCGCATCTCATTGTAGAAGTCCATGAAGTCATTATCAATCTGATCTTTGTCTGTTCCTTTCAAAGCATCAATAATAAATTTCCTCATGTACGTTTTGAAATACTGTGGAAAGGTTGACCGGATAATATCAAGACCCTTGACGCCTAACTTGGGTTCGATAGCTACATCCTTTTCTAAGTCGTATGTCTTAAGCATTGCATATCGTTTCTTGGCAATCCAGATACCAGAACTGGCAATTACTTCACCTTTGATAAATAATCTATGATCCTTACAATTGAAATAATCCAAAGACATATGATCATAATAAGCATTAAGTCTGTCTTCAATAAATCTAGCAAGTTTAATTGTATTTTCTTGAATGTCGCCATTGAATTTATGTACTAGTGGTACAGATGAAAAGTAAAGAGAATCTGTGTCGATGTACACACACCAATCCTTTTCACTAGCAGCTTGTTTTTCATTGTAGTTATTGAATGCTATCTGATGCTTTGCAACCTCTTCACTTGATCGTGGTTCAGCACCAATCTGTTCAAATAAATTATTAACAAATACTTCAGAGTTTTTAATTACGTCCTGACCAACAGCTGTAACAGCAAGAGCGTTATCAAGGTCAAAAAATCTAAAAACTGGAAGACCAAGAACTCCGTATAGTGAGTTAAGTAAAATCTTTTGAATGTGTTGTCGTCTATCATAATAATCTGCAAGCTCCTCATTACCTTCATTAGAATGCTTCTTCATTAAATCTTTATATTCTACTCGTTCACCAAACCATTGATCTAGAATGGCTGGAATTACACCCTTCTTATCTTGTCGATATAGAATACCATTGGTGCTGATTGCTAGATTGTTATCCTTAATAAAGTTTTTAAACTGATCGTTAGTTAATTTAACAATCTCGCCTCCAGTTTCTACGGTTATGTGTTCTAATTCACCAGAAACATATTTCTTATTATCCCAATTAGGAACGCTTCCAACCTTTGTCTCTGGTGAAATGTTGAGTGACATAATGATACTAGGATACAGAGATTGTAAATCAAGGGAGAACAACCAATCATACTTGGCAGGACGAGGAGCCTTAACGTATGCTCCTGTGAAACCTTCTCCCTTTCTCGCATCCATTAATTCTCGGCCCTCTGGATCACGATCTGTGACCACCATACCCTTACGATGTAGATATGTTACTAGAGTTCCTTCAAGAAAACGTGATGAATAACCATAATCTTCATAGGGAACGTGACCGATATGACAGATACCTCTGACCAATTCGATTAGCTTCATTTTCTTTTCAAGTTCTACAATGATCTCAACGTCTCGTAAGTTATATTCAATAAACTTATCAATGTCACTCTCAAAGAGATCGTCTAGAGTACCATCGTATTCAATCTTACCCATGCCCAATTCAATTCTACCAACAGTATCAAGTCGATAGTTGGGAAGCTCACTGTAAGTAAACTTTTTATATAGATCAAGATAATCTAAGCTGGAAATACCAGCCATCTGATACTTCATTCGGTAGTTTGAATATTTAACCTTTTGAATACAGGACATCCTTAGTGCATGATTGTATCCAAGAACGTGCTGAAGTCTACGATACAGATACGGAACATCGAAATTATCACTGTTCCATCCTGTAATGATAGTTGGACTGATTCCCTCCCATAGATCTAGAAAATCATATAGAAGATCGAATTCGTTTGTATAAAATTTAACCGTAGTATTATTCTTGGAATGATTTTCTTTAGCACCAGATTTGTCCAGAACTAGCACATGGTACTCATCTACTATCTGGTCATACAATGCTATAGAGGTTATTTCATTATTTGCGGTTTCAATGTTCGGAAGTTCCGGCGTCATCGAAACCTCAATATCAAAAATGACTAGTCGGTGACCTTCGGAGGGTTCATCACTGTCAAGATATACGTCGGTCAATACCCGTGTTTCAATCGGGAGATCGCTTTCAAAAATGTCGGGGTCTGATTTTACAAACCGTCGAGTCTTTGAACATTTCTCCCCATTAAAACAGAGGTGTTGACCACGGGGGTTTTTCCGATAAGCGTACTGGTATTCTTTAGCGGGGAAAACATAATAGCCTTTCTTATCATCCCAGATATGGACATGATCGTCAGCTAAATAAATATTTTGATAAATTCTAGTACCCTACTTGTTGTTTTGGTTTTTGTGCATCTTTGCTTGATTTTCGTAATAGAGCTGTTTCCTTAAATGAGCATCTCTTTCTACATTAAATTTAGATAAAGCAGCGTCATGTGTCAAGTCCTTATTTTCGGGCAGACTAATCCATGTTTGCCAAGGTAAAAATTCATGGTAATTTGTCATACTTATTCTCCTGTACTGCCGAATCCATCTTGACCACGACCATCAGTAGTTTCGATATCATCAGCTTCTTCGATTTGAAAGTTTGTAACTGGAATCAGAACTAACTGGGCGATCTTCTGACCGGGACCAATTACTTGCATAAACCCACTAGCATTATGTATTGCTACGTGTATTTCTCCCGTGTAACCATTATCAATAACTCCTGCCACAGTAAATAGTTTAAGTTTTGTAGAAACCGAGGATCGGTCCTTGACAATACCACCGTATCCTTCAGGGAATTGTATTGCTACTCCTGTCCGAACTGTCATAGTTGCGCCCGGACCAATTTGAGTCGGACCAACTGAATACAGATCGTATCCTAAATCACCCTCATGTGCTTTTGTGGGTAACAATGCATCTTCATGTAACCGTTTTACTTTCATCTTGTCATCCTTTGGGATATCCCATTCAATAATATTATCTTCGTTAAATGTTCCAGATGTTGGGGACTCGCCCAATCCAAAAGCGTGGACAGTTCCAAACGTTAAGTTTTTCCATACTGACATGACTCTTCTCCTTATACTACTTCACAAGCACCACCGCCACAGGCGATAGTATCTTGGACTTCAGTAGTATCCTCTAGTTCAACAATATTGTCCACATTAATTTCGTGCAACGACTGTAACATTTCTGTGTACGTTTCTTCATCACAATCTTCAAAGGGAGCCTGGGTATACGTGTGATCGTCAAAGGGCAGAACAGAGAGTGCGGTGTACATATTTCTATTTGTCCACATCCAATTACCAACTGCGTCCCACTCGTCATCTTTAATAGACACCGTGGTTGACACATTGTTTTTGTTCTCACCCTTACGGTGACCGGCTCTAACCCAATCACTCCACACTGTCTGAACACGACTCAATAATTCCATAGCACTTTCTTGTCGTGTAATAGCACCGTCTGGTGCTTTCTGTGGCACTTGAATAACGGCCTGTTGGGTTGGTTTAAAGAATTCATCTTCAACTAACTCTGGACGATTCTCCAAGAGGTAGTTATAGATTGCCTCGTTCTTACCCACTCTCAGTCTACGAATGTAATGTTCATTATGCCATGCGTGAATACCACTACTGGAACCCAAGACTAACGATGATGTTCCTTCGGGCTTGACTGTCGTTGTTCTAGCCGCTGGATTAATTCCAATCAGATCTGCTACTCTCTTGTTTTCTGCCTTGACCACAGCAGCAGCATCTTTCATACTCAGGTCTAAGACTTTTCCAGAAGCAATGCCTGTCATGGACACACCAATCAATGCTTCTTTCTCAGTTGTTCTTTTCCAAACGTCACGAAGGTAGTGGAAATCAGTATAAGATGCTTGTAGTGTAGCAATAAACGTTGCAGCTTTTGCTCTCTCGTTATAATCTTCTTGATCAGTAACGTCCGATGCGTTGATCGTGACTAAGTTACAGAACTGATATGGTCGTAGACTAATCTCAGCACACGGATTCATTCCCCAATCTTTATCGTTGGTGAAAAAGAAGCCGGGTTCTCCAGATTTGGAAGCCTCAATCTTACCCCACAGATCCATAAACACATCCTTCTCAATTTTGTGTCGGACAATTACAGCACTGTTGTTAGCACGTGCAAGGTGTGGATTAGTTTCCCACCAGTTACCAAACTTACAGGTAAGCATTTCTTTGTCATTAAGATCAAACAAACTGATCATGGCTGATCGACGAATTCCGCCAGACAATACAGCATCCGCAATATAACAATTGATTTCATGGACCTCAAATGGAGTTAGTTTCTCGCCGTCCTCCTTCCGGTCTAATACCTTACGAACGTTGTGTAGGCAGTCGTGTAGGGGTTCTGGACCGGGCGCCTTACCACCGCTGGTGATTAGTCGTGCACCTTTTGGTCGGACATCACTGAAGTCAAATAGTGGTAGGGAACGTCCAGCAAAATATGCCTTCATTAATACCTTAACAGCGTCTGACCAACCTTCAATGGAATCGCCTACTAGGTAGCGTCGAGTTTTTGTTGGTCTACGAATCTCTGGTAGTTTTTCTACGTGGTCAGACTGAACTGAGTAACCCACACCAACACCAGATAGAAGTAAAAACATTACCTCACTAAAACATTCGTAACTATCCATTGGAAGAAAGCAACAATTATAGATCCTAGCATTATTAATAGCAGCAGGCTTTCCAGCAAACTGCATTGACCTCATGCTAGGTAAAATTTTGCGATCATGGACGAATTGATAAGCAGCATAAATTTCATCTTTTAATTTTGGATATCGCTTAACGTGCATCAATTTATTTCTAGTTACAATCTCGTCCCAATTTTCTCTACGATTTACTTCGGGAATATACTTTGCGTACTTCATGTGTACTGTTACATCAGATAAAATTTGAGCTGCTAGTTCCATATTTGTATCTCCAGAGGGTTAAATGTGAGTTAATACTTAATCTTCATCTGACTGAAAACCTTTCAACTTATTGGCAAGAAACTTCTTCATATTTTCTTCACCATTAGCCATAGTTTCCTGCAACTCACCACCCTCCGAAGATGTAGGATCGTGTACTTCGATCAAACCCTTCGCAGTATCCATTTTTACGGGCAAAGTAACTCCGTCGGCACCAAATCGGTTCTTCATTATGTGCAAACGAGCAGTATTATTAATTTTGTCTTCAGTCTTACGGCTAATAGAGAGTAGAACGTCGGCAGTTTTTACCTTGTTGTAGCTCTCACCGATCTTATCGGCTTCGATTACTTCATCGTTAATACTCGACCGCTGAGTTTGACTCGCGGTCCAAATTGGAACTTGTAGCTCGCCCGCCATGGATCGAAGTTCCTCATAAATATATCCCAACTCTTCATGTCTTGCGTTAGAACGAGTGGGTGTTCTCATCAAGTCAGCGTAATCAATTATTATTAAATCTGGTCTGAATTCTTGTATCGACAACTGATCAATATGAGATAATAATGTATGATGTGATGCTGTTCTTGTTGGGAAGTACTTAATAAATAGTCGTCCATTTACTTTTTCGATGGTCGATTTTACTGTTTCTAGATGATGTTTTAGGGCAGAGGGTTCAATTCCAGTGAAGGAAGTGTCATATCTGATACCTTGATAGTTCTCGTTGAGTTCATATGTGTAGTGAACTACGTTTTTTCCTTGTTTCAAAGCACTCTTACCAAGATGGGTTAGTGCCCATGACTTACCGATACCAGATGGGGCAGCAATTACACCCAACTCTCCCGGTCCTAGCCCACCGTCAAGATATCTATCAATAACAGACCACCCCGTGGGCATGGTATCTCTAGCGGCTTCGAGGTGTCGTTTTTCAAAATCAATATCCCACCGAAGACCAACATCTTTTTGTGTTCCAGCCTTCATGGCTGAATCAATCATTACCTTGATCTCACCATACTGACCACGCTGTAGTAAATCGGCGGACCTAAGAATAGCACTCTTTAGAGTTTGGTTTTTACAGAATTCAAGAAACTTATCCTGAACATATTCTAAATCGGTGTCGTTAAAATGATGTTTACTATTTTTGAGCTGATCTAATACCTCAACCTTTAAACTTTCATTCTTTGCGATCTCACCAAATTCAGCACGGAAAAATTCTACTGTGGGATTCTTTCGGTATTCATCAAAGTAATCAATAATCTTTTGAACAATCCACTGAGATGCCTGACTCTCGAAAAAGTTTGGATTAAGTACATCTCTTGCCTGTGACAAGAAAGCTCCGTCACGGATTAGAGATGCGATTACTTTTGATTGAAATGCTGGTCCAAATTCGGTTATTGTATCTACGTTAGAGTTATGATCTACCATTGAATCTCGTCAGGGGTGTAAAGGTTTGTTGCAACCAAAAGTCATAGTTTTGTATTGCTGGTAGAACGTTATACTCTTTAAGAAGATTTGTCAAGTTATCTTTGTCAAGAATTACTTCGTCCTCTTGAACCCGATTCAACACTGTCATCTTATTATTAGCGCTCATGTTAACCGAAGACAAAGACATCAGATAGAGATTTCTCTCAATTATATCTTTGTTATCTACAATTTTTTTCATAACTTTTGATTTACTTGCTTGTGCTATGTCCATCAATTCATCTAAAGTAACTTCTTTTTCTTCTGCAAACTGAGGTGCGTGTTTTAGTAGGGTCTTTGTCCCAATACCTTTGATACCTGAGATATTATCGCTGTTGTCACCAATGAGTGACCTATACAGCAGAAAATTATTAGGATGAATGCTGTGTTCTTCCAAAATAATCTCTGCTGTATAGGTTTTCTTCTTCATTGGATGCCAGATAGTAATATTATCGTTGACCAATTGTAAGAAATCTTTGTCTGTTGAGTAGATGATACTCTCACCACCCTGTTCTGCTGTATGAGTAGCGATATAAGCCATAATATCATCTGCCTCTACATGGTCAAGGGTAATGGTTGTAATGGGTAGATTCATCAAAGACTTAGCCGATATGACCAATTCTCGTTTCATCAAATCCCGTTCATCTTGTGCTGTTGTCATGTCATAGGCACGGTTCAATCTTGTAACAGGTTTACGTCCGGCCTTATACTCAGGATATATGTCACGACGGCGTTTGCTACCACCTTTACCATCAAAGATTACATATACTCTAGTTGGATTGACATTACGAATAGCAAAAGCGATTGACCGAAGGAAGCCAGTTATGCCCCCAATATGATTACCATTGTCATCCATAGTCGGGATTGCTGCAAAACTACGGATAAAGGTATTCATTCCGTCAATAATCAATACGCGGTCGTTTAAAGAAAGACTTTCTTGTTTTTCTTTCTCACTAAGCATATCGTTAAATGCACTCAACAGTTCTTCAGTCATTATTCCTCGCTGGTTTCTTCAAAGATTGGTTCTTTATCTGTGGAACGGTAAGACATAATAACCTTTTCACAGATATCTTCATAAATCATTTCCTTTCGTTCCACATCTTCTTCTAGAAACTCTGGAAATTCTTTTGATTGAAACTTGTGTTCTTCACCCTTACCATCGGTAAAAGTATACCAAGCTCCGGCCTGTTTAATCAACTTGTTTTCTTTCATTACTTTTAACCACGATGCGTAATCATCAATACCACGATCAAAGTAAATATCAAACTCAGCAACTCTGTGTGGCGGACCACAACGATTCTTTTGAACCGTAGCCTTTACTGTCACACCAATCACATCACCATTACTGTTCTTGATCTTACTTTTAGTAGCAAGACGTAATCGAACAGAGGCATGGAATCCGATTGCCTTACCACCACTTGTTGTGTATGGATCAGCGAACGGCATTGCGTTCATCTTTTGTCTAAGTTGGTTTGTAAATATCAAAAGAACACGTTGTTTAGCAATCATTCCAGTAATCTTTCTCATAGCCTTACTGAGAATAATAGCCTTATCAGTAGCGTATCCATCTTTACCAAAGTCTGCTTCAATTTCTTTCTTGGTTGAAGCAGCAGCGATAGAATCAACTACAATCGTGACCAACTTATCCTTGTGAGATTTCCTAACCTTCTCAATGATTTCGGTGACCATATCAAATACATCCTCAAGAGCATCTGCTTGAGCATATACCATCTTTGACATATCAAGACCAATAGAACGCCAGAATTCTTCATTCGCTGAAGATTCCGTATCAATCATTACACCAATACCATCAGCCTTTTGTGTACTCGCTATAGCATGAGCGGCTAGTAGACTCTTACCAGATTGTTCAAGTCCCGTTAACTCTACAATCCGACCCACCGGCAAACCACCATGTGGACGATTGCTAATAGCAAGGTCCAACATGGTGGCGCCAGTAGAAACCCAATCATCTAAATCAATTGGAGTGTCTTCATTACCGTCCAGAAAATAAGCTACTTGACCGTCATTTTTCATTAACGAATTAAGACTATCAGCAATAGTCTGTGCTAATTCATCACGGTCTGGAGTATCAACCTTTTTCTTTATTGGCATCTATTACTCTGCGAACAGAGATTCAAACTCATCTACAGCACTAGCAACGGGAGTGGCTGTTGTTTGGGGAGTAGGTGCTTCTACGACGGGAGCCGTGACCTGTTGAGTTACGCTAGTCTCAGGGGCATCGGCAGATCCATCGGGATCAAGATACCTCTTGAGGAAAGCGGACAACTCTTCGAAGGTAGGCTCTGTGTAGAGAGAACGAAGGTCGGGTTGATTTGTTGACCAATCAGTCAACAGCTGTGGATCTTCCGACAGGGGAGTCTGATTTGGCTTAGCCATAACCGAAGTCTTAGCAAAGTTAGTATCACTCTTGTCCTGTGGAACGTAGGTAATCGTGATATCGCGACCAGTTTCTAGGTGAGTAATATCACCGTAGTCTGCATCAGCGATGATCTCAAGCAGCTGCTTGTAAACAGTCTTACCGAACGACCAGAAACGAACACCCATATCTTCCTCACCACGAACCACTACAGGAACGTAGGTACGGAGCTTGGGCATGAATGCACGAGCCTGTTGATACGACTCACGACTACCATCACCACGAAGGTTGTCTGCAAACTCAGCAATCGGATCACGATTACCATAAGTCATAGGACTAAGATGGGTCTTGTTTCCAAGGTAATGAAAATAAAGTTCTGAGAAAGGATTCTCAGGACGATCAGCGAGAGGAACGATACGAATGACCGTCTTACCCTCTTGAGGGCGCCAGATGGAAGATTTGCGATCTCCCTGTCCTTGGAACGATCCGAGCTTTGCACGTAGTGCAGCAATGTCTAGTGACATAGTACTTCTCCTTATTGTTTAGGGTTTAATTTTAAACTACATATGTAATCTAATGGTTTTTAGTGTTGTTGTCAAGTCTTATAGTTTAGTTGTTACAATTTATCTTCTTACGATCCTAGCACGCTTACCACTCATTCCAGAAACAGTATCGTCGCCGTCTCCTCTTAATTTATCTAACTCCGATCTACGTTGATCCATGTCGCCTTTGAATTGTGTGTCGTCATCCATCGAACGAATTTTTTCTACCCGGGCCTTATGTTGTTTTAATTGAGCGGCAGCTTGCTTTTTCCATTCTGGCCCCTTCCCTTTCATATCTCTAGATATTTTCGACGCTAAGTCTTTTCCTTGTTGACTAGCCACATCTAAAGCATACTGTTTAGGAAAGTCTCTAGCGAATGTGGCTTGTGCTTCAGCGTTTCCTTTTTGTTTCCAAGCCTGTCTAAGAGATTGTGCACGTTTTAATTTATTAGCTTTATCTCCTTTTACATTAAGAGCACTAGGATCGGATTGGGCGCCGGGCTTGGGACCAACTTTACCTTTTCGTCTTTTTTCAAATTCGTCGTGATATATTTTAAAGGCTTTTCTTTCTGGTTCAGTAGTCTTCCGATACTTGTCTCTATATGATCCCGTCCCACCACGCATATCGGCCTTTACGTCATCCATGTAATCACTGATCTTATTCATTCTTTTTTCAAGGTCTTTATCGGATAGGTTTTTAACAGCGTGTGGTCTAGTATCACCCAATCGTTTTGCTCGGGCCGCGTCAGCCGTTCCTTTCTTAAGGAATTTATTACGTAGCTTAGCTCTATCTTTCTCTGGTGACGATCCCATTCCAACGTTGCCAGTATTTTTTGGTTTATCAGCAAAATCTTTTGCTTTGTATGGTTTACCAACAATTTTTTTATAACCCTTTTCCAAATAGTATAAATCGTCTTCAAAGTCAGCACCACCATAATTTTTATACATTGGGTCTTTGGGTGTAGTATCAAAAACTCCCGTCCATTGTTTATCTATGTGTTGAATTTTATTATGAATAAGTTTTGCAGCTTTATCCTTATTTTTAACAGTAGAAACTTTATCTAAGAAACTATCAATACGTTGTTTATTTGCCTCTCCACCCGCTGGGGATTCGCCTGGGCCCGTGTCACGTGTAAAGTTGGGTTCTTTTTTATCTAAGTCTTGTGTAACGTTGCCAGTATTTTTTGATTTGTCCAAATCTTGTGCAACTTTATCTAAGTCTGGTTCTTGACCACCACTTGGTTCTTGTTGTTGTGGGTCCACCGCTACTAATCTATTACCATCGGTTTTATGTGTGACCTTGCCTGTTCTTGGATCAGCCCAGCGGCCCCATCCTTTTGAGATAAGGCCCATCTGTTTAGCTTGTGCAGCAGCTTCTCCGTCTTCGTCTAACATTTCATTTAACATTCTCATTCTCATTCTCAGTGATTATGTTCTTCAAATCTAATTCGTAATTCTTGAAGTTTTAATTCAAGCTCATGAATAAGTTCTTGTTGATCATTTTGTATTTGAATTTTCTTACTAAGTCTCTCCCCCACCACATTTAATTCTTCTTTTGTAGCCATACTTTCTTCTTCTGACATAAGATTAGTTAGTGTAGATTCGACGGCATTAAATCTAGAACTAATTTGTCCCAAACTAAATACAAACGCTGTAATGGCAGTAACTCCTACCAATACTTGTTTTAGTGGAATATTAGAATCTAAAAATGCCATGACTTTGCTCACGGTATCTGACTACAAATGTATTATTTCACTTATTTGTGTCGATATCTTTTTTAATTTTCCATACGCCGTAACCAAGATTGTGTTTTCTAATTCTGACCAATCTACAAGAAACTTCTTATCAAGAATACCATTGTTTTTTTCCATGATAAGTTTATTAAGTGCATTTATAGTATAAATAGTATTTGTTTGTTTTTTTCTGTGAACGGAAATAGTTGATTCTAAAATATCACGTAAGTCAGCATTGACCACATTATACGTCAAAATTAACTGGTTAATATCTTCAACATTTTCCAGCACAAATATTTTTTCGAATACTACCTCATATTTATCTAGTACTTTTTTGTAAGTATCGTGCAACTCATCAGACTTACAAAAAGTTGAAAGCAATTGTGTTTTCATATGATGTCCAAAAAAGGTACATCAATAAATAGGTTTGTAAAATTCAAAAGTCCAAATTATGACCAACATTTACGCTGTACGGATATAAAAGTCTTTCTTTCAGCAAATCTCTGGTTCTTTCTGCATCTTCTCGTGCAATTTCAAACACCATTGAGTCGTATGTGTATAAAACTGGCGTCAAATTATCACGAATCAAATTATATAATTGTCTAACATTGGTTTCTGTCTCTAATGACTGAATATAATAATTGAAAACTTTATTTTTACTAGGATTGTCTACTACAATTGTATTATGGTAGTCGGTTAAGAGAAAACCTGAATGCTGGTACTGAATCCACAGCGTTTCTTGAAGTTGTTCGACCTGCTTAAACAAATCTATGTGTTTTACTCGTTCTTCTAACTCATAACCATATAGATTCTTGAATGTTATCTTTTTGGACTCTTCATATTGGTCACTTGTTAAATTTTCGGTATCAAAATACTGTTTTCCTAGCCAAGAATGGAGATCGTCGGGAATTTGTATGTCTAATTTGTTACAAATCAAGTGTAAATGATAACTATTGAAATCAATGTTGACCAATAACTTGTCACTAGCAAATGCCTGGCGAGATCCATCGGTTTTATTGAGTGCAGCATAGTTAATTCCACCATGAGTATTGCTTGGTCGTCCTGTTTTTGTATATAGATTATAGGAGGTGTATACTCTGTTCTCCCGTATGAGATATTGCTTGTCTTCCCCATAGTGGTGGGCGAATAGTTCGGGGTTTACAGGTACGCCTCGACGTTCTAATTGGGAGAATACATAGGGCATCATCTGGTGATACATCTTATAGTATCGGTCAGAATGTACAGTATTGGCGGTGACTCCTAGTTGCTTGACCATACCTTTCATATGATTAACGTGGTCATACACTGGAATGATGCGGTTGATATTTGTTACATTACCTAGCTTTACTTTATAGAAATGTTGTAACGTTGACCGATCTGGCATATCGTGAAACTGTAGTAGGTCGATGCAATTGTTTACCGTTACACCAACATTCAACAATTCTTTGATATCAATTGTATAAGCATTGTTGATGACCAGACCTTCTGCAGATTGTGTAGGATAATCTGGGTGGTCAAATGAGGAATAATATTCACCGTCTTGCGTTTTGATGTACATACAAGACAGAGAGGTGTGAATGGAATGCTGGTTGTGGTCTGATAACACATACAGAACAATCTTTTTTTGGTCGTTCGTTAGGATTGTTCTTAGGTGTTCACCATTGGTATATAGCATTACTCACCGACATAGAATTGATCGTATTTCCTTAGATAGCTTTTTATAGGAGGAAGTTTCCTACTAAGAAACATAACACTAGCTTCGTTCTGTGTCAAGACGCCTGGGATGGTGATGGGTTCTTTTCCGTCTTCGTAATTTGGATTTGCCGTGTCTACCATTATGGTCATGTCTTCTTTCTTACCCACAATAAGCCACTTTAGGTGACCAGTAACTACAAAGTTATTATCAAGATATCTTTCGTAATCTCTACGAGTTATTTCGTACACAACACCCTCTCGTTGAATATTATTAACAGGAGTTTCACGTAGTTGGTTTGCTTTACTAGCAAAATAACGATACATAAACTTTCTGTTTATGTCTTTTTGTTTGACCACGGGCATTGTGTTTTTAATCGTTACTATGAATGACATAATAATATCCTATGGTAGTGATGTTGGTATATCAAAATGGTTTGGGTCTTGTAGAGTTGAAAAATCTCCTCCCCAAGATTCTAACGCTCCCCACCGTAAAGAAACACTGGGGTTAGCCTCGGAAGCAACCTGCTTAAATATTTGAGCCACTGCGACATATGCAGTTTTTTGCCTAGTTTGATATCCGTTTGACGGTCCTATAAACTGCGGCTTTGTTAAAACTCTATACGATGCAGTCGGTAATAATGTTTTTTCAAACAATTGTATATCTACAGCATGACCAGTTAAATGTCTAGAATTTTCTGAGCCACCCGCCCTAGCATTTTCTTGTGGACTGCGACGAGCTGATATAACAACCATTTCTAATCCAAGAGAACCGTCCACACCAAACCCAGTAGTAGGTAATCTAGTTTTAACTTCTTCAACAATTTGTCTTAATGTAGAACTTAAAGTACTTAAATCTTTTTCGGCAGGTAGGAAAGGTTCAAAGTCTGGAGTTACCCCGGGCAACAAAGCGGTCCCAACATTTTCTGATAATTGTGGTGGTCGTTTTTCCTCTGGAGTTGATGCGATCATGATGCCATCAATTGTTGTTATCCAATTATCAGAACTAATATCATGTTTATATCCAGTTAACATGAATATATTATTTTCATCGTATGGAGACGGTAACATATTTCTAACAGTAAACATATCACCAAATCTAAATCCATCTAATCCATTTAATTTTATTGATATTTTTGCACTGGTGGGTAGCGTATTGAATAACCCACTTCGTATTATTTGAGATTTCATGCCCGGCGGAACAATTTCTTGATAACCTATAATACTAGAATAAACTTCACCTATTTTATCAAAGTAATTTTCAATTGCAGTATCGGCTTCTTCACTTGATGGCTCTGAGTTAACACCATTTTTTCGACGGCTTTTGTCTCTACGAAAAATATTAATGGACTTTAATTTAGGTTCCGTAGGTCTTATTATTTCTTCTGACGATGGGGATATCATACTGATAATATTTCCATCGTATCCGTTATCTATTAATTGTTTGCTAGCTGCGTCACCAACAACATCCTTCTCTCCAGTATTAAAAGAATTGGCTAAAACTGTGGATGCAACCGACGACGGTAACGAAAAATCAAAATTGTATGAAATAGCTTCTGTTAAATCATCTTCAAAAAAATTATAAATATCTTGAATTTGAGTTGGTAATTTATTTTCGTCGTAGATAACAATTTTAAATATTTCACTGTCACCCTCATCAATTGAAATATTTTTCATTTTTAAATTTAAAACACCATTTGTACTATTGTTTATTAAAGTTAATAATCTAGTAACAGCTTCCGCAATAGATTTAGAATTTATAAAAGCATTTCTAACTTTTTGATAATTTATAAAAATTCCAGAGTTTTTAACTTTAGTAAAATCTTCTTCAGAAACGGTTCCGTATTGTTCTTTAAATTCCCAAGAAGGTTCTATTTTAAAAAATTTATTTGAATCAAATTCTTCTGTTTCAAATTTTTCCTTATAATCATCTTCTCTACTAGTCTTTATGTAAGTAGTATATAAATTTTTATTATTTATAATAACATTTTTTGTATTATTAGAACGTAATATTGACCAATGGCCAATGGGTTCATATAAAAAAATAGGAGCATCTGTATCTGGTAGTAAATTTTCAAATGCTTCTTGAGAGGATTCTCTCAATCTATTTCTAGCGGCCCTACGGCCGATTATATTTGATATAAAATCTTTTCCTTCTGAATAATCTTTTATTTGAGCAACAGTCCCGACCAATGTTTGATACGAACCATCTTTATAAATCACACTGCGTTTTAGAATGTATGGAAGTAATCTATCCAATACATAATTTAACGATACCCAAACAAAATTAGAATCAGTTTGGTTCATTAACGAAATTAACGAAGCCTCAATAGTTTCATCTATTCCAATACCAGCTAAGGAAGCTCCGGCCTGAGCCGCCTGTTCGCCGGGGCCCTGACCACCACCCAAAATTAGTGACCCATCCAGTTGTATTTCTCTTACTGTTGTTTTTACTTTAATCTCAGTTGAACTTAATATATGATTAGCATAAGAATTTAACTCAGCATAATTGTCTGGGATGTCATCTTGAACTAATTGAAAAATTCTATCATATTCTGGATCATATTCTTCGTCTTCGGAATAACCAAAATTATTTTTAATTGAGTCAGAAAATTCATTATCTTTATAGGATAAAAATGTATCTTCTGGGGGTAAATTGAATATAAACTCCAAAGCATTAATAATATCTATTGAACCTTCATACTCATTATTTTCATTTAGACTAATTTTAAAATTGGAAACCAATCCAGCAACTCGTCCATCAGAGCGTCCTGCGGGTAATCTACTAACCTGTTTAATATCATTTTCAAATGGAGTTGTGTCGTCTAAATTTTTAAAGAACCCCAAGTCGTTAAAATTTGAAACAGATTCGGCAGTTCTGGTGTGACCATATTCAATGAGAATGGGGTTACCGGGACGCATAAATGTTTGATAAATAAAATCATACTGTTCTTTACCATAGAACTTAAAATTTACCGTGGCTTTAAATACTAAACCACCTTTTGATTGTGTTGAGATTGTTATGTCAGTTACGCCGGGAGATGGCAAATTAATTTTACTATCAACTCTCACTTCTCTTGGGGTGGATTCATTGTACGTGATTCCAACAACAGTACCTCTACCATCAATGTTGGTCATTTGATCTAGTGATTTGACCAAGTTGGTATCTGGAATACCCAAGGTGAACCCTCTTAGTTGTTCGCCATTTAGATTACCTTCAACAAGAGCGGTCACCCTTGCAGTTGGATGATATACTTGTTGACGAGCTTCACGACTCTTTCTAAAATTTAATTCGTCAATAATGTGTTGTCTAAACGTACCATTGAAAATGCCCATTAATCAATCCTTGGTATTACTAAAACCTTGTTTTGGGTAGGATAAAGAGTTCCGGTCACATCTTTGTTTGCACGTGCAATAACGTGCCACAGATTACTATCTCTATAAAATTTAAAAGCAATATTATCGTAACGTTCGCCAACTTGTGGTGTGTATGTAGTTAATATGGATGTATTTTGTGGAAATGAATCTGGTAGTGATATTTTATATACATCACCACGACCTTGTACCTTTTTAGTTTTTGTTTCTTTAAATCGTTTCATTGTTATTTCTCAACTATGGTGATGGCTCTGTTAAAATTGGATCTATATTAATATTTTCGTCTACAAATGCTGGGTCTGGGTCTGGGATCACAATATTAATTACTCCGGTACGTTGTGTTACAAACCCCGCCAAACCAAGATTAACTAAATTATCAACAGACGAGTTAACTGGTGTATAAATGTCGTTATCATCTGGAGAGTGTGTATTATTATCTAATAGTCGTAAATTGACGTTAGCAACAATTCTTGTAGGCAACTGAGAATCAATATCCCACGAAGCATCATTCTCAATATTATGTGTTAATGATTGTAGTAAACATGGCTGTTTAGGATATAAATTACCAATTTTAACATTTAAAATATTTGGAGTAATATAATTTCCTGTACTCGTTGGATATGCCTGAGATGTTAAGTAAGACATTTTTTGTATTATATGTTGTAATTCATCCTTAGAAAATGCCTGTAATGTTAATTTAAAACTTAAATCTCTGGTAACTTTATTGTATGTATAGAATGTTTCGTAGCGACCAATATATTTGCTTTCATTATATGTTGGTGTGACCGTTTCGTTCATGTCTTCAATGAATGCTCTAAATCTAACTGAATAGTCTGGTCTTACTATTAATTCGTCTCCATCAAATATAGTGGTCGGCATTACGGGTCCGAAAATAACATCAACGGTATCAACATCAAAATTTGTATCTATATCTCTTCTTTGAATTGAAAATTTTTGTTGAATGTTATCTTTATAGTATCTACTATTCCATTCTTTAGCAACAAACTTACCATCTTCTGGCATGCCTGGTGATGCTATTGAAATATTTTTGCCAGATCCTCTGCCTGATGCTAAATAATTTTGAACTTGCTCTTCATATGAAATTCCAGTGACCGGATCATCACCCTCGTATGAATTTTCAATTCCATGAAACTCTCTCATCTCGTCATAGTATGAAATTCTTATTTCTGGTCTATCACCTGTTGGGTTAGTAAACTGTGAGGTGAATGGAGAAAGTTGTCTTTGGAAATTAGCAACCACACTATCAATTTTACTTTTTCCTATTTTAATTAACGCTGGTTTTAAACTATTTTTTAAATCACCAAACCCACCCACAAATCCTCTACGAAAGTTTCTTAATGATATTCTATCTAGTTCATCATTTAATATACCACCCTTACGATATGATGAAAGACTTTTATCATTAAACTTAGATTTTAAATCATCACTGGTTTCTCTTTGTAGTCTAGCGTACTTTAAGTAATCTTCACCACCACCCAATATAGATTCTATTGTTTGTTTAATGTTTAAATGTCTACTTTTATGTACGAAAGGAACAGAATGTATTTGTACGTTTAACGGATTATACAATCTAGTCTGTGTAAATGTATTTCCTGTTTGTAACAACTGTTGTTTGCCAAGAAAGACCAGGCCCTGTGCAGACTTGTTAAACTGGAACATTCTGTTAAAGTCTCTTCTTGCACTTAAAGATATTGGATTTGATTGATCTTCAAAGAATGGATTCATTGGTTCTGCATTATCCAATGTAGTATAACGATAGGGTTGGGTATCACTATCATCTTTAACAGGATACTTTACATAATCGTATAATTCCGATTCTCTTTCTAAGAATAAATCTTTAAGTTCAGGCATTAGTAATTCCTAATAGCATTTTGTTGTTGTGATTCTATAGCCTTATCAAAACCTGTTATGTTTATTTCTTTTGGACCAAGACTACGTTCCTGTAGCATAATTAGTTTATCTAGTCTTGTTTCCAAACTTCTGTAATCTGCTTGTTGTGACGATATCTCACCCTTTCCATATAAGTCGGTTCCTGCGACCAAGGTATCGTTGTTATTGAGTGCAATATTTCCTGTTGGGGTGACCAAGGTTCTTTCGCCGTAGCCGGGTTTGGATACTATGTCGTTACCCATAATAGCTGGCACGCCATAGACCGTAGCCGCGGCTGCTCCTCCCCCGACGAGAGCGCCGACGCCCGCGCCGACGGCCGTGCCGAATATGGACCAAGGGAACGCGGCGAAGATCGCTCCAACTATAGCTCCACCCACCGCCGCCAGCGCAATTATAATCCCCTTCAATAAGTGATTTCTGTTAGTATCTAAATCCACCTGAGCATTAAAATTAATATCTTCATTATTAAGAATACGATCTATCTGGTCGGTAGTAAATCCTGTAGATTGTTCTAGACTAGCCAATTGGGCACGATTAAGCTGTGAAACGGAAGCGATTCCAGCTCCTTGCAAATCACGGCGAACAATATTAATTAAGTCATCCGTTGATCCATTTAAAGCGACACTCATTAATTCTGAAAAGTCCGTCGCCATGCCGGGAATCAATGCTCTGGTTTGAGCGAAACTTTCTACTGTTCCCTCAAAATCCATAGAGAAACCAGTCAGAGTTTGTTCAATTTTACCAAACTCTAATCCAAGTCTCTTAGCGTTCTTGATTCCCTGTACGATAAACTCATTGAATTTACCACCAGCACGAGCAACAGCACCTGCATTTTTAGTTAATTCTTCTGACGCGACTCCACTAACAATACCCTGTTCTTTAAACGCATCGAGTGCATCCGACGCAGATAATGCGTTAGACTGTAATGTTCTTTCTAACCCGACCAGTTGTTTAGCGGTCAATCCATAACTTTGAGCTACTTTAGTTAATTCTAATGCTGAACCGGAGGTTGCTAATTGTCCAGTTTCTTGAGCAAGAGCGCCTTGTGTTTCTAAAATTCGCCTACCACTAATCATGAATCCGGTTGATAGAGAATTAAAGAACGCACTAACTCTTTCATCGAATGCTTTGCCCATAGAAACACCACCCAATTCTTGTGACGTTCTAATTAAACTGTCTCTGAAGCCGGCTAATGCTGTAACCAGAACGGTTACTGCGGTAATGGCAATTCCTAATCCTTTTGCAAACGTTTGTGTCCTGTCTATTGCATCTTCGTCTGCTATTCTTTTATCAATAGCTGCCTGTTCCATTTGTTGTTTTTTTCGACCAGCATCGTAAAAAGTATCTAATTCAGCTTGTTGGTTTTGTAAATGTCCTCTATATCGTTCAAGTTTAGCCTCGCGTTCACGGCGCTTCTTCCCTTCTGAAAGAGGTTCCGTACGCTCAGAAACCTTGGCAATATTGCTAGACGTTCTAAACATTTTATTTTGGAGTTCTTCTAACTCTTCTGGAGTTAGTGCTTGTGCTTGCTTACTTATACTTGCATACTCGTCAACATCTAAACCATAAGTTTTTTGTAATATTTCTTTATTTTTTTTCGGATCTCCTAGAAGTTTCTGTAAATCTCCGCGTGCGCTCGTTCGATAGTCGGAACTAGCTCGTTCTGCAATTCGTTCTCTTAATGTGGGTTTGCCGCCGGTTACTGCCGTTTTAAGACCCTCAGCAAAACCTTTTTGTACGGCGGTTTGTATAACTAATTGAATTCTTTCGGCGGGAAGACTGAAGAATGCACGAAGTCCAGTTCCACCCACACCAAGTCGGGTATTTAAATCATTTTGTCCACCACCTGTGCCACCAAAGGTTCTAGTAGCTGTATCGGCTGCTTGTCTATTTACAGTATTGCTGAGACGGTTTATCGCACTGGTTAATGATCTCAAATCTTCTTCGTTCATTATCTTCTCGCGGATTTATCCATTTCCTGTTTTCGTTTTTCGGAAATGTCGTTTACAATCGTAACATAATAATTTCTTAACTTGGTCGGCATTTCATACCAATCTTTATATGTAAATCCATCTACATTCATGGTCAGGTTGACCAACATTTCATGTAGATACTTTTTATACTTCTGCGTCAGGCCAAAGAAAGTTAATCCCAATTGGGATACCTCCTGTGATTACATTACCACAATTCGTGCATTCTTCTTCGAGTGACATATCAATTGATGGATTGATATTATCGAATTCTTTTCTAATAAATTTTGCATCTCTAACGACCAGATTGTCTACCATCTTAGACAATTCATTTTTGTCGGTGACTCCGTTTAATGAAACTATAATATTTTTTAATCTTGAAGTAACCGACGATGAGGTTCCTAATTTCGATTCTAGAGCCTTAACAGTTTTTTCAAGTTGCATTTCTTCTTTTCTTGTTAATGTCTTAACCACGACATCTAAACCACTTGGTGTACTAAAGTTATAATGACCTTCACTGTTTGTATCTACAATCTCATCTGGAGCTTGTAATTGTGACAAATCTATAACATGGTCGATGTTTGTATCACACTTACCACAACTGATTTCTACTGGGTATTCTTTACCATAAGCAAGAACTCTTGATGCCACCAATACTGTATTTAAGTCTCCAGTAGACAAGTCTTTTGCTTTAACTCCCTCATGAATGACCAAACTATCCAGTAAAACATCAACAACTGTTCCTTTTGTAATAAGATTGGTATTTGTCAAAATATCTTCTTCTTTAGCTGTCATATACTTAACATCTAACTTACCACCATTTTCCCTTAGAGGATGTCCTTCAGGATAAATCTTACCCTGACTTGGTAACTGGATAACCTCCGTGGGGTACATAAAATCTGTCATAACTTTTTCCTTATATTGAATGTAACATATATAAATAGTTTAGTCTAAAAACTTTTCTCTTGTAAGCCGCTGTACGAACTCTTTAAATACTGACTTAGAATTTTCTGGATTGATGACCTCACCATCTACAATCTGTGCAGCCATCTTCATTTTTTCGTTGATGAGTTCCGACATATATTCGTCTATGCTGTTTTCTACTGTCATGTAATAAACCTGAACTTTTGCATCTTGACCAATTCTATGTACACGATCTTCTGCTTGTTCGTGGTTAGCAGGAACCCAATCTCTGTCTAAGAATATCACGGTATCAATAACGTGTTGTAATCCGTCAATACCCATACCAGCTGCTTTAAGACTGAACAAACCAATCTTAGCTTCCTCACTGACCAACTTGTCGATACTTTCTTGTCGGTCTTCTTTTTTCATACTACCATGTAATAGAACTGCTTCATGACCGTATCGTTCTGCTAGTTGTTTCAATGGTTCTATAAAACAACAGAAAATTATAAGTGGTCTATCGTTGTCTAAATACTCGTCTATGATTTCATGTAACCGAGGCATCTTCTTATCAATTAAGAATGATTGAATTTTAGGCATAGTGCCTATGGTCGGCTTACCGCTGAACTTCCACTCACTAAACAATTCGTCTAACATCTTAAGATATTCTCTACGTTCTGTAGTAGATAATTCAATGTACAAATCGTTTCTTTGTTTATCGGGAAGTTCTGCTAGAACATCACTTTTCTTACGGCGAATGGTCAAGTCTTTTGTACGTTCATGTAACTCTTTTAAGTTTCTGACCGGGACACCTTTCCATCCACCATAACGTTGTGTGAAGTGATAGAAGTTGCTGAACCTGTTCTTATCTAGCATATGTAGTAGGGTGAAGGCCTCGACCGGGCGAGACATTACAGGGGTGCCTGTGAGGAATACGAGGTGGTCTGTCTTGATGCCGGGGTATCGTCTACGTTCTTTGTACGACCCAAGTAATGATTTGAACCGAATTGTATTTCTGTTCTTTAGAAAGGTAGCTTCATCACACACCAACATATCAAAGTCCATCTTTCTTAGTACATCGTGAACCTTTCGTACAGCGTCATAATTGATTATGTGGAATTGATTTTCTAAATCACCATCAACATTTTTACTTGTCCATACTGTGCTATTTAGACCAGCAAACTTTTTGACTTCTTTTCTCCAATTGATGACCACGGATAACGGAGCAACTACCAAAGTTTTGAGATTCATCATTTTAGCATATGCAATTGCTTGGGCAGTTTTACCTAATCCCGGCTGGTCAGCTATTAACGCTCTACCTTTTGTATGATGTAAAAACTCTACGCCGACTTTCTGATATGGGAATAGTTCTAATAACAATCCTTCTATCTTAAAATCGGTATCGTCTTTTTCTCTTACTTCTCGTCTAACTTTTTGCTCTTCAACTACTTGTTTGTATATACGCTTTATCTTCGGTGTTACTTTGACCTCATAAGTTTTGATAATTTCAATTACCTTGGGCAACTGAACAATAGGAAACTCCCATTGTTTTTCTTTATCATTCCACTTGCGACCATCAATAGTAGACTTGAATCTATGGATAAGAGATTTGTCATATGGCATATTGATCTTAGCCATGTCTTTACTTAGCTCACTAATCTCAATAACCTTCTTGTGTTTAACAAGTTTGTTCTCTGTGGTTTTGACCCGCGGTAATTTAAGATGACTAACGTCTTTATTTTCTAACGCAAGGGTAACGGCTTCTCTCCACAGCGGAGAGAAGCCATCCTTACCCTTAATCCAATATGCGTAATCTGGATTTTCTCGTATAATGTGCGCAAGAGTATATCCCTTAAATTTGCCAAAGGGAAAGACCACAGATTCAGCTGAATCGTGGGGCATACTATTCGGTAGCGGTTTCTACTTTAACGAAACGAGAACCTTCGACATCTAGTAGCCAACCTTCTTCTTGCTTTAGAGACATCATTTCCATAAGTTCCTGTGATGACTCAGTGATGTCGTTCATCAAACGTTGTTGAATTGTTTGTAACTCGCGATTACTGTTTTCGATAAGAGTGACCAGAGCTTTTGGAAGTGGTCGTTCGTCAACAATTGTAACCTGTTGTTGTGGCACTTCTGCTGGTTGTACTGCTTCTTGTACTGCTTCTTTTTTCTTGGACATATAACCTCCATTAAGTAAATAACTATATATAATAAGTAGTTTGTTTTAATTTGTCAATAGGGAAAAGATCATACGAATGATACTTCTTTCCAAGCACTACCGTCGTGAAAATATAATTTTTCAGTAGCACCCGAAGAAGAAACTGCGATTGAACCTGTGATAGTTATATCGCTGGGTAATGGATCTTGTGATTGTAATGTTAATACAGCACTAGCACTTATACTACCCGATATCGTTAGTTCTTTTGTTGGCGTTGCGGTGCTAACACCAACTAAACTTCCTGTCACAACCAAGGCATTTTGATTGAATGTTCCCATTGTGACAGTATCATCACTGGTCACCTCTAATATGGGGAACCCTGAAATATCGTTGACCGACATAAGAGAACCAGACAAACTATCAGATATGCCAAATAAAGAACCACTGTTTCCGTAAAACGATACGGAACCACTGTCTTCTACTTGTAATCTAATTGTATTATCAGCAGATCCACTAAATTGTATGGAGCTACTGGCCGGTGTGATTAAAATATTGTTTGCCATCTTGTTCTCTAAGTTATGTTACGTAATTATAAATATCATCTATATTCCGTACCGACCACGCGTTGAATTAAAGTTTATAGTAAGTTCTGCCTGTGTTAATGCCCGATCATAAATAAGTGCTTGAGCGATTCTTCCATCCCAGTATCGGGGCCCGAGCACGGGATGGACGAATTGATCTCTTCCAACATCCAAATTATCTAAGGTAATAGACGCATGATTAGTGGTGATTGTACCGCTAGAAACTCCGGTGGAATCAAACATATAAGCAGTGGCGTCGGTCGGGTTGACACTTACCGCTACCATAGACCACGCTGCGTCGGGTATGGTCGGGCCGCCGGTCCAACCGTAGTGTATGCCGGAGTCCCAATGGTATCCTAGTTGTCCGCCGCCGGACCCCACAATATTCATTCCAGTTACGTCGCTACTGCGGGAGAATATTATTCCCACATATCCGGACTGTGCACCGTCCCTATATACCCAAGCTACAAAAGTTGCTTTCGTTAATGATGATAGTCCGGTTGTTGCTCCAATATCTACATACTCAGTTGACGCGTCGTCAAAATCAAAATACCCAAGATTGTCAGTACTATATGTTGGAGTATTCGTTAGTGATCCAGACAATGTTCCATCGTTACCGTTACCACTTAGATCAAACCAATCGGTTCCTGTGCCGGGATGACTTTTTGGATTAGCTGCGTCTAAGTAGAACACCAACCCATCGGTAACAATATCCGGTCCACCACTCACACTCATATTCCATATCTCCCACGATGTGCGTTAAAGTTTTGTAAAATTTCTCGTTCCGTAAGCACATCATCATAAACATATCCTTGATAAATTGTATGTTCACTATTATTATATGGTTCTGGCCCGCCTGTTCTCAGGTTCCCCAGATGAACTCTTGTCAAACTACTAGTCAAATTTACAGAAAGTGTACTTGATTGTGTTAAATAACTTCCATTTAAGTACACTTCAACCAACTGATTATTTGGAAAATTTACATGAACTTGATAAAATGATCCGGTGAGAAATACATCAGATTTTGTCACCTCACGTCCGGCCCCGAAGCCGAGCCGCTTGGTGACGATACAGTCACTTCCAGACACATCGGTCGCGATGGTAAAGAAAGAACCCCCGGCGGCAGCGACAGAAGAAATAATAGTCTGGTCAGTGGAATTACTATTTTCAAGTGACGCGTCGATGGGTTTGAACCATGATCCAAGAGAAAATGGAAAAGTAGGCGCATTTTGTAGTTCGTTATAAACAAGTGACCCGATTGAAGTATTAGTAGCTCTATTAAATTTCATCCCACCCAACGCCTCAGTTGTTGGTTCGGGCCACTCATCGAAGTTGCTGGTGGGACTCGGTGCATAGTAAGACACATAACCAATTTCACCTGTGGCTAAATTAGTAACGGGATTGTCTGATGACGTTGAGAATCCGCTAACAACAGGAGTTTCAGCCGATCCACTTGTATAACAATTTGGATTTGCAAAATCTACATAATGAAGTAAATTTTTAGTGACTATGCGTGGTGAATGAAAGAAACTCATATATCAAATCTCCCACGATGTGCGTTAAAGTTTTGTTTTACTTCAGCGTCAGTAAGTCCTTTCTTATGATATACACGAACCATAGCAACTTTCCCATCAAACCATCGTAAGTCCCCAGAGATGGTACCTAAATGAGTTTTCGTACCTCCGTGGATTCGTCCGATTCCGTGTCCTCCCGTGCCGTCAACGTGTGAGTTGAGCCACGTAGAATCAGCGGTATCGACCAGACTCCCATTCAAATGAAATTTGAGTGCGTCTGTAGTGGGTGGAGAAGAACCAGCACCAAGTAAACTCAGACATACGTGATACCACTTACCACTTTCTATTGAAGACGATGGCCATGCTCCACTGAAACCGTCCGATTGTGACCAGAGGCCTGCGTATAAAGATCCACTATGAATGTAAATATTAATACCATTGGACGTTCCTCCATCTTCCCATATTATTTGTTCTGTGTTAGGAGTAACGTCATCACAATTAAACCACACTTCTCTTGTTAAATTTCCAACGTTATCATCTTGAGCGAAAGGTACAGCTCCATCCATTTCGATTGCCTGGCTGGTTCCATTAAAATCAAAACTGGATAGTCCTTCAGAACTAATCGTGGGGCTATTTACAAGAGTTCCGTCGTATAAAGTACTAACTCCGGCGATATCAAACCATGTATTGCCTGTACCGGGATATGATTTTGTATTTGCTGCGTCCACATAGTACTCCAACCCGTCAGTAACAATCGGTCTATTACTATAGTAAATAGCCATCTTATTCTACCGTCTGTAGTGGTTCGACATCCTTACGAGTAGCGTGTACTAAGTAATAACAATGTACTCCATTGGGCCAATAGTAAGGCATTCTAGCACTAGATATTCTAATTCCGTTATCTA
>Ga0222718_10000556_pt1 | contig 38124 bp, 44 predicted proteins | sample C33_27DmetaG_FD_165045 | JGI IMG/M metagenome (GOLD analysis project Ga0222718, IMG submission 165045) | Estuarine water microbial communities from San Francisco Bay, California, United States - C33_27D | ecosystem: Environmental > Aquatic > Marine > Unclassified | place: USA: California...
TCCTGTCTGTTTTTTACAATGACCATTTCTGGGGCTTGACTTAATCCGTGTCCAACAGTCGCACTTGCCGCATCATCACCCGTATAACTAACAATACTAAACCCAGACTCCGTATTCGCACTCACCGATGACGTTATAGAGCCATCTGTGTTTTCGACTGCTGTGCCGCCCGCCTTCCATGTCCACGAGACGTAGTCCTCATTCAATGTGTTGACTTCAGCTTCAGAGCCAATCGTGAATCCATTCGCATTGAAATCTAATAAACCATTCGGCTCATTTGTTTCTGCTGTGGTTGCACTTGAATAAAGTGCCTCCTGAATACCTCGTACTGAGTCATACAGATGATGCTTGTCCGCTTGGTCACGGTTCTTAATCCACACAAAGTCAGGCGACTCTAGGTTCTGGTCATCGACTGTGATGTTGTTTTCGGTGGGGGCGACAAAGCCTGATGGGGCTGTGTGAGAGAATGTACGTTGTCCTGTATTTAAGATTGCTGTTGTGTCCGCAGAAGATGACAAGCAGTTAATCCCGTAACGAACACCGTTGTGTAATGTTGTAACGTAACCAGTACCCGCCGCAGGATCGCCAGAATTAAACCAAGTGCCATTTACACCAACCCAAAGTAATTTTGCATCAAAGTCTGCGGCAAACATGATGATTGCACCATTACTTGGAGCGGTACCACCAGTGAAAACTGTCGTCGTGTCCTTAGCAATATTACCCGTACTACCTAATCTAATATGATTGGTATGGTTTGGCGAGGCTAATGCAGGGTTTCCAACAGGTAATGTAATATCGTGAATACCGTAACTACTTCCAGTTCCAGTCAAATCAGACTCAACTTCCCAGTAGTATTTGCCTATGATTGGTAGTCCATGTGTTCTTGCGGCACGATCATATGAACCTAAGTTCATTCTAAGATTACCTTCAGAGAAGGTTACGCCACTAGATTTTTCAGCCCAAACAATTGGACATTTATCAGTCGGGCTATCACTAACCTGATCTGTTGTTGCCATGTTGTTCAGCGTCCAGTCGTTACCATTCGCTGTCTGATCTTCACCAAGCGTAGTAGTGCTTGTGTTGTCGCTGAAGTCTAGGTAGAAGCCGTTAGTGCCGTAGGTGATACCTGAGACAGCTTTAGGAATCCAGATGCCATTAGCGTCAAAGTTACCAAAGTCTGTTGGCTCGTGGGCTGTACCATCAACAAAGTGGACTTCGGCCATGTAACCGTCAGCATAGGTTGTACCGTCTGCCCTTGCCCTTCCAAGATATGCATTATAAGAAGAACTGTTCATTGTTGCTTCATAATTAGTAGATGGATAGCTAGCACTTTGTAATGACACTCTTATACCATCAACATACAATCTAAGCCTGTCTGTGGAAGTTTCTACCGGCTCTGTCGTATCTGCTATTGCAACAATATGATACCACCTAGAAGTATCCTTATATGTGGCATCGCTTACAATCTGATAGCCGTTATTACTAACTTCAAAAATGAAGGATAGGTAATCCGAACTTGTAAAACTCACTGCCGCTTGGTTGCTACTGTTTGATCCACTTCCAAATATATTGTACCAAACGCCAATATTCGCTCGCTTAACCCAACCACTCCAAGTCCATGTTTTACGGTCTCCATCGCTCTGAGAACGGCTCAGGTACGCACTGTCGTTATCATTAAAGATTAACGAATTACTGATCGTCGTCGTATCAGCAGGTTTCTTAATGACATCACCAACCTGTAATCCACCACCATTACCTGTGTACAGGAATGTCTCAAAGTAGTCCCGTGGCTCAGAGTTCTCTGCAGGGTTAATTACCGGATCAGGTAAGTTAGCTGTGCTTAATGAATTATATGCCATCTCTGTTCCTTACACCGGTGGATCGTATGTGAATGGTTGTTGGCCGAAGTTTGCCGTCATCGTTCCCGTGTACGCAAATACTGTAAAAAATAGATCTCCAGTAGATATGTCCGAATCTGAAACGGTGTATTCCAACGTGTTGTTTTTGTAAAACTTAACGGTTCCATTTTCTCTGTCCACAGCCACACCAATAGTATCTCCAGTGGTGTAAGATGATTGAGTAGATAATGTTGACGAATCGTGATTTATGGCTCCAGTATTTAAATAAACCCAACCACCAACTCCGTTATAGGGGGTTGTTGAAGTAGTTGTATTGGAGGTGATACCAACCCCGCAATAAGTACCGGCCCCACCAACACTATTTTGAAAAACCTCAAAGTAAAACTTTAACCCTTCCGGTATTGCGATTGTTGAGTACGCTTCTGTTGTTGTCCAACTACCTGTGTGTTGATACTTTAGGTTTCCATCAGACAAAGTGACATTTCCTGCAACAAGCGCATTCAACGTAGCAAAGTTATCAGTCGGACTATCCAACACCACATCAAAGTGAGTGAGGTTGTTATCTGTCCAGTGATTATTATTACCAGATGAATCAGCACCTACCGCAGTTGATGGTGCATAGTCTGACTTCAACATAAACAATGTATTTGAATCTACTTCAAACTCAGCAGTCGGCACCGTGTACGTTGATCCTGTGTAGCGTAATCCAGAAGAAATGCGAACATCGTCCATGTAAGGAAATCTGTCACAAGCCGCCGTAGAACCAATCTGAATATTACCTGAGTCACCAAACGTACCACTAGCCCAAATGTTTTGCCCAACTTGGTTACCATTTAAGAATAGTGTTCCTGTCTTGTTTTGATAAGTGACAGCAACATGGTTCCATCCAGAGCTTAGTGATGAAGATGATGTTAGATAGTATAAATTGCTACCACCATTGGTCTGGTTACCGACACGAAGATTTTGCGTACCACCGTCTAAAAAGATATTTACGCCAAAGTAATCTGATGTGTATGAATAGAACAGTGCAAGGTTGTTTGTACTTACGCCTGTGTTGTCGTAATAAACCCAAGTCTCAAAGGTTCTATCGTTTGACCCTGACGGATACAAATCTCCATTTGTACCAGTGATTGTGTAGTATGCATTTGTAGGCTCAGAGTTAATTGAGCTTGAACCCCATTTTGCTTCATCTGTTGTGTGTGCTAAGCCTGCACCAAGTGTTTTGCTTGGATAATTTCCTGTGTAGTCGTAGAACGCATTAACACCGTCATCTTCAAAGGTCAGATGGAATCCATTCGTACCAAATGTCCCTGCGTAGTTCTTAGCAACCCATACGCCATTCTTAGTTTCACCAAAGTCAGAGGCAGATAGTGCTTGGCCGTCTATGAAGTAAACATCGGCCATGTAACAATCTGCATAAGCGGCACCGTAATTGTGTTTCCCAATAGAGTGACTAGCCGCTTGATTGAATTTCATATCAAGGTTTTGCGTTGTTGGCTGTGTATTAAATACCCCAACATCAACTCTTTCGCCGTTAACGTAATAACGCATACGATCATTAGTTGTTGAATTAGGGGTATCCATCACAAACATAAAGTGATACCACGCACTGTGGTCACGAAACTTTGCCGTTGACCCTATTCGGTATAGCGAAGATTCTGTAACAAAGTAAAGTTTGTCGTCCGAATCAATCATAAAATGGGCGTAGTTAGTGCCGCTAGACCCTGTACTAAACAAATACTGCCTAGTTCCAGTGCCCGCCCGCTTAACCCACCCACTCCAAGTCCAAGTTTTACGATCACCCGCACTGTCAGGAGTCCAACTTAGGTACGCACTGTCATCGTCGTTAAACCGTAGCGATCCTTCAATGGTCTTAGGGTAGAAGCCACTGACTGAACTCTTGTGGGCGTTGCCTTGGATTATCGCCATGTATTAAGCACCTGTTGATGTGAGGGCAGGAGAGCAAGCAACAACAACATTCGTACCATCTGAGTAGTACGATAAGAAGTATACCCCTGCTGTGCTGATCGTTGTGAGATCAGTACCGGAGATGTAGGTTGTCCCCGCCGCTTGAATAGTCGCACCTGCGCTGTTGTCTAACCAAATGTTGCCAGACTGTCCTGCTGTGATATTCGTAAAGGTTAACGTATGCGTCCCAGCCGCTGGCGTACACTTAAAGTTGTTTGTCACATTCATGTCAAACGACACATCATTGTCTGTGGTGACTGTGCCACGCATCGGTACAGTGATGGTGTCAGCAACATCGGCTTTGAGGATGTCAGCATCCAAGTTCGCATTGACATAGGTCTGCACATCAGTCATCGCAACCTGAACCATTGTGCCATTGTCATTGACGACAACACGATCAGCATCAACAAGAGTCGTTGCTGTGGCTGTGGTGTCGCCATCCACGATGCTTAATTCAGCCGTAGTCGATGTTACCCCATCAAGTAGATTCAATTCAGCCGCAGTTGCAGTAATCGCAGTACCGCCGACTTCCCAAGAACCTTGCGTCAGATTGGGAGCAATCGCGGTTGTTCCATCAAGCAGGTCATCAATGCTATCAAGGTTGTTGTTTAGCTTGGTTCCCCACGTATCGGTACTGGCTCCAACCTCCGGCTTCGTTAATCCATAAGTGGTCGTTGTCGTATCAGCCATGCTATATCCTTGTCCAATCCTCTGTCGTCTGATCGATTTGAGTCCAGACGCCTGTTGTTACTGGTAAATCATCCCACGTTTCGTCCGTGGTTCCAATCAGTTCCCAAAGCTCTCGCCCTTCTGCTGTCAACGCTGAAGAAGCAGATGCGCTTGCCGAGCTAAACTGAATCCTTTCAACTATTATAGACGCTATTGCTCTCGTTGTGATAACTGAGCTTGCTATTACGGTAGAGTTAGCCGAGGCAGACAATGAAGATACCGCGTCAGCCGTTGCTTCAGCAGAGATAATTAAGTCCGCACGGCTTGTCAATGAAGCCAAGCCATCGATTTCTGCCGAGGACTCCGCTACGCGTAAGCCATTTGAACTTGATGCCGCGCTTGCAGAAAGAGACGCAGTAGAAATAAGAATCTTCTCTGAGCTTGCAAGAACTGCTGAAATAGGTGACGCGGACGCGTCGGCCAGAGCAATTCGCTCTGCTTCAGCCGATGCATCTGATGTGCAAGACTCGACCGCAGAATCTTGGTGGATCTTCTCAGCGTTTGTAACTAATGCTGAAACAGGCTGAATGATCGACTCAACCAATGCGATCCGCTCTGGCGTTGCAGACGTGCTTGCCTGACCAGTAATTGTCTGCGCTTCACCAAACCGTATTGGTGAGCTTGTCGCGCTTGCTGTTAATACTGCATCAATGGTTGCGCTTGATTCGCCAAGACGAACCGCGCTTGATGTTGTTTCGCTGTCGGCAGAAAGTGACGTGTCTGCTTCTCTGACGCGCTCCGCGCTAGAAGAAGTAGATGATGCACACGTAATTACGTCAGATGTAACAAACTGTACACGATTTCCGGTTGCCGTCGTTGTCGCATCCGCTTCGCCCGTTGCCTCGCCAAGTGCAACACGCGTCCCATCCGCTGACGTTGCAAGACTTGCTGAAACGATAGACGAACCAAACCTGACTCGATTCGCGACTACATTTGTAGTAGAAGATACGTTTGCTTGGGCCGAGTCTTGGAGAATCCGTTCTGCGTTAGTCACAACACCAGACGATGTATCAACTATCGATTCAACTAACGCGACTCGCTCGCTCGCCGCTGATACGCTTGCTGACCCAGTAATCGTTTGCGACGCGCTTGTGCGGACAGCGATTGCCGAGATAGAAGGTGACGCGCTTGAGTTGATCGAAGCTGATGATTCTCTAAAGCGAATCGCAGATGCCGTGACAGTTGACTGGGCTTCAAGAGGTTCAGCGGATGCGCCTTCAAGGACGACAAAATTAACATCTATGCTTGCCGATGCGCTTGCGTTTGCCGATGCCTCAGCGACCCTTACGCCATTGATTGACGCAGATGAACTGCAAGAATCTGATGCCAATCCGTTCTGTATTCTCTCGCAATTAGAGGACAAAGAGGAACTGGCCGACTCAGATGCAGATGCAAATTGGACGCGGTTGGCCGTCGACGAAATAGACGATTGAATGGCAACACTTGCGCTATCTTGCTTAACGACTACTGCGTTAGTCACAACTCCAGATGACGTTTCAACAATCGCATCCGTCAGCTTCACTCTTTCTGGCGTTGCTGAAGTTGAAGCCGTCGCAGTTATTGCAGACGCAGATTGCCTTACAGCCGAACCAGAAGACGCAGTTGGTGCCTGAGAAGATATAACTGAACTAGACAGTTGAATCCTCTGACCAGAAGAAGTTGCAGACACAGAGCTAGACGCCGACGCAACACCATTTTGAATTCGCGTTGAGTTTGCTGAAGTTGATGCGGAAGCCGATAAAGAAGCTGACGCGCTTTGTGTTACACCCGCCGTACAGGATGCGGTGCTAGTTGCCTCTGCTGTTTGCGTTACTGCTTGAACAAAGTTTGTTTCGCCAAATATTGACGAACCATAAGTTCCGTAACCATACCCTCGTCCAATCCCGTCAGGGTAAGACCCTAAGCCATACGCGCCCATCCCGTATGCAGAAGCAACTTGGGTGATCTCTAGATAAATGTAAATGGGACCGCAATTTAAGCCGTTCTGAGCCGTATAGACACTTAACGTCTGATTGTTGATGACGACTTCTGGTGAACGGAGCCAGATATCGTTGTTGTTACCGTCGCCGCTAGTTTCAGCAAAGTAATAAAAACTTCCTGTGTTTCCACTAGAGTTCCCAGTACCTCCACTTGGAGTTCCGCCAGAGTCCCTAAAGAACTTGCCGTAGTCCCCAGTTTGATGGGTAGAACTGTCTGTTGTTAAAGAAACCCACGTTACTGACTCATAGTCAGACTGTATGGCATTTACATTACTAAGTTTGCTATTGTCAGCAATGGACTGTACTTGAAAGTTGTGTGTACTATTTTCGGGGTCAAAAGTATTGCCGCCGATGTTGAAGTCATCTAGCTGTATGTCGCCTCTATAATCTGCGCCAGACTGATATAAGACAACAAGACGTGCAGTACATCCTATGTACTGAGAAAGATCGGCAGTACGCTGAGTCCACGTTGCATTATTCTGCGCCGCAACGCTGATTAAAGGCGCTGTGACCCCAAGCGTGACTGCCATGTATTACCCCTTAGTCTAGGGTAATATCAATATCACCGGCAGGGATACGGAATACGTCGCCTGATGCAATCGTCTTTGAAGCAGTCAGTGCCGCATAAGCAAGCATATTTCCACCTGATGATGCGTCAAAAATACCGATGTGCGTCACAGTGCCATAAGACGCTGTTGCTGTTGGGTACTCAATAGCCGCTGACGTAGTAGCAGTATTCCCAGACACAGTGAAAGATCCTTGCCGACGAACGTATGCACCGCCAGAAACTTCTGTACCACCACCCGTTTCTCCGGGATTTGATGTAAACAAAGCTACATAAACTGCCGATGGCGAAGTAAATGCATTGTTTGCGAAAACGTGATCTAACAGTTCAGTTTCCAAGTAGTTTGTAAATGACATTATCCGAAGCTCCTAATCCTAATTTTCGGTGTTGATCCAGTATACGATGCAGACTGATCGCGAGCGAGCAATTCTTCTTTCGCTTTCGTTGCCAAAGAAGACCACACCGTAGTCCGCTCATCGTCTTTTAGATAAGGAGCGGAGTGCGTAAGTGAAGTATACAGGTAAAGATCTGGATAGTCTGTAAGCAACCAATTCGTGTCTGAGTCACTTGTCAGAGGGGTGATCTTTGCGTAATAAGCCATCTCTAGGCTGTAATTTCCGTCCGGCGTCGGGCAGTATTCAAACTGATCCCCAATCACCGAAAAGTATTTAGGCTTACCCGCCGCAGTGACTTCTGTATTACGTATTTGTCCCATCTCCTGTTGAGTCACGAACTGTAACGGTGTCACCGGAGTTCCCGTAACAATCACCAAGTCCTTAGCCTCAAGGAAGTCCGAAGGAACTGCACTGAGTCGTGAGTCTATCACTGCCTCGGCGCGGGTAACCATTTGACGAACTCGGAGGTAGCGATTGACCTCCGCTTCCGCGAAATCGATGAACGTTGGGATCACCGATGTTAAATCTGAACGGTTCAGGAAGTCGCCAATCGCGCTCTTCAGTTCACCGTAGTTCGTAATCGCCATTAGACTTTACCTTTGCGAGTCCTGAACAATTCGTTGTCTGGATCATTAAGCCACTTCTTCATTGCGGCTTGGTCATCCAGAATACCTTTCTGCTTCAGGTCATAGTATACAGTCAAAGGAATCGAAGCGACACGACTCATCTCTCCCCACTTATCGCCCTTCTCGAAAGAACTGCGATTCGCTTGGTTTGCTTTCAGGATCTCACTAACATCCTGATCGCTTTCGATCGTTACCGTGCCATCCTGATTATCATGCCAATACTTAGTGATCCCAGTCATCGGATCATGGCTGAATACTTTTTTGTTTCCCATGCAACACCTTTAGATAAAAAGAAGGGGCCGAAGCCCCTTCCGTGGTTACGCTACTTAGGCAGTAACGTCGATATCTGCAATCACACCGTGAGCGGCTTCGTTGCTGATTTCTAGACCGTACTCAACCTGAACAAGTTTCTGCTCAGAGTCACCGACGCGGGCCAAGTCAACAACCTCGAAATCACGGAGGTAGTTCACTGACGCGTATTCTGGATCGAGAACGAACGCAGAACGGTCACGTTGAAATCTGTTAGGAACAATCGAGACGCTACCAAAGTCTGAAATATAGATATCGGCGGCTCCAATGATTGTTGTTGGGCCGTCGTTTGGAGCCATGTAACGCTGTGACGCGATACCTGTGAAGGTTGATGCCTTCTGCTTCTGAGTTGGGCCTACCATCAAGATTGATGGGTCGCCGCCTTCTGTCCATACAGACTGGATAACGTCTTTCAACAAAGTTTCTGTGAACTCACGAAGAGCGTCAGCAGAACCATCTGTTGCCGCCGCATTTGGGTAGCCAGAAGTTGTGCCAGACAACGTTGGGTTTGCACCGTTAGTTGTACCAGTACCACGGCTAGTGTTAGTGCGGAGCCACGCTTCCAAAGATGCAGTGTTACGGGCGTTTGAGGAATCGCCTGCGTCAGCCGCTTGGTTGCGAGTCAAAATCGCCTCCATGTCGCGCTTCAACTCAGATGACTTCTTAGCCAATTGGTAGCTCAGTTCAGAGTTACGGCCTGCCTTGTTGACGACTTCTTCAGTTCCAGAGATCGAAACGACCTTGCGGCTGATCTGCGTGTAGTTCTGCATACGCTTAGTTGCAGTTGCAGATGCATCTGCCGCAGTTGCGCCTGCGCCTTCAACAACGGCGTTAGTTGTATCGACTGAAGCCAATGAATCTGTCTGGAACTCAAACAATGTGTTCGCAACAGACTTACGTCCAACGTTAGAAATGAACGGAGTTTCTTCTGGTGAGATGTTGTAGATAACATCAGCCAGTTCTTCGCGGATACCAACCGCGTCATAGGTAGTAAAAGTTGCCATGAGTTAAATCTCCTAACCTAGCAAATGTTTAAATGCATTAGCCGCGTCTGCGACCTTGCCTGTCTTTGCGAGTCGTTGTTGCGATTTACGATAGGCATCTCGACCTTTAGGCGTTGTTGTTGCGGCTCCGGCTTTCGCAACAGGCGTTGCCTGCTTCTTAGCCTTTGGCTTACCGCTTTGAAGCTCATCGAACTTCATCGCCTTATAGAGCGTTGTCACAGCGCGGTGATCGTAGAACTGAGCGATCTCCTGATCGGTGAATCCGATCCTCTTGGCATAGTCGGCCACTTTCGCCTTCTCTGCCTTCGCTACTTTCTCATCACGCCACTGAGGGAGAACCTCGGCTAATCTGCCTCGTTCTTGCTCAACAAACTGTGCGACGATTCGCTGTTTGTCCGCTTCCTGCGCTTGGAGCAACCGCTGTTTCTCCTCGACAAGTGCGCGTTTACGCTCTTGCCTTTCGCGCCACACTTCACGCTGAATAAGCCATTGCTGTGGGTCTTGCTGATATAGCGCATCCCAGTTTGGCTCTTGCTCTTGGTCCTGAACATCAATTTGCTCAAGAACCTGCGTTAGCTGTGCGCGTTCGCTCCGGATCTGTTCAAGCTCTGTTTCCAGTGACTTGCGCTGATCCGCTAGTGCCATCGTTTTACGCGTATAGTCCTGAGTCCGCGAATACCCGCTCAACAATTCATCGATCGACACTTGGACTTCTTCACCATCTACTCTGACGGTGTAAGTCTGGGCGCTCTCTTCTTCGTTTGCTTCGTCCGTTTCTTCCTGACTGGTTTCGGGGTCATATTCCGAGTCCTCGCTAAATTCCTCGGTCGACGTGTCCTCTACCTCAACGTCCTCTGCATTTGCTTCGGACTCTTCTACCACTTCCTGTTCAACGGCTTCCGGTTGAGCGTTCGCTTCCATTAGCCCGCCAAATACGTTAGCGGCTTGTTTGACTGATAGTGATCCAGTTTGTTGGGTGTCACTCATGGTTACATTATCCCTTATCTACGGTTTAGTTTGTCAAGGTATTGTTTTGCCAACTTTCCCTTGTCCATAACGCTAACAAGCTGTGCTTCCACCTCTTCTAGCATCCTGATCGCCATATACGCCCTTTCGCGTTTGGCCGATTCATCCTCCGCCGTGTTGATAAGAGACTCGACGTACCTGTTACGAATGGTAACAAGTGCGTCCTTATATGCCTCGTTATCGACGACGGATCGAGCCTTCTCTCCAAGCTCAACGTCCCGTCTTGTAAAGATCATTAGTCACCTCGTGGTGCGTTATTCATCATCTGTCTTAATGTGGCTCCGCGTTCACGGATCGTCATTTTCTCGCGCTCGATCTCAGCTTTGAGTTGCGCCACGTCGATCTGCGTTCCGTACTTCGCCTGAAGCTCCAACGCTTCCATTGAGATCTTCGCATCCAGTTCATCGCGCTTGCGTTCATCTTCCATGAACATCTTCTCGCGATCCAAGTTCATCGCCGCAATCCGTGCTTGCGTTTCGGCTTGTGTCTTCGCAATCTCAGCCTGCGCGAGAATCTCTTCAGGTCTTGGCTTCTTCGGCTTCTGGGCCGCCTGCGCCATAATCTGCTGAGCCTGCGGACCATTCGGATCAAGGAAGTAATTATCGACATCCTTAATACCCGCCGTTTCGATAATCTTGCCGACAGTATTTCTGTACTGAGATAAGGTGACAAGTGGATTATCTAATCCGAACTGCGATATCACGTTTTCCTGACGCTGAGCGATCGACTCAAGAAGTATCATCTTTTGCTCATCATCCACTCCGCCAAGCGCAACGTTCACTGTCACGTCGAAACCTGCTTGCCATGCGCGTGGGTCGACTTGCACGAACTCATTCCGCAAGCGGACCATCTCTGGTTGATCCTGATGCAAGATTGTCAGCTTCAGCAATCCCTTGAATAGATCAGTCATGCCGGTTTCTGCGAAGATGCGAGCAATCAACTCTAGGTGCTGACGTGCCGCCGTGACAGTCGCCGCAACCGCTGTCTTCGTTGTTGACTGAAGAGCATCAGCATCCAAGCCTGCCGCCGCACGGTTGATGCCGGTACGCGATTGCTTCACTTCATCCATGTACGCCATCATCGGGAACGCTTGTTGTCCGACAAACGGCTGAGAGAACGACTGCACCATGTTTGGCGCTCGCATACGGATAATGCCGCCTACTTCCGAGTTCAGCACGTCTTCCAAGTTCGCCTGACCTTCAACAACGGCCATGCGTGGGTGAATCGACTGCGCCAGTGAGTCTAACTGGTTGCGAAGGATATGCGACTTGATGTTCTGGATATCCATCGTGATGTCGGCTAACGACTGACCAAAGAACGTGTGTGGCTCTGGGTCTGGGCAAAACGCCGCAAAAGGAATGTGGTCGTATGGCTCATGGCGCACAATCTCGTGAGCGTCGCCCATACAGCACACCTTACGCAGTTCCGCAATGCCGTCGCCGTCGTAATCCGCTTTCACATAGGCTTCGATGTACAGAACGCGCTTGTTTGCATCGTCCTTGGCAATGTAGTTCTTCAACGTCGCAACGGGGTTACGGTTGTAGTATTCGCTGTTGGTGTCGAACTGGAAGTCCTCGCCTGCGTGGTCCTTAACCATGTCGAAGTCGTAACCCATCGCGACTAGCTCGGATACGGTCGCCATCTTCCGGTGGGCGACGATCGTTGCATCGTGGATTGACTTTGCACGGCGGTCGATCAGGAACTCTTCCGGAGGTAACGCCTCGCACTTGATCTTTCCGTTCTTGGTACGGCGCTTTAGCTCAAGGTCGTATGACATTGGCTGATCCATCACCGGCTCTTGGATGACGTTGCCCATTTCGTCCATGACAGGCGGTTGAACCATGATTGGCTCACCGATTGGCGTTTCCTTCACAGCAGACGCCTCAACGTCTTCATCCTGAAGCAACATCATCATGGATTCGCGTGTCAGGTCGGTGTAGTTCTCTGTCGACACCTCAACGGATTCATCGTAGTAGAACTTGATGATCCCCGCCTTGCGGACCAACGCATCCTTGAACGCGTCGTATAGGATGCTGAAGCCACGGTTTTGTTGCATGAATACATGATTGATGTAGTCAGTCGCTTGCTCGGCTTGAGCCACATCCTCGGCTCCGTGTGGTACGAACTCCACAACCTTCTCGCCGGACGTGAACACTTTCATCAATGAAGGAAGAATCGACTGTACGGTATCGCGTACGTCCATAGAGACAACGGCTGAACGACCTTCCTCTTCATCGCCGAACGGTTCGCCACGGTAATACTGGGAGGCGGCATTGCGCTCTTGCGAGATCGTATTGTCGATGTAGTCGATCGCGTCCTGCACTTCGGATGTGATGATGCCATTGAACTCATCATCGCTCATCTCGTTTGGCTTATCGATCTCAATACCCATCTCCGACAGCGAGTTCATCGCTTGGTCGATTGGTGAGCCGTTCATGTCGTCGTCTTTGTATTGATCCATATCTTTACCTTAAAACGGTTGAAGCAAACCGGTTGCGGTGCGAACAAAGTCACGTCCGTACCCTTCGTCCATATACCCGCCTTGAGAGTATAATCTAACTAACTCTTGGTCAGACAGTCGTGGCATCCGATATTCCGATCCAATCAATTCAGAAACCGCGTTCACCGTGTCTGGTCCAATAAAATCTAGCGTACCAACGACAGCTTCATTCAACGCAGAGCCGATCTCAGCCGGTACAGCGAGCAACGGATTCAGTTGACCTTCAGGTGTTACGGCTTCTGATGCGAGTAAGCCGCCAACCGCTCCGACTGGGGCGGGGGAGGCCATGATGTTCGGATTACCAATCTCATCTGGGTCAAAGGCGGCACTATAATAAGAACGGACTTTGCTTGGGTCTTGGAGAATGATTGTCTTCGCACCAGTTCTTTCAAGCTCATCAAGGTAGTCAGCCCGATTACCGCCCGACATTTCTTCGGCGACCATACGCATTGGCTTTGTCTTTGGCCCCATGTCAATCACGTTATCAATGATGACGCCTGTGTCGCCTGAGTACCTTGAAAGAAGTCCGAAATCATCTGTCTGAGACGGCATTTTCCCAAGTATTTCGTTAGCCGCATACACTGGGTCTATTTCTTCGCCAGAAGACGTTACATAGCGGGATTCTTCAAGGTTGTTGTAGAAATTACTCTTTGCGTCAACGCGCCCAAACTGTTGAGGGTTTAGAAGAACTCGGTAAGTCGCGGCGTCGTTCCCAGAATAACTAGCGGCGATTACTGGGTTGTCAGTGAAAAAAGAACCAACCGTATCCTCATCATAACCTTCATCGACGGTTCGTCTCGTGGCTTTAGGGTTAAACTCTTTAATGTCTGGATTGCCTGCATGAAGGGCTTCCATCGTAAAGCCTTGCTCTCTGGCTCTCGCCATACGGCTTGCCTCGTCCATCGGCAGTTCGCCGGACATGATCTTTCGCGCTGTTGATTCTGGGTAACCTGCCTCAAGCAACCGGATGAACTGCGTAGCGGCTCCCGCTTCTGCTTCTGGTGACATAAGGGCTGATGCGCCTAAGAGGCCAGTCATCCCAATCCCGCCAACTTGGAACATCTGATTGCGGAACGTATCTCTTGCCGCAGTCCGTGTTTCAGGCACATCTGGGTCGTATGTTCTAATCTCAAGCCCAGACTCCTCCAGTAAACCGCGTGTTTGCGCGTCTATGTTTTCTGGGACCACGGCTCCCGCGTACTCATCAAGTTGGACCACTCTCTCTGGCTTTGACTCCATATACCCTACTGGAGAATCTTGGAGCATTTTCCGATAGTCCTGAATCTCTTGTACAAGTTCAGGTGACGCATCTTCAAATCCAAACTCGCGCAATTTGTTTACGGCGTTTCTATCGGTCATCCCAATAATCATCTCGCCAACTTCGTCTAAATAACGAAAACTGTCTGAGTCGTACTTGTACGCGCCTTTTAATCTCTCAGCTAAGTCGAAAAACCTGTCCTCGGTTGCCTGCTTCGCTAAATCAAGCGTTTCTTCATCAACAACGCTTTCGCGAAGCGCCTTGATGTCGTCTAAGCTCTTGAGTTGACGTGACTCAGAAGCTCGTTGTGCCGCCACACCTGTTTGACCCAGACCTGACTCTTGGTTTTTGCCACCACGTTTTGCCATCCAGTCCGCAACATTATCAGCCGTGTATTCAACTAACTTCGGGCGACCAGTTACATAGTCTCGATCTGGGTTAGATATAAAATACGTTTCTGGCTCAACGTACTTTTGAGCCTGCTGACTAGACCACTGGTTGAACTCAGCGTCCCTCCCAGTGAACGCTTCATTTACTTTTCTGCGATCGATCTTGCCACTGGCGTCACGGATATCAACACCTAACTCATCAAGGAATTTCGCCTTGATTGCAGGGCCGCCCTCAAAAAACCTAGCAAAGTCATTAAAACTAGACTCGCTTACCCCGCCCTTCCGCTCTAACGCCTCAAGTGCATACTTAACCTGATCGGTAGCGCCAAGATCTTTATACTCCGCGAAATCATCTGCAAACTTCTTATATGCGCCTTTTCTCGCCATTTGAACTGGGCTTGGTGCGCGAACCGTGTACGCATCGGAGCTAAACGCTTTGTTTGCGCGAACAGACGGATCGAAGCTCCTAGGATCGCCGACCAAGGTAATGTCGCCGAAGTTGTTAAACGGCACACCCTCTTTGGTGACAGCGATTGATGGCATCGGCGCACCGCCCATTTGAGCTTCTCGCGCTAATCGTTGCGGGCTTGTGTTATGAGCGAATAAAAGCCCTTTGACTCCACTTAATAGACTCATGACTTCTTCACACTCTTCTTACCGGAACACTGCCACCGCTTACGCGATAGCCGGAGGGGGGAGTTGGGGTCTTTGGCGGCTTTCGGGTACTGCTTCATTTGCTCATACGATCGAGCGCAGTAAGCGTCGCCTTTTGGCGTATTCGGTCGCACTTTGGCTCCTTTAGCACCATAGGAAACCTTTTTACCGGTCGATGTGACTTTGACCTTCGCCTTTCCTTTAGCCGGTTTAGGCACGGCCCTTCGCCTTCTTCTTGGCGGTTTTAGCGGCTTGCTTGAACGCTTTAGCCTTTGGGTATCCTGCTTCGTTAGGGCGAGCCATCCGCTCCTTAGCCCCTTCCTTAATTCTCTTACGCTTTGCGTGAATATTCGCGTACAGTCCGCGACCGCCCATTGCCATATCAAATGACCCCTTTAATCAATCTTTTCAAAGGTTGAGTCCAACTAGACCCACTAGCAGACCCATAAATACCCACAGCCGCATCACCGGCTAGGGTTAGTATACACGCGTCTGCCAAATCAGGCGACGATAGCCCGCGCTTCTTCATTTCGTCCTTGGATTCCAATCGCAACCGCCCAGACGAATTAAACGTGTAGCGGGGGGACGTTAGCTCAGCAAGCAGATCATCGTCCTTCGGTAACGCGCATCCGCGTTGCTCCAACCAGTTCTTCATCTTGCCCCATAGCTCAGCACGAAGATTCACATAAGCGTTCTTCATTGCCGGTGATTCGGAGACGTTAATGCCGATCGCCGGTAGACCGAGTTCGCGCAATCGGTCGACAACGCCGGAACCCAGACCGATCGAGTCAATATATATCGCGGATGGACGATCTAACGATTCCTCGGCGTCGTATTCATTCTTAATCGCGCCAACCAGTTGCATGAGATCAAGCCCCTGCCACTTCTTCACTTCGGTAATCACGTTGCCCTTCTTCTTGGCGAGCGCCGATTTATCGGAACCAAAGCGGGCAACGTCAATCCCATAAGTCATCTGCGAGAACTGGTCGACCTCGATGTCACGGTTCATCGCTTGCTCAACAACAGAGAATGGGATCATCGTGTCATCGTCTGACAACGGGAACTCGCCGAGTACGCGGACGCGATATGCGTTGCTCTCTTCGCCATACTTGATCGCCATCTCACGCACGAACTCTTTTGATACGCGCTTGGAGTGTTCGCAGTTGACGTGAAGCGTGAACCACTCGTCCTTCAGGCGATTGTGCGTTTCATAGAAGTAGCCGCTCGATCGAACAGGGTTCCCAAGCAGGATGGTGACCGCGCTGTGTCCTGACATAGAACCTGCCGCCGCTTCAAACACTGCCTCGGGAACACCGGATGCTTCATCGGCAACAAGCATGACGTGTTCCGAGTGGATACCCTGTAACGCTTCCGGTTGTTCGGCGCGTGACGTTCTGGCTGAAATGAACGCCTCGGTCGGCGATGGGCGTAGCTCGATGCGATCGCTTTTCACCTCAAGCAGTTCACGCAATGCCGGATCAAGCTCCTTCACCCATCGCTTAATCTCAGCAAACAACGCATCGAATAACTGCGAGGAAGTTGGGGCCGTGACGACGACCTTCACCGGATAACGCGTCAGCAGATACCAGAGCATCGCCCAACTTGCCGCCGTTGATTTGCCGACCCCGTGACCCGAGCGGACGGAGATCCGCCGGTTGCTGTCGGCGATAGCACGGAGGAACTGCGATTGCCAGTCATCCGGTTGGACGCCGAACACCTTCTCCACGAACAACACCGGATCGTTGCGGTACTTCAGGATGAAGTCGTCAAATGGATTTTGAATTTTCGTGGCTTCGCTCATTTCGCTCCTATACCCCTAGGGGTTACGCCGATGTGTGTCTCGTTATACGTCCACGCACCCGCCGAAAAAACCGCATGGGGGGGGTCACCGCGGCGGACTTATCCACAGATGGACGTTTTTTCGTGTTCAAGTTTTGACCAATCCGTGTCGACCGTTTCGTGACCTATCCACAGGCCAACAACGATCCCAACGAAATCAATAACTTACGTGGCAACGTTGACAAGTTACTTTGGCGCATAACTATCATTATGTTAAATCGCATTTACGTCTCCGGTCACGATGTGGTCACGTCGCCTCGTGTGCGCGTATCCACGTCGGTGAGTGTTTTCTTCGTTATTCGCCATCTCTTGGCGTCACATCGATTGCCTCACCCTCGATCACATCAGGTGACGAAAGCCTCTTGATCGCTTCTAAATACCTGTCTCCGATGTTGATCTCGGTACTGATCTGCATCTTCTCGCCCCATAGATGTGGATCCATGCGTGACGCTATCCAACGCTTGTTCTCAGCGATCACCCTTGCTCGTGCAGGATCAAGGTCACCTTTACGCACCTCCGTTAGCATCTCTTCGATGTCAGAGACGTGCCACTCAGCACGACTGATCCTTGCTCGCTCATAGCGTTCCTTCCTAGCAGGATCACGCGCTACCCAGTCATTGACCGTGTTGTACGCCATATCCTTGCGCTTGCACCAAGCATGAAGCGATTCACCTTGTGCAACGCAATCAGTGATCTCGGTTTCCAGTGCGATCGGATCAGCGCTCATCTCATACCATCGCTCACGTCGTTCTAAGTTCTTCGGCAACCGCTCACCCAGTTCACCCTTGTGTACTTTACTCACCATAATCAACCTGCTTCTCCTTTATCACCGCTTCCCAGAATGTTTGGCGCATGGCTTCGATTGACCCGTAAAGCATGAACAAGTCTTTCTCGCTACCACCAAACCAGAAAATAGGTTCCCCGTCTTCTTGGATAATCGTAAGCGCCATTCCACGCGGAACAATGCCACCCGTATCGATATCATCAGCCACGTCAAACAGCATCTTCTCCACAGCTTTCCGATTCTCGTCGTCAAAGTCTCTCGCATCGAACGGCTTCCCATTGATCCCAATTACCTTATCTACCACCCTGCTTCCTCGCTTGAAGTGACATCCACATGAGTAGTATACGCACCTGCGATCTGTTTCAAATGGGTCAACGCTGTTGGATTCTCGTGAGCCATCATCACGATGTCCGCCGCTGTGTACACGATGAAGTCGTCTCCTAGTTCACGCCCCAACGTTGCCGCGACGTATTCGGCATCCTGCGGATTCATCACGGCGACGGCTCGCCGGTCACCCACTCGCGTCTGCAAGTCGAACCACGTCATATCCGAAGGCGCGTATCCGTTCTCCAGTGCTTCCTTCTCCAACGCATCCACGCCTCGCTCCATGACGCCTAACCGTCTTGCGTACTCAAAGTCGTCTGCGCTTAACCGCGCCTCCTTCATCCGCCCATTCGCCTTTGCGAACTTCGCCGCTGTCTCCGCACTACACTTCGACGCTAATCGATCTAAGCTCCCCCAACGTGCAATCGCATCCATCTTCCTGCGTTCCCAACTTGCCTTCGCCTTCCGCGTCACATCGCTTGCATAATCATCCATCGTATTCCCTCTTCTTTTTACCAATATCCTGCGCGTTACTTTCGTGAGTCGTCACTGCGGAATGTCGTCAACGACAAGTGACGACTTCCGCATGACTGCGAGTAAGACAAACAACTTCCGCAAACCTCCGCAGACCCGTCCAAAACCATTGCGGAAGTTATCCTTTTCCCTTAGGGGATTTTAACGACTTCCGCATGCCCCACTTTCAACTTCCGCAGACTTCCGCAGACTTCCGCAAATGCCCCCAAACCTTCCCGTTTACAATCTTGCTAACGTGCGTCTTGCTAACCTCAAACTTATCTGCAATCGACTGCATCGTCAGCCCCTCCTCACGCAATTCCCTGATGAGGATCACGTCCTCTGGATCGAGCTTGCGCGTGTTGTGGTTTAGCCAGTACGGGTTAGTCGTCATGCTTTCTCACCCCACGCCTTGACCAGATACTTCCTCGATAGGCTCAGATTCCACGATGAATTAAGTTCTGCGCTGTAACTGTTGACGCCTGTCCCTTCGGCGAGGTTACGCCGACGCGTCAACCCATACTCGTCCCTGTTAAGACGCACCCAACGCTTCACCGTGTACACCGATGTACCGGCATCCTTCGCAATCTTCGTGTAGTTGCGTCCATCCTTGTACATATCCACGATGATGCTGATCTGTTCCTTAGTCATTGACGAACCCTCGTTCTTCTTTAATCGTTGACTCAGGCTTATGCATGACGCATAGCCCCTTCTTCTTCGTGTTCCCGCTTAGCATCTCGATCGTGATGTAGCCCTGATCGATCCAATCGCACATCGCCTTATTGGCCGCACGTTTTGTCATGCCAATGTTCTCGGACATCCACCTGACCAGATAACGATCTCCGGTCTGACTGGCATTGCTGAATGGGTTCTCACGGTTCCACCGTAGCTCGATCTCGCTGAACGTCTTATCGATCTGATCTTGGCTCACCTCGTCCTCAAGCCGACGCGCTGACTCAACCTCCGCTGTACGGTCCTCAAGCAATCCGGTCTTACCACGTCCGTAATAACGCACGTCCCTATCGATCAGGTCATTCGCCTTCACGACACAGCCACACACGATCGACTGCTTGTTAAGTGGTAATGCAAGCGCCTTACACGGTCCGACCTCAGCATCCCCGCTGATCGCCCACATCGCGTACACCAGACGCGCACCATCAACTAAAGCGGTTGACCCTCTGATCGCTTCACGCGCCTCCTCGGCCACTGTGATGCCTCTCAGGCCATCTTTACGCATATGATGTGCAACGATCAACGTGGCTCCGGTCTTAGCGCAGATCGAGGACATCGCTGTCCACCAAACCTGCGCCGCTTTTGGATCAGCATTAACGTCCGCCCAACAGAACGCCTGCAACGGATCGATGATGACCAACGCCACATCCTCCATATGCAATAGCTGATCCATCAGGTCGTGGTAATGCTCGGTCATTGAGACGACACCCATTCCCTCGTTAACCAGTGCAATCGCTCCCGTAGCGTCTGGAAGCGGAACAACGATAAGGTTTGGCGACGCTTTTTCGATTTCGTCCGACGTAGATATTTGAGCAAGGCGACGATGTACGGAGTCGGCTGAATCTTCTGCGGTGAGGAATACGACTTTTCCGCCCTTTGTAACACGGCCCCCAAAAGCAAACGGCGTGACTTCAAAAGGGTCATCCCCTCGGAATAGTGCGACCTTGAGCGCCAGATCGAGGAGCGCAAATGACTTTCCAATACCGCCTGACGCCGCGAGTAAAGCCGGAACACCTTGCGGAAATATACCTTCGACCAAATACTCCATCTCTGGCGGCTCTCCCTTAAAGCGAGAGACGTGCCAGTCTTCGAGATGTAATCGCGTTTGACGCTTCTCCTCCGCTTGTGCGGCCATGCTAATGGCCTCTCGCAGAACCGCCTGTACTGATAGCGCCACTTCACCTTGCTGTGCGCTGTCGTTGTCTGTGTCATCACTGTGTCCCCCTGACGTATTTTCTCTGATGCCCATTGCTTCCATTTTGGAACGGATAGCATTGAGCGTGTGTAGCTCACCGCGTTTCGCCCTAGCGAGTTGGTATCCCGCTTTCTCGGTGAACGCAGTAATGCCTCGGCCATCTTCTTCTAATGTCCTGCCGTTTCTTGTGGCGACGCGCATCTCATAAAGCTTCCACCCGTGTTCGATAATATCGTCGAGCGTTGGCATGGATGACGTGCTTTCGTAGTACGCCATGATCGTTGACAGGATCGTCTTCGTCATCACGGCTTCACGTCCGTCGTCGTACTGGCCGAACGGATTGGTGCTAGTGGATTGCATTGGCGCGTCATGCGTTCCCGCTGTCCCGCCTTCCACCATCGCGAGAACCCAGTTCGGAGCATCGGCGATGTCGTCCATGTCATAGGTGTAGCGATTACCTGACGCGTGACGGCTTGGCGCGGTAACGACAAATCCACCTTCGCCTCGCACGTCGATGCCTTTGCCGATCAGGTTGGTATCGGTCTTAACGTGGAATCCATCCGGCGCTCTCAGAAAGATGTGCTTGCCACCTGATCCGGTCTTCGCTGTTGCAGTGATCGGTAGGTCGTCATGCGCCATCTGAACCTGATCGAGAGTCTCCAATCCGGTCTTTCCCTGACCCGTGTCCACGTCAATCACAAACACGTTGCCGCTGATACTGCCAGTGACTACTCCGATGTTATGGCTATGCTCCATCCCATCGAACCAGACAAGCAGTTGATCGTCGTCCGCTTTCCTTTTCGTGAAGCGTTGCCAGTTCACCGCCGGATGCTTACCTGCGTTCCTGCACTCATCTTTCTTCTTGCAGGTGCAGATACCGTCTTGGTCGACGGTGTACACCGGTATTACGCTGAATCCCAAGGATGCGTAGTATCTGGCCCACTCCAATAATGTGTTTGGTTGTTCCATATTCTTCCCACAGAGCTATCTTGTTGTTAGAAAAAAACGCCCCCCGAAGGGGGCTAAGTCACCCGCTTATCAGGTAGTCTTCCTAGCTCTAGTGGAAGCCGGTTTGGTGTTGAACAAATCATTCAACACGTCAATGCCTTCGCTGACCGCCATGTGACGATCCGAGTTGGCGAACTGGATATTCGACCGTTTCTCGGTCACCTTGAATACCGCCTGCACTTGGTCTGGGTTAATCAAGACCTCCGTGCAATCCGGTGTGCTGAGTTTTACTAACATCGTCATCCCCTCAGAACTCATCATCGTCTGCCGGGGCAGGCGTTGGTGCAGGTTGAGGTGCAGGCGCAGATGCGACCGGCGCTTCTGTTGTTCCGCCTGACAGTTCCGCAGGACGGTCCACCCACTTCTTGACCTCGAACTGAGGGATCTTCGTGTTGCCCTTACCAACCTTCATCGGAGTCGAGCCAGTGATCTGCACGACTGGCGCTTTCCCGGACTTGAACTCCGGATTTTCCTCGCATTGGTTATACAACTCTTGGATGAACGTCAGGTTGCCAAAGGTATTTGCGCTAAACTCACGCACCGGCTCATCGCCGAACAGCTTTGTGCTGACCACATCAATCCGGAACCCTAACTTGTAAGTCGGGTTACCATCACGGTCCTTCTCTTCAGGCTGTGGCAGTCGATTAGTGATACTCGGCCACGGAATCCAATCGCGCCCTTGCGAGTCGATCTTTAACCAACCAAGCTGTAACCCTGCGATGTCAAATACCGCAGGAGCGTCCCAAGTGAACTCAGTCTTTCCTTCAGGTGAACTCATTTCCCATGAGCTAATGGATGGACTGAAACGAATGTACGGCTTACCCTCACCGCCTCCTAGATTTAATGGCATTTCTACTTCTCCTCTTTTGTGTTTTCGATTTGCCGTTTTGCTTCTTCTACGATGTCATTGAGCGCAGGCTCGCCGTCCCAGTAGAAGCTCTCTTCGTCGTGCGGCACACCGGCCACAAGATCGAATGGGTTTTCGCTCAGAGCTAAGAACTTGCTCATGCGAACAATGGAATCCTTGAATCGTTTCAACGAACGCTGATACGTTTCATCGTCTAACTTCAGGATGTGATACGCGTTGGGTTTGCCCTCTTCCTTCGGACTCGCATACGCGAAGTACACGTCAGGGTTGTTGCCATGCGCTCGTTTGTAAAACGCCGCCTGCATCGCGTGTGACGTTGACCAGTCGCTCGGAATCCGTGCAGTGGTCTTTAGGTCCACGATCGTATGCTTGTTCGCGTCGTTCGCGTAAAGAAAATCGAGATAGCCGATCACGTCGACCTTCTCGTGAGGTTGATCGCCGAACCGACATGGCAATCCAACTTCCCACTGGCCGTTGAACGTCTGACCGACCGGCGGGAGTTGTGGCTTACCAATGCCGAAGTCCGTTTCCAGTTCGATCATCGCGTCGATGCTATTCATCAGATAGCGATACAAGCGTGTACGCTCTTTCTCAACAGCGTCGTTGAGGTTGATCGTACCCTTCAGGTGATCGAACTTGGCTAAGGTGATATCGTGCGCCGTTTTAAGGTCTGCATTATCAAAGATCCACGCGTTCAATCCATCCTCAGTTGCGATCCCACGCCAAGCTGACGCGCCCATTGAAAACTTGTGGCCGAATAACGCCTTGGCTATCCATGCAGATGGACTGCCCGTAAACATATTTACGGCGCTAGGGCTAAGATGGCTGATGCCATGATGTTGGAATGGATTCATTCTTCTCACTTTCCTTATCGGGTTCTTGAACTCGAAACCGAATCTATCTTTTTTAATGTGCGCCCGCAAGCGCATATTGATCCCATTCTGATTCCAGAACTCCGTGTCCTCAAGATCCTTGAACGGATGCGGCGGGAGGATGGGCATTATTCGCCCATCAACCGTAGCTCGTTGATGATTTCAGACAGCAAATGATTTGTGTCGTCCACGAAATCATCTGTCAGTTCCTCGTCGTCGGATAGTATTTCAATCGAATCTCCAACCAACTTCAAGAATCTGCGTTTCGCCTCCATCCCCCGATAGCGGCAAATTTCGGCTGATTTCGTGTCCCCGTCAGCAAGCCATTCTTGCTCTTGATTCCTCATGCTCAATATGCGGCCAATGACACTGCGATACTGCTTACACAAAAGCTCGTTCGCGAAATTGAACGTGTTACATTCGCAAGGGATCGCGCGAATCCAGTTATGAAAGATATCGACTGATTCATCGATGCGAATTTCAGGAAGGCTTTTCAAAGTTGTTGATGTCATTTTCGTATCCCCCATGAGACGGCTTACGCCGCCTTCCCAAATGTGTGTGCAAACGCTTCCTTTTTCGCCGCGTCTAAATCATCTGTTATTAGTCGAGACTGAAAGGTTACAAGGCGCGTTCTCTGATGTACGAACTTTGTAACCACAATAAATCGGCCTTCTTTGTTTTTGAAAATAGCAGAATCGTAATTTCTGTATTCCTCATTACTGAATTGGTCAACCAATTCCATATGAGCAAGATCAGCGGCGGCAATTTTTGGTGCTAATGTAGTCATGTTTTTGTCCCCTTTGGACTTGATCCAGACTTCATAATACTAGGTTCTGTACCATTTGCAACAACTTTAGGCAAAAAAAGTTAGTCACCGTCTTCGTGCATCTTGGCAAGCACATTCAGCCGAGCAATATCTAGTGTCACTCTTGGGCTAAGACCGCCCTTGACTCGGTACTCAAAGTTCTCATGCCAGTCTGGATTGCGGCATGGCCTCCAGTCGTTCGACGAACCATACGCGATCCGCGTAGAGTCCACGCGGAATTCGATCTCCGCTCCATCGGCCCATGCGTGTATCGCCTTAGCGTGTTGATGTGGTTTCGGCATCAAAGTATTCCGCTTGCTCGTTGTCTTTGCGGTAGTGGTCTATCGACTCCAACGGACACACGACAAAGTAGTCTCGCTTGATAACCAAGGCGCATGACTTTCCCCCTTGCTGACAGTTGTGCGCGTACTTAACGGCCAACCGCGAATCTCGAAACGATTTAGTCTTCATACTTATCACTCAGCAAAAGCCAGAACGCAAAAGTGAAAGCGACAAAGACAATCAGCGCAATTTCTTGTCCGGTAAAATGCATTGCTGTCCCCATAAGGCGATCAACGCGGCTTCCGCTCGCCCGTCATCCTTCACGCGTTTAAACCGATCCGCTTGATCGGGCCATAATTGAGAAGCCAGTTCACGCGACGACGCCTTGTCGTTGCCAAGTTTGAAATGCTTCTTCCATGTTTGCGGTCTGACGCCTGTCACGTCCGGCGTCATCACCCATGCAACCGCCTCAGCGATTCCACTTGCCTGCCCGAACGCAAACATCGAACTGACGCCTTGATTCGGTCTGGCGTTGACGATCTCGATGAAGGCGTGTTCAAGCTTCTCGAACTGGAGAATCTCGTACAACGCCCTCGCGTCAATGCGTCGTTTCTTCTTCCCGCCGACCGTCACCGAGACTGTCGGCATATCGTGTACCTCGACAAGTTTGTTTCCATCCAATAGTGCGACAGCCCCACTGATGCCGACATCGATTCCTAAAATCAAACGTTCGTCTCCGCAACTTCGCGAGAAAGTCGTTGGATAGCATCGCGAATTGCAGTAACACTTGCTTTTCGTGGAGATGAGGCGTTCTGCAACCAACGCCAAAAAGTAGCTCGGCTAACGCCTGCTTCGGAGAGGACTCTTGCACGACTAACTCCTGCTTTGGTCATTTCGTTTTGTAGCTTATAAGCTACATCGAACGCTTCTTGGTTTATCACTTAAAGTAATCCTTTGGGAACAATGATTTGTTGCAAGTGTAACGCAAGACGACATCGGACAATATGGCAAGCACCGTAAAAAACAGTGCCACCAACGTAAACACGATTAGAAAAACAGCCGCTTCAACCATTTTCTTTGTCCTTCTGCTGAATGATTTCCTTCACCTTACCATTCATCTGATACACGGTGACTTGCGTAACGTTGTACATATCCATCCAAGTGCTTGCGATGTAACGTGCCGCGCCTTGCAGTGGATAGCGTTCATTTGCCAACTCAATCCCATCGGCGTCGTAACGATTCACATCCCACTCTTTCCAGAACGGGTTGTACCGAACGACGACGTGCAGGACTGGCTCCAAACGTGGAGCCGCCTTCTTTTGCTTGAGGCGCAGTGCCTCGATGATTGGTTTCCAATCCATTTTACTTCCCCTTTGTTATTAGCCCGGAGGGCAGGCTTACGCCTGCTCCTTTCCCAAAAGTGCTTCAATGTATGCGTCTGCGTCTGACTTCAATTTCATCTCTTCGACCTGCTCGTCAGTGAACCAGTCACACCCGTAAGACACAGTGCTTCTTTCAAACTTGTCAGCATCGATGATCGCGCGGATTGGGTTGTACATGTAACCGTCACGATCTTCGATCTCAGAAGTGACCATGCCTTTCTTAGTGAGCGAACCGATAACGCCCTTGACCATTGGTACGGTAATGCAAAGACAGCTAGCAAGATCGTCAATGTATGCCGCGTCATCTGACATGCTGTGGTCAATGATCATGTTGTAAACATCAATTTCAAGTTCAGTGAAGGTTTTGTTTTCCATTTCGATCTCCTTTAGATCATGTTTAACAGTCTTCATTATAATCACTCTTGTACCATTTGCAACACTTAGGAGTAAAAAAATGCCCACCGAAGTGGGCGAAGTGTCGTGTAGGGGGCTACACGATGAGGGAACTGTTAGCCAAGTAAACCATAGGGTTGCGTAAACCGCGATGGAATTGTGTAGAACCTTGAGGTAAACGGTTGGTACTTGTACTCGCGTGGTGTGAAGTCTGGGAACTGCGTTGGCTCGCCTGTCTCTGGATCGATCTCCGCGACCTCTTGAGGAATAATTAGCGGTTGATCGTCGTCACCGCCTCCACCCATTTGCGCTTGACGCGCTTCAAGCTCTGAGTAAGGGATTAACCGCTCGCCGATCATGTCGCTAAGCAACCCACCATGTGACGTTGAATACTGAAGGCGCTCGCCACCTGCAAGCGGTGTGTACTCCTTGGTATCCAATCGCCCAACTAAAGGAGTGACACCCAAAGCACCCGTTACTGCGTTTCCGAAGAAATCTCCAAGCATATTATCGCTTGTCTTCTCAAGCGTTGTCTGCCCATCAAAACGTTGAAAGGTTCCAGTGCGGGGGTCTAAAACGCCTGCACGTTGATTAGAATAAGCGCCTGTTCCTCCAAACGAATCAAACACTTTCTCAAGGAAGTTGCGATCGTCCGGTGTTCCGGCAGGCGTTGGTGCGCGTCCCATGTCGAATTGAGAAATCTGCGTCCCGCCTAACGGATTATATGTACCCGCAGGTGCGCCGCCTTGATACGAAATTTGCGAAGGCGCATAGGGTGAAGCCGTTAGTCCGCCGTAACCGAACATCTGCTGTGGCGAGCGTTGGAAAGAATCGTATGGCATAACAGCCACTTTCGATCCAACGGCAAGCGGTTGATTGATGAGGTTCGGTGCGAACGATGGGGTGACGCCGACTGACCCTCTTGCCGCAGGAGATCCGTTGCCTACATTTGTAGATAAGTCTGGGCCTGTGTCGTAACCCATCGCGGCGTCATAGGCATCTTCCATCGCCGCATAATCGGATGCTGACGGTTGACTATCACCTCGATCGCTGTCGCCTCCGCGATCTGACGATGTGCTACTTGAAGCCGAGCCTGCGGAATCCCCGCCAAAGCTAGTGCCTTCAAAATCTCCGGCTGACCCGCCTAGTGAATCTGTACCCCATCCCATTATCTTAACAAGCCTCCCATGCCCATCTGACGCATCTGCTCATCAGTGTAGATAGTAACAGGTTTATCCTCCATTGCCGGAGAAAGCAAACTCGGCAACCGCGCCGCACGTCCCCCGCCTACTGCGATGTTCTCGATTGCTCGTTGTGTTGGTAACTGCGCCTCAACGCCGCTGAGAATCCTGCGCTGTTGGTAAGGCGCTGTCTCCATTAACATCTCACCGGCACGTTGAGTGACAGCGGAACGCCGCGATGGGAGGTTCGATACGATGCCTTCAAGCAAACGCTGTTGAACTTGTTGCATTGGCGACTGAAGGATATCTAACCCCTGACCTTGCATCATCGCTAAGTTTTGAGCGGTGTCTGAGCGAGGAGTCATTGCCTGACCAGACCTTGCCATGCGCGATTCGCGGCCAAGGCGTGTCAACAGATTGGTGTAAACCTCATCTGATTGCTCGCCGACCATCGCCTTGAGCTTCGCCTTCGCTTCCTTCGATTGCAAGATACGCGTTGCGTAGTCTCGCCCTTCCACATCGAATGTACGAACTAAAGCGTTTAGTGCTGACTGGATGTATGCCTTACGCGCGTCTTCGCCTAGCCCAGATAAATCCTTCTCGACCTGAGCCGCAGTACGCGACTTGCCTGCCGCCTTCTTGCCTAGCTCGGAAGCAGTCAGTACATCAGAGTTCGCCTTGTATGCGGCTTTCGCATCAGCGTATCCGTCGACCTTAGTCCGCAACAACAGATCCATGTCATCGGCAAGACCTTTATATCCTGCTCCGCTAGTCCGCGTTTCGCCAGACAACCCTTTGCGGCCAATGTCAGCCATCTCCCGCTGTACTTGATCAAAGAAAGCGAAAGGTGCAGTAACGTTTTTGCCTGCCTTTAAAGTGTCAACGACTGTCTTGTAGCTTGGAACTCCGTCAATCGAATCAGCATCCATCTTGCCTGCGGCAACCAACCGACGCATATCAGAGATGACCTTGTTGTAAACAGACTCAGAAATCATGTCGTCGTCAAAGAATTTATCAAAGCCCATGTCGCGGATACTTAATTCTGGGTTCGCTTCACGGATTGGTTGATACGCTTTGTACGCCGCATCATCTCGGATCAGCCGCAACACGTCTGCGTCTAGCTCTTCAAATACGTCAACGCCTAACCCTTCGCCGAAGTCACCAACAGCCTGAGATACGCGAGTCGGCGCGTCAGTCATCCGCTCCGTAAGAAACTTGCCTGTCGCAACATCGAAATCCTGCTCGCCGCCCATGCGTGTTGCTTTAACTGTTTTCTGCGCTTGTCCGCCAATAATGTCGGCAAGTGTTTCAGGCATTTCATCGCCTGTCGCTAAACGCTCAGTGACTTCAGACGAAACGCGTGGCTCGTCGCCACGGGCAATCGTTGACGCCACACGCTGTTGCGCTACTGACTCAACGGGTTGCATGGATTGAAGCAAACGCGTACCACCGCCGATGGCGCTTTGTATTGTTGCGCCTCCGACCCCGCCGATAATTCCTTCCTGAACGCCTTTCTCAAACCGCTCAGCTTCCGTCTCGCCTCGGCCATAACCACCAAGGAAACCTTCTCCTGTACCAACGGCTGTCGCTTTAATACCTTCTCCGGTAAACGTTGGAGCCGCCGCAGGCGCTCCGCGTGGAGCCATCCGTGTTGCAGGCAATACCGCCTTGCCGACTGTCGTTGCGCCTTTAAGCGCCAACCCCGCAGGGAAGGCTAATGATGGGAGCGCACCCGCAATTTCACCGGCCATCGCTCGCATCGGATACTCGCCTTCATAAGCCGCTTTACCCGCACGGACCTTTGCGACTTCTTGCTCGTAAGTTCCATCGCCAATAGCAGACTTGGCTAACGCCTCAATTTCATCCGCGAAACCGAAAGTAACGCCTTGGGCCACAGAGCGCATAAAGCCGTAATCAACAGATTCGTTTTGGTAATCAAGAATTAACTTCTTAAACGCGTCAGGCTTAACGCCTAACTTTATCGCCCGCTCTCCTGCATCATCGAATGACGCTCTGTCTTTTGCCGCTAAAGCTCTAATCGCATCAAATACTGTCGACTGAACTAACTCGGCGTTAGCTTGAAGGCGTTGGTCTTGTTCGCTCATTGAGAACTCCCACTTGTCTGGCTAAGGAACAAGTCTGCCAACTCCTTCCTCTGGTCTTCGCTTAACGAAATACCTTTCCTGTATTCGATCAAGTCTGTAACCCCTAATGAGTCAGCCCAAACAGCAAGCGAAGGATCAAGCTGTGCTTTTTCAGCGTAAGCGCGTTGGGTTTCGACTTGCTTCTGATAATCCATCTCAGCCGCTTCTGCTAGCTTGATTGCCGTTAAGCGGATAGATTCAAAGACTTCTCGGCTAATCGATGACTTACCTGCCGCGCCTGCTAACATCCCTTTCAATTGGTTAAACAGACCACCTGCCCCAGTCGCCATTCTGACTTCGCTATCCCGAACAACAGATGTCGGATCAAGGGATTTCATCAAACGGAACACAGCGGCGATTGCATCCATCGGATTATCGTCTTGCCCAAGAACAGTAAGGTCGCGAGCCGCTTGAACAACAGCCGCCCTTTCATCGTACTCGCCTTTCTTGAACTCTTTCCCAAGGTCTGCCGATGCTTTTCTGTACTCAGATGGCTTTAGCTCGCCGACAAATGCTTTGTCATAAAGGCTCTTCGCTTGATCCAAATACTGCTTAGATAACTCAGAGTTCACTGGAGCCAACTTGGTTCCTAAATCTTGGTACACCTGACTTAAACGAAGGTCTTGCTTCTTGTCGTCAGGGAGTCTTTCGTATTGCTCACCAAGCTGAATCGATTCGGCGGCGGTCTGAGGTTGTACCCCGCCAAGGCTTTGAGAAATTAAGTCTGTCGTCGCTTGCGTCTTTTCTAATTCACGCAACGCTTTGAGCTTATCTAAATTAAACTTGTCTAATTGCAATCGCGTAGATAGGTCTTGCAGTCCACGTTGTTGCGCCTGACCCATGACCTGCTGACCGTATTGAACCGCTCCGCCGTAACGATCTTCGCCTCGACGTACTGGGCGACCAATCGCTTGCATTGTCGCGAACAACCCCTGAAGAGCCGCTTCGCCTTGCATATCACCAAGCAACCCGTTTGCCGCTTCACCGCCTCCAAGTAATCCCTGAACGCGTGGCGACTTAGCAACTTGCTTCGAGATGCGCTCTGCGCCCTCTAATCCACGTTGCCCGGTTTGCGCCAATTGTTGCATCATATTTGCAGTCAAAGGCGCAGATGCCGGTGAAGAAAATTGCCCGGACAAATATTGCTCGTTCGTCATCGTGTTAGGCGCTAACGGGTTCTCAGAGATCATCCGTGTCTGAGAAAATGGAGCAACTCGTATTGGTCTAATCATGGTAGCTCCTTACGAAAACGGATTAAAAGAGTCGGGTAGAGCGCCGAACCCTTTGCCGACCATATAAGCTGTTGACCCGATTGCACCTAAGTTACCGAGCAATGACTGGAACTGCGATGGCTGTTGAACTGTTGGAGCGGCCCCTGCCACTTGTGCGCCATACCCTAACGGAGATAGTCGAGCCTGAAGCGACTGATAAGGGAAAGCCTGCGATCGGAGATAGTCCTGGTAATCAGCTTCCATTTGCGATTGTTGCAAACCTCGTTCTTCGGCCCCTAACGTCCGAAGCACATCAGCATCAGCATATCCTAATTGGCGAAGTTGATTAGCGCCTTGCGATAATGCGGAAGCCCCTGCCAATCGAGTTTGAGCTTCTGTGGACATCATGTCAGTCGCTCGGTCAAACGCGGAAGCGTATCCTCTTCCTATCACGTCACCCATTTGCTGACCAAATCCTTTCAACGCTTCCGCTTCAACAACGCCTTGGCGTGATCCGCCGAACGCCCCTGCCTGAGCCGCTCCCGCACCTAATCCCTGAAGTGTTTGTGTTTGTTGCTCACGCAGTTGACGCAATGTCGGATCAAGCGCCGCTTGCAAATACGGGTTCATGTATTGTTGAACAACCGACGGATCGGTATAGGAGAAGTCAGCAACACCAGAAGCAACGTCGACTGCTTGCTCGACTTGAGGCATCCCAAGTCCAAGTTGTGCAAGTTCAGCCGCACGTTCACGTCCTGCTAACTCAGTCGGTGAAAACCCTGCGACACGCTCTCCGGTGTACGGGGTGTACCCTAAGTTAGAAACGTCTTCTGCTTGCCTTAATGCGGATGTCGAGTATCTCTGAAGAACGTCCTCGTAGTCACCGCCAAAATTCGTTGTAAACGCCATGCTTATCTCCGGCTACCTTGCTTCAGGTTCATGCGAATTGTACCAAATTTAAACCCGTCATCCCGCGTTGCTTCTAGTTTAACGCGCATTTGACGTGCTGTCAGACGCACATCGATGTATCCGTCTGACTCGTTAATCGTGTATTCCGTATCTGAGTATGACCCCTCTGGCGTATTCTTGATGCCAATGGTCGCTTTTAATGAGGGTAGGTTTTCGTAATCATCGGCGATAATCCGATCAACAACAGCAAACCTATCACCTTGCCCCAACTCAATAGGGCCACTAACTGCGTACACTTCTCCGACTCTTGATGTGCCGTCATTTGTCCAGTCAGTCTCATGCCGGTAAAGGATATTGTCATCACCAACGGCGATCGGGTCTGGAAACGTTCCTTGGTCATGCCAACAGGTTCTTGATAATGCGCCCACAACCCAATGATTTAATCGATAGTTCCAGATAATGTATTTGTCATTTTCATTTGACGTGGATGATGGGTAGAAGAACCAAATCTCCCCAAACTGCGAGTTGTGTCCGCCTGATACTTTCGCTTGTTGGTTTCTGTTAATGCCGTCAGTTACGTCTAAGAGCGCATCGCATTGCAATGGTGCGATCACCCCGTCATATTTCCAGAACCCTGACTCAGAAAGCCAGACTGCTGTATTGCCTGTTACGACAACGCTATTTGGCCCAACAACTCCACAGTCGTCACCAACCCTTTCAATGCCATAGACGAACGGCGGGCCAAGATACCGCATCAAATGACAGTCAACGTCTGTCCATATAAGGATGTCATTACCGACTCGTTTAGCAGTTCTAATTCGACCAGATGTTTCGAGGTCTAAATCGCCTGCAAGGTTGTTCGCTGATGGCGTCCAAGTTGTGTTGTCCTCTTGATCGGACCATTGAACGCGTCTTTTGTTGCCGTCAGCGCCCAAGCATACAAGATGCCTTTCGTTGGTAACAATAATTCCAACGTTGTCGTCAGGCGCATTAGCAACAACTTGTGCAGGAGTCGCAAAAGACAGTTGCCATTCGTAAACTAATCCATCTGAGGTCGAGCAAGCGACAAGATACTCGCCCCAGTTATCGAGGGACCATGTTGTCGCATCAAGCGCAACGGATGTTGTGCGCTCAGTTCCGTAGTCTCCGGTGTTAAAAATCCCTAGACCATATCCGTAGCCAATGATTGTATCTTCGCGTCCTGCGCTGAAGCCGGAAGGAGTGATGTCATACATCAAACCGCCTTGAGAGGCGTACAACTTCTCATTAGTACCGATCGCCATGTACTTGCCGGAGTCGTTGCCTCTCCAAGTAAGTATGTTTCTGGCTTTACCGTCCAATGCTCCGTTAGTGCTATCGAATTGCTCCCATCCCCCCACTGGCTCAAGACGCCCTTCGCGCCAACGCACTAAGTTTGTATCGAACCATCGCCCTTTTGAATCGTATTCTGTCCCGTTGCGGTAAACGCCTGCCGGTATGTCGAGTGGTACTAATGGCATTAGTTATCCTCAATGCTAAAACTGTTGTGCTTTCTCGCGTTCTCTTCTGCTGTCACAATCTGCGTATTCGCATCGTTGTGTAACCCGCAGACAAGTTTATGCGCTAAAGGCACAATGTGGTCTACCACATATTCTACGCCAGTTTCCAGTGTGAGTCTCTGCGCTTCTAGATACTTGAGTTTCATACGACGTTCGCCTTCTTCGGTGAACACCGACGCAAGCAGTAAACGCTTCCGTCTAATTCGATTGTTATCCCTGTATAAGTGCTTGTGCTTTTGGTAATGCTTGCTTGCGGCCTCCCGCTTCTTTCGTTTGTACTCAAGGTTACCGTATCCCTTCCAGTAACCTTTGATCGTTCGTTCTCGATTTCGCTCGTTAATGCAGTCGCAACAGTTCTTGTTACTGGTGAAGCGGGGCGCGATGTGTCCACGGCTACATGGAACATTGGTGAAGTAGTAATCACTGCCACTCGCAATCGCCTCTTTGCGAGTCTTTGGTATCCCTTCCATCGACTCGCGCTTTCACATCAGTCCATTAACTCGAAATGCGGCGCATCGATAAACGGTCGCTTACCTTGCGAACGGCGCAGATCGACGTAATCGTTCATCGCTTCTTCCATTGTGCCGTCATAATCGCAGATGTCGTCAATATGCCAAGCCGCACCCCAACGCACTTTGACGCCTTCCGCTTGAGCCGCCATCTTTACTGCATCAGCGATGTCGTCGTAAGTCGTCACTTCCCACGAAACTTGATTTGAAATATATCCAACAAGGTCAACCGCCTTTCCTTCCAAGTGCTTCGATTTCATCGTTTTGCTCGCGCCCTTGGAAACTAACTCTTTCTGCCGCTCTTCTGTTCGTAATCCTTCGGATACGCCGAAATCGACGTTGCTTAGTTTGATTGCCGCGCATACTACTTTAACCAACCTTTCGTCGACGCCATCTAACCGGCTGAGTGAACGTTGTGATAACTCGTACATTATTTACCCTTCTTTAGTGACATTAACTTATCTGCACCCTTCACCCCGAATGAGGCTGTGACTGCGATAAACAACAAATACTGATACCAATCCGGTAACTGGTTTAGTGCTGAGAACGCTTCGTTCATGCGAGCAATAATCTGCGGATCGTCCATCGCGACTGAGTAAGCAACGGCAATCAAAGGTGCGCTTAAAATAAAGGCGAACCATTCATCTTTGATGCTCCCCTTAGTAGCATCAGCCATCTTCGATTCCCAATCAGCGTCATTGTTGATCGCGGTGATCTTACGCTGTTGGATTGCCTTCTTCTCTTCCGCCTTCCCTTTCAGAAAGTCCTTGCCCAACTCCAACGCCGGACCCAATAACATTTGCAACATTTCTTATCGCCTCCACTACTTTCCTTCCGCACTTATCACAACGACCCGTTGGACGGAATATCAATTCAGACCCGCACTCCGCAATGTATAAACCTTGTTTATACACATAAGCGCAGGTTTTCATTACTTCTTGGCCGCCATATTACTGAAGCCGAAGTATGCGCCGATGATGACCGAGATCGATCCGTAGTAGATCGTACTCATATCAGCGAGCAACGTTGATGCGCCTGATAGCCCGAACGCCTCAGTCGCAACAACCGAGAATGGGAACAGCAAGATACCGCTTGCCGCCATATAAGTGATGCGTCTTTGAGCATCTCTTTTGGCATCGGCGTCGTCCATTTCTCTTCGTCGATCCTCAAGGAGAAGCTCCCGTTCTTCAGGATCGATTACACCGTTACCATTCATGTCGTATTTCTGCATCTCTTCTGTCATTGCATTTGCACCTTATCCGTTTGTATGCACACCGCCTCATAGTTAATCTTTGGCTGTGGGGCGGTCGCCATGAAGACGCTACGCGCTTCAAAGCATTTATCCATTGATGAGTAGAAACTGTTTGGCTGAACGTAGTAGCGATCGGAGTCGAGCATGATGATAAACAGTATCCAGATCATTGCTTAGCTACCTCGGTGACTAATAAGAAACAAGACAAAGGCCACGGCCCCGCCCACCATACCGAGAGTAAAAATGCCAACAGCACCATAAGTGAGTGCAGTCTTGATGGCTTTCTTCTTAGCCAGTCGCTTAGCTTCTTCACGCTTCTTTTCGTTTTCCCGCATTTGTTTACGGTTAGCTATGAACTTCTGGTAGTCATCCCACAGTCCTGCCCGACCGTTATAGATAAACATTTGCTTAATTTCAGCTTCTTTCTTGCGAATATCCTCCAAGGCGAAGAAAGCATCCATGTCACCATCTTTAGCTTTCTTTTCTATTTCGCCTTTAGCGTCAGCCAATTTAGTCAGTTGTGGCCCCATTTCGCCAACAGACTGCACATGGCCCGCAAATTCTTTGATCGCTCCAATGGCTTCGTTTGCAATTTTAATGGCCGCTATGGCCTCAAAAATCATCTACGCAACTCCAAATATAGAAATGGTCGCAGACGGAGATGCAGGCGCAAACGCTGTTGCGGCTGTCCCGTGGATGTCGAGATCGACATCATCGACTGCGAACACTGCTTCTAGGTAATCCCCCGCTGATACAGTGAACATACCGGCACGGCTAACAACGATTCTGTCGTCGTTTGATGTCAGCGTCGTGACGATTGTGGAGTTGGGAACGTCTGTTCCATTGATGCGCGGCCATATCCAAATCTTCTTTGCGCTTGAGTTCTCCGAATGGAGTTCAGCGGAAAAGTCGATTGCGTATGTGCCTGCGTTTGTGAAGTTAATCCGGCTAGTGGTTGTGCCGTCGACTGCGACACCGTTTGAGTACCCAGTGCCTTCCCATGTGATTGCTGTGGCTGTGTTGATCGTACCTGCATCATGTTCGACGTTTGTGTAGAAAGCGCCGTATGAACCAACAGCGTTCGACCCAAAGCCGAGCGGACGGAATACTCCGTTCACCGAGACTACAACTTGATCGATATTTGGGTCGTAGAGGAATACGCCGTCTGTTTCGGCTGACTCATTGCCGTAACGGTGCTGAAGTTGAGTGCGTATCCTGTTTAGATACGTATTAAGTTGAGTCGCCCAATGATACCAGTTAGTACCATACGGGCGAGGGGGTTGGGATTGGTATGCCATGTCACTTAGCCCGTCCTTCCATGATACGGTCTAGTTTAGCATCTAACGCCTCAAGCCGGTCGATCACTCGATTCATATCGTTATGGACTTCAGCTTTTGTGACGTATTCTTTTGCGACTTCCTCGCGTGTGCGGTTAAGCAGAATCGATAACCGTTGTTGCTCTGCCCACATTGTCTTAGCAAACCACGACATCGCGGCAAAAGCCGCTGTCAAAACAATGTTCCAGAGCATCATATCCATCGTTAGATTTCTTCAGGCCAGTCGTTAACGGGAGCATTACCCGTAGGCACCCCGTCAGAGTCCACAGGAACGTCGTAGAGAGCCATAAACGCCGCATGGTCTGCCACACCATTGATCGCTGTCTCAATCGTGTTAGAGGCTGTTCTGACTGCCGCACGGTAGGTTGTCACTTCGGAAGGGACAGTGTATTCAGTCACCTCTGCCGCCTTGACAACGTGCCAGTCTGTTGGTGCCAAGAGTCCAGATGCCTGTGCCTTGACGGTATCAATTGCGACACTCTTGAGTCCCTTGACTAAATCTTCACCACTGCCTGTATCATCCAGTGCCTTCGGTGTGCCATCGCCTGTGTAGAAGCGTGAATCGTACTGGACAGGATCATCTACCCAGACAAGCCCTACGGCAATCTTCTCTGCATTGGTTGTGCGTGACCACCACTGTGATGGGTACTTGATGCCATTGTTGTCTGTCCAGACTTGGCCTTCACGCTTTCTTAGACCTGTGTAAGTCCACATTGTTCGTTATCTCCTATCGAGCGTTTGAATATTTAAATGGGTTTTCGGCAAAGGCCATGTAGATGTATGTTACTGCGTCACCACTCAGACCAGTGTCGCCTCTCACTTTAAATCCGTTACTCAGTATATCTATATCGTTATTTGGAGAAGTGGTGGCTTTGGCGGCGGAAGTATCGGCTCGTTGTATTTCTGAAGCAACATTATAAGTATTACGTTTTGTATCCCAGATGCCCCAGTTACCTACTGCATCAATATTTTTTATCATAATCCAAGCGGGTCTGAATCCGGTGTAAACAAATGCGTTGTCCGTAGAATTATTTCCTTCATAAGTACCTATTTTGCTGAATCCATCGACTGAGTGGAAGCAGTAGGCGATCATGCCACCGTTAGAGTTTGTATGCTTACGGCTACCAATAGAAAACACAGAAGTTGTAGGCGCAGTGCCATTAAAGAATCCAGTGTCAGATGATTGCGCTAAAGTTCCACTAGCGGAAAACAAAATCAAACGGTATGAAGCTGAAGTTAATCCTGAATGGTATACAGCACCATCGTAGGTATCTAACGGCTTGAACATAATCATTTCTGGAGCTTGTGATAGACCGTGTTTCACGGTGCTTGCCGTGCCGTCAGTTCCGGTAGAGTCTCCAGTATACGAAACAATACTAAACCCTGAGTCTGTGCTGACTTTACCAGAGCTATCAATAGTTCCGATACCTGTTTCACTCGCATCATTGCTGAATGACGTTGGAGCTTTCCAGTTCCAAGCGACAAAATCTTCACCGGATGTATTAACCTCAACTTCACTACCTACGGTAAAACCATTTTTGTTGAAATCGAGAAGACCATTCGGCTCATCTGTTTCAGCAGTATTAGCATTTGAGTAGATAGCCTTTTGAATACCCCGTACTGAGTCATACAGGTGATGCTTATCGGCTTGGTCACGGTTCTTAATCCACACAAAGTCAGGTGACTCAAGGTTCTGGTCATCGACTGTGATGTTGTTTTCGGTCATTGTGACGTAATCAGTAGGTGGAGTATGAACTAAAGTACGCTGACCAAAGTTCAGCTCTT